>WNFT01000514.1_pt1 | contig 31825 bp, 24 predicted proteins | sample 5400191 | NCBI WGS metagenome assembly WNFT01 (sample SAMN13153359, study PRJNA577476) | soil metagenome | isolation source: 80 cm saprolite under Madrone tree | place: USA:California | collected 2016-06-14 | reverse complement strand
CCAGGGAGTCCGGCCGGGGCGGGAAGGACCTGGCGGTGATGGAGAAGGAGCTGGCCGCGCTCTTGGCCGTCGCCGCCGGCCGCGGGAGCGACGCTGTCCTGCGAATGCGGGAGGCCGCGGCCCTCGAGCGTGATCTGCCGCCGCCCCTCGGCCCACCGCGGCCGCTCAAGCCGGCCGCGGAGCTCTTCGGAGAGATCCTCCTCGAGCTGGGCCGGCCGCGCGAAGCGGCGGCGGAGTTCGCGCGGTCCCTGGAGCGTTGGCCCAACCGGTCGCTCGCCCTCCTCGGGCTCGCGCGCGCCTCCGCCGCGCTCGGGGATCGCGACTCCGCCCGCCGCCACTACCAGCGGTTTCTCGTCAACTGGCGCCGCGCCGACCCCGGGCTTCCGGAGCTGCGGGAGGCCCGAGGCTTCTAGGGCGCTCCCCGGCCACCCGCCTCCCGGAAGGGCTTTTTCTGGCGGTAGAGCTCGAGTCGCTTGCCGATCTCACCGGCCAGCCCCGTGGAGCCGCTGGAGGTGGCGAGAGCCGTCGCCTCCTGGGCGGTGGCGGCGGCGCGGTCGAATTGACCGGCCGCCGCATAAGCCGCGGCCAGGGTATCCAGGATGACGGGCTGCCGCCGAGCCGTCCGCTCGGCCGCGCCCTCCGCCAGTCGGACGGCTTCTCCGGGATTCCGGATCCGCTCGTCGGGATGGGTGGCGCGGATCCAGGCGATCTCGTTCATGGGCACCGGCCAGTCGGGGCGGAGGCGGAGCGCGGCCTCGAAGTGCTCGACCGCCTCGCTTCGGTCGCCCGTCGTCCGCAGCGCGAGGCCGAGGTTGTTGTGGGCCTCGGCGTCGTTCGGCTCCAACCGGATCGCCTGGCGAAATTGCTGGACCGCCTCGCCCATCCGGCCTTGCGACCCGAGCACGCTGCCCAGGCCGTTGTGGGCCCCGGGGAGGTGCTTGTTGATCGCGAGGGCGCGGCGATAGTGCCCGACGGCCTCGTCGAGCTTCCCTTGCTGCTTCAGCGCGCGTCCCAGGTTGTAGTGCGCGATGGCCAGGCCGGGCGCGAGCCTCACCGCCTCGCGGAACTGGCCGAGCGCTTCCTCCGACCGTCCCTTCTCGCGCAGGGCCACCCCGAGCCAGTCGTGGAGCTCCGCGTTCTCCGGCCGGCCCCTGAGCGCCTCCTCGAAGTGGCTGATGGCTTCGTCCCACTGGGCCTGGGAGGCCAGGGCCGAGCCGAGATAGGCATGCGCCTCCGCCGAGCCGGGGTCGAGGGCGAGGGCGCGACGGTAGCTCAGGACGGCTTCCGACAGCTTGCCTTGCTTGGCCAGCACGAAACCGAACTGCGTCGCCGCCCGCGCGCTCTCCGGCTGGGTGCGGGCGGTCGTGCCGAGGAGGCTCGCCGCCTCGGCCAGTTGCCCCTTGTCCGCGAGAGCGCGGCCCAACAGCAGCCGGGTGTCGGGCGCGTTTGGTTCCATGGCCAGGGCCTGACGAAAGTGGGCGATGGCGGCATCGAGGTCGCCCCGCTCCTGCAGGAGCGCGGCCAGTTGAAGATGGGCCCGTTCGTTCTTCGGCCCGACCGCGACCGCCTTGGCCGCCGCCGTCAGGGCCACGTCGAGGTTGCCGCCGGCCGCGGCGATCTTGGACATCTGCAGATGGCAGTCCGCGAATCCCGGCCTCTGCCGGAGCATCTCCTCGCACAGAGCCCGGGCCTCGGCGTACTTCTTCTCCTCCACCAGCTTGTTGAGCCGCTGGTCCGAGCGGAAGAACGCGATCAGGTCCTTGGGGTCCTCCTTGCTCCGGTCGAAGCCGTGGGACGAGGCGTCGCCGCTCCGGCCGAGGTAGCCGAGCGCGGCCAGGCGTTGTCGGGAAGCCTCGTCGAGGGCGGCCGATTCCGGGGCCGGTCCGGGCGCGCGGCCGGCCGCCGCCAGGATCCCCACCAGGGTCTTCCCGAGGGCTTCCGCCCTCGCCGGCTCGCGCTCGAGGAGGTTCACGGCCTCCTGAGGATCGCTCCGGAGGTCGTAGAGCTCGGGGCGGGTGGTTTCGATGTACTTCCAACCGTCGACGACGACTGCGAGCAGCGAGCTCGTGCCGTAGTAGCGGGTTGGGGTCACGGTCTCCGCGTAGAGGGGTCTTGCTCCCCCGCCCGCACCCCGCCCCGCGAGCCAGGGCGAGAGGTCCACCCCCTGAACCTCCTTTGGGATCTCGGCCCCCACCTGGGAGAGGACCGTGGGCACGATGTCGATGAGGCTCACGGGAAGGTCGACCTGCCGCGGGGCCCCCTGCGCACGGGGCACCCTCACCACGAGGGGCACCCGAAGAGCGCCCTCGTAGATGAAGAACCCGTGGTTCAGCTCGCCGTGCTCGCCGAGCATCTCCCCGTGGTCCCCGGTGATGACGATGAGGGTCGAGTCGTAGAGGCCGAGCTGCCGGAGCTTCTCCATCACCTGGCCCACGCAGTGGTCCGCGAAGGCCACCTCCCCCTCGTAGGGGTGATCCTTCCACTGGGAAGCGAAGGGCTCGGGCGGCTCGTAGGGGTCGTGGGGATCATAGAAGTGGACGAAGAAGAAGAAAGGCCGGTCCTTGTGCTCGTCCAGCCATTCCCTCGCGACGCGAGTCGTCTCGTCCCCCTTGCGCTCGCTGAGGTCGCCGATCTTGTGCACCTCCTGGAAGCGGTCGTCGTAGGTGTCGAAGCCCTGGCTCGTGCCGAAGCGGCGGTCGAGGACGAAGGTGCTGACGACGGCGCCGGTCGTGAAGCCTTTCGCTTTGAGCATCCCGGCCAGGGTCAGGCTCCCCTCCGGCAGCCGGTTCTGCAGGTTGTCGCGCAGACCGTGAGTGGGCGGCAGGGTCCCCGTGAGCATGGAGACGTGGGCGGGCAAGGTCATGGGCACGGGCGTACGTACGTCCTTGAACAGAGCCCCCTCCCGGGCCACGGCATCGATGCTCGGTGTGGTCGGCCGCGGGAAGCCATAGGCGCTCACACGGTCCGCCCGAAGCGTGTCGATGCTGATCAGGAGAACGTTGCGGATGGCGGGCCCGGGCCTGGAGCACGAGAGGGAGAGCAGGAGACCCAGGAGAACCAGGGAGGGGCGCGGAAGGGCGCGGGGGGCACGACGAGGGACCGACGTCACGCGTTCGATACTAGCCTGAAGCCTCCGCCTGCACGAAAGAGGGCGGCCCCGGAAGGGGCCGCCCCCGGCGTCAAAGCCGCGTGCTAGAACGCGAACCGCACCATCAACTGCAGCATACGCGGGAAGCCGCGGGTGGCGGTGACGGTGCCGAAGGACGAGGAGCCGAAGGTCATGTCGGGGCCGTTGAACTGGGTGTTGTTGAAGATGTTGATCATCTCGAACCGGACCATGACCTGCCTGGTGCCGCCCAGCGGCTCGATCTTCTGGAACGCGACGTCCGTCTGGGTCTTGAACGGCGTCCGCATCTCAGTTTCCGTGCGCGGAGCGTTGCCGAGGGTGAACGCGGGAGCCGTCGACCACGCGGCGGGGTTGAACCAGTTGGCGATGCAGCCGCACGAGGGATCGTAATGGCTGTCCGTGTTGCCCGAGGTCGCCGGGCTGGTGCCGGTCAAGTTGGGCCGTTGCAGGCGCGTGAAGATGCCGGTGGTGTTGGTGGACTGGATGATGGCCGCCGGGAAGCCGCTCTGGAAGTACCCGACGCCCGTGATCGACCACCCGCCGAAGAGGACGCGGGCGAGACCAGGTTCGGACAGATGCTTCTTGCCCTTGCCGAAGGGCAGCTCCCCGGTCAGCGCGAAGTTGAGCCGGTGCGGCTGCTCGGTGATCGAGTGGGCGTACTCGGCCTCGACGTCGTAGCTGTTGAGCGGCCGGTTGCGGTCGCCGCTGTTGTTGCTGAACTGGTTCAGCTCGCCGAAGACGTTGCTCTGGTTGCTGCTCCAGGTATAGTTGATCCGGCCGCCCCAGCCGTTCACGATGGGCCGCTCCAGCCTCACGACCAGCGAGTGGTACTGAGCCTTGCCTCCGCTCACCTGGGCGGCCAGAAGGTCGCCGAACTGCGGATAGGGTCGCAGAAGCTGGCGACGGGTGATCGTCTTCTGGTCGGCGAAGGCGCCGAAGACCGGGTTGCCGAACATCGGGTTCGGGAGCTGGTCGAGCAGGGCGGAGCCCAGGCTCAGGTACTTCGGGTCGAGCTGGTTGATGTTCAAGGTGGCATTGTCGTTTCCGCCCAGGCCGAGATGCCGGGAGGTCGCGCCGATGTAGCTGATCCCCGCCACGATCCGTCCGGGCAGCTCGTGCTGGAGGTCGAGGGAATACTGATGGACGTAGGCGGACTTGCGGAACTGATCGTTGAACTGCACCGTACCCCCGGCGCCGGTCAGGATGCCGCCGGCGTTGCCGGTCGGCTGAGAGATGCCGGCGGGGAAGGGATTCACGATGCTGCACCCGGCGCAAGGCGTCAGGCCGCCGTCCGTCGTCGCCACGAGGTCGGTCACCTGCGTGTAACCACGGGTGCCCAGGCCGGTGCTGCCGATCCCCGGGTACTGATGCGGCGCCCAGAAGAGGCCGTAACCTCCCCGCAGCACCGTCTTGGGGTCCACCGACCAGGCGAAGCCCGCGCGCGGCCCGAACTTGGCCTTGGACGGGTCGCTCTGGTGGGTGGGATAGCCGTCGACCCCGGCGTACTCCAGGCCGCCCTTGAGGGCCAGACCCGGCACCTGTACCGGCCAGGACCGGTCACGGTCGAAGCCCACCGTGAGTTGGTTTTTGACTTCCTGCAAGCCCTGCTCGAACTCGTAACGCACTCCGAGGTTGATCGTCAGGTCGGGACTGACCCGGAAGTCGTCCTGGGCGTACCCCGCGTAGTAGTTGATGTAGGCGTTGATCGGCGCGGACACCGGAATGGAGCCGCTCGAGGGGTACCCGAGCAGGAACCCCGCCAGCGCATAGGGGTCGGCGTTGTTGGCGTTCAGCGGATCGGCGCTCGTGAACTGGCCGTCGAAGATGAAGCTCCCGCTCGACTGGCCAGGATCGAGGTTCTTGACCCCGATCTTGCGGTACGACGCGCCGAACTTGGCGGTGTGCCGGCCCCACAGCTTGGAGACCGAGGCGTTGGCGTCCCAGGAGTAGTAGGTGATGTTGTTGATGGGGCGCTCGCCGAACATCCAGCCGTTGTAGTCCGTGCCGTAGTCGCCGATGGCGAAGTACGGGAACTTCTTCACGGGGACCTGGCTGACGAAGCCCGACGAGAAGCCGAGGGTGCCGGGGTCGAACCCCGCGACGGGCACGCAGTCGTCGGCGAAGCTGGTGTAGCCGAAGCGCACGTGGGCGGCGGTCGTCGCGTTGGGCGTGATGGTGTTGTTGATCGCAACCGCGTGCACCGTGCGGTAGAGAGCGCCGTCACCCGGGTCCGCATGGTTCGCGCCGATCTCCTGGGTCTTGCCGTCCTTCAGGTACGAACGAGGCTCAGGCTCGATCGAGTGGTAATACGCATACATCACCGAGGTACGAAACTTTTCGCTCCAGATCTGATCGAGCTTGCCGGTGGCCGTCTTGGACCGGTCCACCAGCTCCGAACTGGCCGGGCCCGCCTGTGGCCAGTACTGCCGCAGGGCCTTGGCGACCGGGCTGATGCGGGCAGCCGGGATCACGTTGCCCGGGAACGGCGTGCGGATGAACTTCCCGGGGTTGCTCGGGTCGGGCCGCGTGGACAGCGGGTCGAAGATGGTGACGCCGCTCTGGGAGAAGTCCCCGTCCAGCTCCCGCGAGTTCGGAGCCCGAACCACGGAATCGTCGATGGTGTCGGTCTTGTAGCCCTCGATCGACGCCCAGAAGAAGGTCTTGTTCTTGACGATGGGACCGCCGACCGAGCCCGCGTACAGGTAGAAGTAGGTGTCGGGCTTCTCGCAGGACCCCGTACCCAGCTCGCAGGCCTTGCGGGCGAAGTAGGACAGGGAACGGGTCGAGGACGGCCGGGTCTGCCCCAGGAGGCTCCCGTGCCAGGCGTTCGCCCCCGACTTGCCGGTCATGTTGAAGACGCCGCCGCCGGTCCTCCCCATCTCCGCGTCGTAGGTGGTGACCTGGACCTTGATTTCCTCCACCGCCTCGATCGAGGGGATGACGGTGGCGCGGTTGCGGATGTCGACGATCGCGACCCCGTCCAGCGTGTAGTTGTTCCCGCGCCTCGGTCCACCCCCGAGGGAGAGCAGCGAGGAGTTGGTCTGGTCCTGCTGCCGTATGAACTGCGGGTCGCCGGTGTGGGTCACCCCAGGGGTGATGGTCGCGAGGAAGAACGGGTTGCGGCCCGCCGTGGGCAGGGTCTGGATGGTCTTCTCGTCGAGGGTGCTGCCCACCGAGGCGTTCGAGGTCTCGAGGGCCACGCCCCCGCCCTCGACCGTGATCTGCTCCGCGAGAGCGCCCACCTCGAGCGTGAGGTCCATGGTGATGAACTGCTGGGTGCCGATGCGGACCCCCTTGTGCTCGATCGTCTTGAAGCCCTGCTGCGAAACCTTGACCGTGTAGGTTCCGGGCTCGACCTGGACGAACGCGTACTCGCCGGCGTGGTTCGTGGTGACGGCTCGGCTCTCGCCGTTCGCCTCGTTGAGCAGGGTCACGTGGGCGCCGGGCACCACTCCGCCCGATTCGCGCACCGCGCCGCGCAGGCCGCCGTGATACGTCTGAGCAAGCAAGGGGACGGCCGTCGCCAGCACGGCCCAGCCCACCATGAGCCCGCTCCGCCATCTCGCCATAGCCAACCCCCTTCGAGATGTCGGGCCCGGATAGGCCCGGCCATCCGCAAGCCCCCGCCCCTGGGCCGGAGCCAACGTCAAGAACAACGTCAAAAGCCCTGAACAGTTACGTCCTTTTACGTCCATAAGCCCTTCAGGGTCAAGCCATTTTTTCGCGATATACTCCACCGCTGTCCTCAATCCCTCATTCCGCGCTCAAAAGGCAGCTCGGCCTCGCGGCCGTGGTCGCGGTGGTCGTGGGCGACATGCTGGGCTCGGGCGTCTTCTTCACCCCGGGCGAGCTGGCCGCGGTCGCGGAGGCCCCCTGGCAGGTCTACTTCTTCTGGGGCCTGTGCGGGATGATCACGCTTTGCGGCGCCTTGACCCTGGCGGAGCTGACGAGCCTCCTGCCCAGAGCGGGCGCCAGCTATCACATCATCCGCGAAGGCTTCGGGCCCTTCTGGGCCTTCCTCAAGATCTGGATCGAGATGTGGGTGAGCGGCCCCGGCTCGGTGGCGGGGCTGGCGGTGGTGCTGGGCGAGTTCGCGGTGCGGTTGCTGGGCGATCGGTCGATGGTGTCGGCCCCCGCGTGGGGCGCTTCGGCCATCGCCGCGTTCGCCGCCATCAACCTGCTCGGAATCCAGTGGGGTGGACGGGCCCAGGTCGCCTTGACCTCGATCAAGCTCGCCGGGCTGCTCTTGCTCGTCGGCGGCAGCCTGCTGCTCACTGGCACGGTCGCCTCTCCGGGCGGGCCCTCGGCCACCAGCGGCGCCAGCCTCCTCGGCCTCGTGCGGCTGGTGGGACTCGGAGTGGCGGCCGTCCTGTTCAGCTACGACGGCTGGGTGGACGTGACCCACGTGGCGGGCGAGGTGTCCGAGCCCCGCAAGAACTTGCCCTTCGGCCTCGGGCTCGGCGTCCTGGGGGTCACGCTCCTCTACCTGGTCGTGAACCACGCCTACCTCAGGGTGGTACCCCTCGAGGCGATGCGGGCGGCCCCCGCCACGGTGGCCACCACCGTGGCCCTCGCCGCCTTCGGGCCCGCGGGGGGCCAGGTCCTGAACGGCCTCATCATGGTGTCCATCCTGGGCGCGCTCGGGGGCCTCGTGATGACCCTGCCCAGGCTCTACTACGCGGCCGCCGCGCAGTACGCCGAGCCGACGGCGGGCCGCCGCTCGAATCCCTTCTTTCGCGCGCTCTCCCAGGTCTCGCCGAAGGGCGTGCCCGCTGGCTCCGTGCTCTTCTCCGCCGCGCTCTCCATCGCCGCCCTCTTCCTCTTCGGCACCTTTCGCCGCCTCGTGACCTTCTTCGTGGTTCCCGTTCACGTCGTGAACATCCTGATGGTGGCTTCGGTGTTCCGCCTGAGACGGCGCCCTCCGCCCGCGGAGAGGCCCTACCGCACCCCCGGTTATCCCCTCGTGCCCGCGGTGTACATCCTGGTGCTCGTGCTTTTCCTGCTGAGCGCGGTCGTCTATAACCCTGTGGACACCTTGATCGGAGTGGCCATGACCTCGACCGGGATTCCCGTCTACCTGTGGATCCACCGGAGCCCACGTCCGTGACCGGGTTCGGCGTCCGCACGGCATACGGCAGCCTGAAGCGGGTGGTGATGCATCGGCCCGGCCCCGAGCTGGAACAGGTGACGGCCCAGACCCTGAAGGAGTTCAATTTCGAGCGGCCCGTGGACCGCGGGAGGTTCGTCGCCGACTACGACGCCATGGTGCGGCTGTTCCAGGGCCACGGGGTCGAGACCCTGCTCCTCCGCGAGGTCCTGGGCGACGACGCCGACGCTCTCGGCTACATCGACCATCGGCCGAACATGACCTACACGCGGGACCTGGCCGCGGTCTTCTCTCGGGGGGCCGTTCTCATGGGGCCATGGCTCAAGGGGCGCCGGGGCGATCAGCACATGATGGCGCGCGCCTTCCGGCGCCTCGGAGTGCCGATCCTGGGAGCCATCGAACCGCCGGGCTACCTGGAAGGGGGGGGCGTCACCCTCATCGGAGAGGACACCGCGGTGGCGTCGCTCTGCGATCGCGCCAACGAGGAGGGCACCCGCGCTCTCCGCGAGATCCTCCTCGGAAGGGACGTCCGGTACTTTCTCGAGGTCCCCCTCCCCTTCGGGCACATCCACATCGACGGGATCTTCATGGTGCTGGACGAGAAGCTCTGCCTGATCTACGAGGATTCCCTGCGGGTCTTCCCGTGCCGGCTCTACGAGGCCGGAAGGGCCGAGCCTCGGCACGTCCTGTTCCGGGAGTTCCTGGACGAGCGCGGGTTCACCTGCATTCCGATCGACCAGGAAGAGCGCCTGGGTGGCCATCTCAACGTGGTGGTCACCGAGCGTTCACGCAAGGCGGTGGGCTTCGCGCAGGCCACCCGGGTAGGGGCGGAGATGGCCCGTCTCGGTTGGGAGCTCGCGACCTTCCCTTCGGACGAGCTCTTCATGGGAAGGGGCGGCGCCCACTGCATGACGTGCCCGCTGCTCGTGGGCTGAGCGCCGGATTTCGTCTCCGGGCGGGTCCCCGCGCCCATACTTGCATATTTGAAGGACGGGTACAATAATCCAGGTTGTGCGATTCATCCCTCGAATCCAGTCGGAGCGCCTCGCCCGGCTCCTGCGGTCGTTCCCGGCCGTGCTTCTCGTCGGCCCCCGCCAGTGCGGCAAGAGCACGCTGGCCCGGCACGCTCTGCCCGGGTGGACGCACCTCGACCTCGAGCGGCCTCTCGACTTCGATGCGCTCGCCGCGGACGTCGAGGGCTTCCTCGAGGCCAACCCCCGCTCGCTCGTCATCGACGAGGCGCAGCGCCTTCCGGAGCTCTTTCCGGCCCTGCGGCACCGCATCGACCGCGGGCGCGGGCGGGGACGCTTCGTCCTGCTCGGCTCGGCGAGCCCCGCGCTCACGCGCTCGATCTCCGAGTCGCTGGCCGGCCGCGTGGGTATCGTGGAGCTGACGCCGTTCCTTTCCACGGAGCTCGCAGGTACGCGCCGGGAGGTGGACCGCTGGTTCTGGGGCGGCTTTCCGCCGGTCCACGCGCTCCGTGACGCACGCCCCAGGACCGAGTGGCTCGCTGCCTACGTCTCGACCCTCCTCGAGCGTGACCTCCCCGCCCTCGGCATCGGGCTGCCGGCCCGGCGCCTGCGCACTCTCTGGACGATGCTCACCCACGTCCACGGCAGCCTGCTCAACGTCTCGGACCTGGCACGCTCCCTCGGCGTCTCCTCGCATACGGTCACGGGCGACCTGGATGTCCTGGAGGGCGCGTTCATGATCCGCCGCTTGCCCCCCTTCTTCGCGAACGTCAGGAAGAGGCTCACGAAGAGCCCGAAGCTGTACGTGCGCGACACGGGGCTGCTTCACCACCTCGCGGGGCTCCGGCGGCCCCGCGAGCTCGCGACCTGGCCGCGGCGCGGCAGCTCCTTCGAGGGCCTGGTGATCGAGGAGCTGGCGGCGCTCGCCCAGCGCCGGCTCGTGCGTCCCGAGCTGTTCTTCTGGCGCACCCACGCCGGTGCCGAGGTCGACCTCCTCATCGTCGAGGGGAGGCGGATCCTGCCCATCGAGATCAAGCTCGGGGCCTCGGTGGACCAGTACTCCCTGGCCGGCCTGCGGCAATGCATGAAGGATCTCGGCCTCCGGCGGGGATTCGTCGTGACCTCCGCCCGGGAGGGTCGCCTGCTCTCCCCCGGCGTCGAGGTCGTTCCCTGGGACCGCATCGCCTCGGGACAAGTCGATTTCTTCTGATCGGACGCGTCTGCCTCGGACTCGCGCCCGCCGATCCACCGCGCGGCGGTGCCGTTCTCGGCTTAGAATCCACATCGCTCTCACGAGGACTCATGGCGAAAGATGCCGTCAAGCGGTGGACCTCGCTGTTCGCCTGGGTGCTGGGCAGCGTCCCCTCTCTGGCCGCCCTTCCCGCGCCTGTGCAGCCCGTGCCGGCCGACCTCCTCCTGCTCAACGGCCGGGTCTACACGCTCTCCTGGAGCGAGCCATCCCCGGAGGGGACGCCCGCCGGCAACGCCCCGAACTCGGCCTCGGGGTGGCGGCCCGATGCCGAGGCGGTGGCCATCCGGGGGGACCGCATCGTCTTCGTGGGCGGCACGCGCGAGGCCCAGGCCTACCGCGGTCCGCGGACGCGGGTCCTCGACGTCGCGGGGCCACCGTCCTGCCCGGCCTCGTCGACTCCCACACCCACGTGGCCGGACTCGGCGAAAAGGCCAGCCAGGTGGACCTGACGGGGGTGAAGACGGAGGAGGAAGCGGTCGCCCTCGTGGCCGCGCGAGCGCGGGGCGTTGCCAAGGGGGAATGGATCGTGGGGCGCGGTTGGGACGAGGGGGCCTGGGCCAACCACTATCCGGGCCTCGCGCGGCTGAGCAAGGAAGTGCCCGACCATCCCGTCTACCTGGCCAGTCTTCACACCTTTGCCGGATGGGGCAACCGCCTCGCCCTCGAGCGCGCGGGCATCACGCGGAGCACGAGCGCGCCCGAGGGAGGCGAGATCGTCAAGGACCAAGACGGCAAACCCACGGGGATCCTGCTCAACCGCGCCGTGCCCCAGCTCGCCTCGGCCGTGCCGCCGCCGAGCGCAGAGCGCTTCAAGTCCTACGTCCTCGCCGGCCTGGAGCGGATGGCCAGGGACGGCTACGTGGCGATCCACGAGGCGGGCGCGGAGCGCGGGCTCATGACGGCGCTCCAGGAGCTCGACGCCGAGGGGAGGCTCCCGGTGCGGGTCTACGCCATGCTCGGCGTTCGCGACGAGGGGCTGTCGCGCGAATGGCTCACCCGCGGCCCCGACGTGGCGAGCGACCGACGTCTCGTCACGCGCTCCGTCAAGGCCTTCTACGACGGCGCTCTCGGGTCGCGCGGGGCGCGGCTCCTCGAAGACTACGCGGACCGGCCGGGACATCGCGGCCTGAGCGGCAACCAGTACGGCTTCGACCAGAAGCTCGTGGCCGACCTGATGAAGGCCGGCTTCCAGGTCGCCATCCATGCCATCGGCGACGCGGGCAACCGGGAGACCCTCGACTTCATCGAGTCGGTGCTCGAGGAGCGACCCGACGCGCGCGGGCTGCGTCCCCGGATCGAGCACGCCCAGGTGCTGCATCCCGAGGACGTCCCCCGCTTCGCCCGGCTGGGGGTGATCGCCTCCATGGAGCCTCCCCACTGCGTCGAGGACAAGAGGTGGGCCGAAGACCGGCTGGGGCCGGTCCGGGTGAAGGGCGCCTACGCGTGGCGCACGCTGCGACGCTCCGGTGCGCGCCTCGCCCTGAACTCCGACCTCACGGGCTCGGACCACGACATCTTCTACGGCCTCCATTCCGCGATCACCCGCCGCGACAAGAAGCTCGAGCCCGCGGGCGGCTGGCATCCCGAGGAGCGCCTGACCCCCGAGGAGGCGGTGCGTGGCTACACCACCTGGAACGCCTACGCGGCGTTCTGGGAGAAAGAGTCCGGCGTGCTCGCTCCCGGGCGCTGGGCGGACATCACGGTCATGGACAAGGACCCAATGGTCCTGGGCACGACCGACCCCGGAAAGCTGCTCGGAGGCAAGATCGTGGCGACGATCGTGGGCGGGAAGTTGGTCTACGAGGCGATTAATAGCGTGGGGCGTCGATGAAGGGCGGAGCCGTCCGAGGATCAGCGTTCCCTCCCCCCTACGTGGGGGAGGATAGGAGGGGGGGTCGATGACGGATAGGGTGGGGGGTCGATGAATAGAAGGGCCTTTCTGGATCAGACCGGCAAGACGCTCGCGCTGGCTCTGACCGCGCGGGCCTCTGCGGGAGCGCAGGCCGCCGGCTCCCCCCGCCAGGTGCTCGTGCTGGGGGCGGGCCTCGCCGGGCTCGCGGCCGCCTACGAGCTTCAGAAGGCCAGATACGCGGTGACCGTGCTGGAGGCCCGCTCACGCCCGGGGGGCCGTGTCCTCACCTACCGCGATCCCTTTGCCGATGGCCTCTACGCCGAGATGGGCGCCGAGTACGTGGACGCGACCGACGAGTACGATGATCGATACTGCAAGGAGCTGGGGCTCAAGGTCATGACCGCCAAGCTCTACGACGCGATCTTCGTGCGCGGCCAGAAGCTCAGGATGGCCCCGTTCAAGCGGAACAAGGAGAAGCTCCCCTTCGCGGGCACGGAGGGAGGGCAGCTCTTCGGACAGGAGGCCCGGTATCTGCAGCGGCTGCTGAAGCTCATCCCGGACCCCGAGCGGCTCCCCCCCGAGATCCTGAAGCTCGACAACCTGTCCGTGGTCGAGCTGCTGCTGCAGGAGGGCGCGCCGGAGGACATCGTCGCGCTCTACACCTATACCCAGGCCACGGAGTCCACGGCCCGGCCGCACGAGATGTCGGCCCTGGCCATGGTACGCAGCCACCGGCGGAGCTTCAGCGAGGACACCGACGAAGGACGGATCCTGGGCGGGAACGATCAGCTTCCCAAGGCGCTGGCCCGGGCCCTCTCCGGCCAGATCCTCTACGACCGGCCGGTGCGCAGGATCGCCCACGACCGCGAGGGGACCGAAGTCTGGTTCGAGGAAGGGGGCGCCATCCGCTCGCTGAGAACGCCCCGGCTCGTGATCGCCATTCCTTTCAAGGTCCTTCGCGACCTCGAGATCACGCCCGCCTTCTCCTTCGCCAAGACGAAGTGCATCCAGACCCTCGCCTACGGCCAGGTGATGAAGATCGCCATGCAGTACGCGCGGCGCTTCTGGGACGAGCCGGGGAGCCTCGGCCAGCGCGTCTTCACCGACACCATGCTGCGCCGCGTCTACCACTTCTCGATCGACCAGCCCGGGCCCCGCGGGATCCTCATGAGCTTCACCTCGGGGGCCGACGCGGAGAAGATCGGCCGCATGCCCGACGCCGAGCGCCAGCGGGCCGCCCTGGAGGAGACGACGCGCATCTGGCCGGAAGCCCCGCGGTACTGGGAGGGCGCGGCGGTCAAGTACTGGAACGAGGACCCCTGGATCCGGGGCAGCTATTCCTTCAACGGAGTCGGGCAGGCCCGCGACTTCCTGGAGATCGCCCGCGCCCCCGAGGGGCGGGTGCACTTCGCGGGCGAGCACACCTCCGTCCACCGGGCGTCCATGAACGGCGCGCTCGAGTCGGGGGTGCGGGCCGCCGAGGAGATCCGGAAGGCCGAGGGGGCCTGATCATCCATGCGCCGACTCGACCGACGCGCGTTCCTCAAGGCAGCAGGAGCCCAGGCGGGCGCCCTCGCGGTGGCCTCGCGCATCCAGGCCCCGCCGAGCCCGGAGGTGATCGTGATCGGCGCGGGCGCCTTCGGCGGCTGGACGGCCCTCTCCCTGCGCGAGAAGGGCGCCTCGGTGACCCTGGTCGACGCCTACGGGCCCGGAAACTCCCGCGCCAGCTCAGGGGGAGAGACCCGCCAGATCCGCGCGGGCTACGAAGACCGCGAGCTCTACACGCGCTGGGTGCTCCTCGCCTTCGACCGCTGGAAGGCCCGGCAGGAGGAGTTTGGCCGCCGGCTGCTCTACGAGACGGGCCGCCTGCTCCTCGCCCCCCAGTGGGACGAGAGCCTGAAGGTCACGAAGGCGGTGCTCGACAAGTACCGGGTCCCCAATGAAGTCCTGTCTCACGACGAGCTGCGCCGCCGCTATCCGCAGATGAACCCCGAGGGCGTCGGGGTGGCGCTCTTCGAGCCCACCACCGGCGTCTTGAAGGCGCGTGAAGGCTGCATCGCGGTCGCCGAGGCCTTCCAGAAGAAGGGAGGCCGGTTCCGGATCGGGAAGGCGCAGCCCGGCCGCCAGTCTGGCGGGCGCCTCCTCGACGTGGCCCTGGCCAACGGGCCCGCGCTCCCCGCGGCGACCTTCGTCTTTGCCTGTGGCCCCTGGCTTCCCAAGGTGTTCCCCGAGATCATGAAGAAGAAGCTCTTCACCCCGCGCCGCGACGTCTTCTTCTTCGGCACCCCCTCGGGCGACGACCGCTTCAGCTACCCGAACTTCCCCAACTACTCCGAGGATGCCTCTCAGGGCTACTACGGCTTCCCCAGCATCGACAACCGCGGCTTCAAGGTCTGTCCCGTGGGAGAGCTGACCACTTTCGACCCCGACACCGACGAGCGTGTGGTCTCGTCCTACCAGGTGAAGCGGGCCCGCGACTACCTCGGGCTCCGCTTCCCCGCCCTCAAGGACCAGCCCGTGGTCGAGAGCCGGGTCTGCCAGCTCGAGATGAGCGTCGACGAGCACTTCATCATCCAGAAGCATCCGGCGCTCGAAAACGTCTGGCTGGTGGGAGGAGGCTCCGGACACGGCTACAAGCACGGCCCGGTCGTGGGAGAGTACGTCGCCGACCGCGTGCTCGGCCAGGACAAGAACCCGGAGCTGGAAACGATCTTCAAATTGAAGTCACAGACGTTTTAGAAACGGAGACGCGGCGCCTGTCCCCGAAAGCAGCGTTCCCCTCCCCCTACGTGGGGAGGGATAGGGTGGGGGGTCGATGACCGATGGGGGGGTCGATGAATATTAGGTGGATGCTGAACCCTGCGTGCCGGCGCGCGTGGACCCTGGCCTCGCTCGCGAGCCTGGCCATTCTGCCCCTCGCTTGTGCGGGCAAGCCGAAGGTCGAGCCGGCCACCCTCGTCCTGAACCAGGGCAAGATCGTCACCGTCGACGACGGACAGCCAGAAGGGCAAGCGCTGGCCGCGCGGGGCGACACGATCGTCGCGGTCGGCACGAACGAGGAGATAGCACCGTACATCGGCCCCCAGACCCGGGTGCTCGACCTCCGCGGACGGCTCGCCATCCCCGGCTTCATCGACGGCCACGGCCACTTCACCGGAGTCGGCCAGGCGAGGATCACCCTGAACCTCACGAAGGTCAAGAACTGGGACGAGGTGGTGGCGATGGTCAAGGACGCCACCGAGAAGGCCCGGCCGGGCGAGTGGATCCGCGGCCGCGGCTGGCACCAGGACAAGTGGGACCAGAAGCCCAAGCCGGCCGTCGAGGGCTTCCCCACCCATCAGTCCCTGAGCGCCGCGTCTCCGAACAATCCGGTCGTCCTCACCCACGCCAGCGGACACGCTTCCTTCGCGAACGCCAAGGCCATGGAGCTGGCCGGGGTCACGGGAAAGACACCCAACCCGCCCGGGGGCGAGATCCTCAAGGACCCGAAGGGCACGCCGACGGGCCTCTTCCGCGAGACCGCCTCGCGGCTCCTGCAAGGCGCCTACGCCAAGGACCGCGAGGGGATGAAGCCCGAGGAGGTGGAGGCTGAAACGCGCCGCGAGGTCCAGCTCGCGGACGAAGAGGCCGTGTCGAAGGGGGTCACGAGCTTCCAGGACGCCGGCTCGAGCTTCGAGACGATCGACGTGTTCAAGAAGGTCGCCGCCGAAGGCAAGCTCGGGCTCCGGCTCTTCGTGATGATCCGCGACACCAACGAGCGCATGACCACGAGGCTGGCCGGCTACCGCCTGATCGACGGCTACGACCGGCATCTGACGGTGCGGGCCATCAAGCACACGATCGACGGCGCCCTCGGCTCGCGCGGGGCGTGGCTCCTCGAGCCCTATTCGGACCTGCCGTCGAGCACCGGGCTCAACACCACCCCGGTGGCGACGGTCGAGGAGACCGCGAAGCTCGCCATGGCCCACGGATACCAGCTCTGCGTGCACGCCATCGGCGACCGGGCCAACCGCGAGACCCTGAACATCTTCGCGGCCGCCTTCAAGGCCAACCCCGACAAGAAGGACGTCCGCTGGCGCGTCGAGCACGCGCAGCACCTGAGCCTGGCCGACATCCCGCGCTTCGGCCAGCTCGGCGTCATCGCCTCCATGCAGGGGATCCACTGCACGTCGGATGCGGTCTTCGTCCCCGCCCGGCTGGGAGATCGGCGCTCGGAGGAAGGCGCCTACGTCTGGCAGAAGCTGATGAAGTCCGGGGCGGTGGTGTCGAACGGGACCGACGCCCCGGTCGAAGACGTGGATCCCATCCCCAACTTCTACGCCTCGGTCACCCGAAAGCTGGCGGACGGCTCGACCTTCTATCCCGACCAGCGCATGACCCGGACGGAGGCGCTCCGGTCCTACACCCTGAACGCGGCCTTCGAGGAGAGCTCGAAAGGCTCACTGAAGGCGGGCAAGCTCGCCGACGTCGTGGTCCTCTCCCGGGACATCCTCACGGTCCCGGAAGAGGAGATCAAGGCCGCGCGCGTGGACTACACGATCGTGGGGGGCAAGGTCCTCCACGAGGGGAAGTGAGGCGGTCGCACCGGCCTCCATCGCAAAGAGACTGGGCGCTCATGCCCAGTTGCTGAGCGAAATCCGAGGAGCACAAGGGCCGTCCCGACAGGGCATCGCGACCGGGCTCAGCGACTTGTGCACGGGGTCCACCCCTTCACGGGCGCGGCATTATTCATGCACCCGACGGCCGTTCATCGAGGAGGGAGGGCCGCGTGCTGTGGCTGATCAGCCTCTCCGTACTGAGCTGCTTGCTGGCCCTCTTCCTCCTCGGCCGCCGTGAAGAACGGGCGGTACTTCGCAATCTCGAACGGCTCTTGGCACGCAAGAAGGCGTCCGGAGAGGCAACCGACTCATCGCTGCCCGGAGCGCTGATTGGCGCCAACCTCACGTTCCGCACGGCCATGCTGTGGATGTCGCTTCTGGTGGTCATCTTCGTGGCCTGGCACTTCGCTCAGATACAGAAGAGGCACACGTCGAAGAGGTTCACCGAGTTCATGGCCATGGTCGATGCAGGCGAGGTGGCGGACGTCACCATCACCGGCAACGAGATCAAGGGCCATACCGTGGCCCATGAGGCGTTCCGGTCCTTCGCTCCCCCCGTCGGCTACGACAGGCTGGTCGACTGTCTCCTGGCCCGAAAGGTGATGATCACCTACGAGCCCGTTCAGGCCCTCGCCTGGGCGAGCCTGCTCTTCCCCTGGACTCCCTTCCTGCTCCTCGTCGCCCTCGGAATCCCCTTCGCGTGGCAGGCGCGGACCGGACCGGTCGTCCGGGAGCGGTGGAGGCTCAAGCGCGAGGGCTACACTGCCCTTCTCAAGGGCCTCACCGAGCTGCGCAACCACCTCGCCGAGCTCGTGGGTCCGGGGGAGGAGCCGGCGAGGGCCGAAGGTTTCGATTCCCTCGTCGCGCAGCTCGCGACGGAGCGGGTAGTGGCGGAGCCCTGGTTGAGGATCGACATCATCGTGCTCCTGACGACCGTGGACCACGAGGTGCGGGCACTCGGGAGGGGCAAGGTGCCACAACCCGACGCGTACCGTCACGCCATCGAGACGATCGACGAGGCGCTCGAGCTCCTGGCCGAGGCCTTCCGTCGAGATTTCCGTCTGGAGAGGCGAGGAGTCTAGAGCTTCAGGCCTCCTTGTAGAGCGCGCAGCCCGCGAGCCCTCCCGCGACGGCCGCCACCAGCCCCCCGACCGTGGACGCGGCGACGATGCCGAAGGAGTAGAGGCCGTTGAAGACCCAGGCCGCGAAGGCCAGGTGGGTGATGAACCAGAGGGCGAGGCCGGCGATGATCGCGGTCTTGGCCCCGGGGCCGAAGCGCGGCCGGATCGCGGCGTAGAGCCACAGGAGCGCGATCCCGGCCACGAAGTCGTAGGTCAGCCAGCCGGCCAGCGCCTGCGACTGCTGCGACATGTCGAGCCCGAGTCGCTTGCTCTCGACGTCCCACCGCGCGGTCAGGATCACGCCGTTGGTGACGCCGTCGATCACGTTCATGACCAGGCCGGCGACGAGCCCTCCACCGATCACGCGTCCTACGTTGATGCCAGCCATTCGCCCCCCCTTTCCGGGTTTGACCCGAGGGTCTTACCGCATTGTCGGCGCGAGAGCAACGTATACAATCCCGGCGCCCCGAAATGGTGATCCTGGAACCGACGCCGAGGCGGGCCATGCTCAAGGCCACGGGCCTGGCCGCCCTGGGCGCCGGCCTCTCCGCCTGCGCGGCCCGCCGGGGCGGCTCGCTCGCGTGGCCCGAGCCCCCGCGCCGCTTCGCCCGGGTGCACGTGTCGGAGGACCGGATCATCCGGACCGTGGTGGGCCTCCGGCCGTTCCGGCCCTCGGGGTTCGTGGTCCGGACGGAGAAGCTGGGCGAGAAGACCGTCGTCCACAACTACGGCCACGGGGGCGGCGGGATCACGCTTTCCTGGGGCACCTCGGAGCTGGCCGCGGACGAGGCCTGGAAGACCGGCGAGAAGCGCTTCGCGGTTCTCGGCTGCGGAGCGGTGGGGCTGGCCACCGCGCGCCTCCTGCAGCAGCGCGGAGCGGAGGTCACGATCTACGCCAAGGACCTCCCGCCCTACACGACCTCGAACATCGCGGGCGGCCAGTGGAGCCCCACCTCGGTCATGGATTTCGGCCGGCGCACCTCCGAGTCCGACGCGCTCCTCTCACGCGCGTCACGGCTCTCCCACCGCTGCTTCCAGCGGCTTCCCGCGGCCGAGTTCGGGATCCGCTGGCTCGAGAACTACGTCGTGTCCGACGAGCCGGTGCGGACGTGGTGGGAGCAGGACCTCATCCGCGACCTCTATCCCGAGTCGCGCGACCTCCGGCCGGACGAGCACCCTTTTCCCGCCCGCCACGCCCGCCGCTTCACCACCATGCTCATCGAGCCCCCGATCTATCTCAGCGCGATGGTGCGCGACGTGCGTCTCGCAGGGGGGCGGATCGTGGTGCGAGAGCTGAAGGGCAGCGAGGAGATCCAGGGGCTTTCCGAGCCCGTGGTCGTCAACTGCACGGGGCTCGGAGCCAAGGCCCTCTTCGGAGACGAGGAGCTGGAGCCGGTCAAGGGCCAGCTCACGTTCCTGCTCCCCCAGCCCGAGGTGGACTACATCGTGATCGCGGACGGGCTCTACATGTTCCCGCGCCGGGACGGGGTCCTGCTCGGGGGGACTTTCGAGCACGGCAACTGGAGCCTGGACGTGGACGATGCCGTGCGCCAGCGGATCGTCGCGGGCCACCGCGCGCTGTTCGACGGCATGCGCCAACCCTAGAGAGGTAAAGGTGAAGCATGAAGACTCACAACGGAAGCATCCGAAGGTCGGCTCTCTACGCGCTTCTCGCGGCCGGGGCCACGGCGCTGTCGGGAACGGCCAGCGCGGACGAGACTCTCTTCTGCAACCAATACATCCTGTCGTTGCCGTACCGGGTCACCGCTCCCGGGCACTATTGCCTTGCCCGAAACCTGAGCACTCCGGCGAACCCCGCCTACACGGTTGCCATCACGATCGACGCTGACTCCGTGGTACTCGACCTGAACCAATTCACCCTGGACGGCAGCGCCGTCGGCTCCGCGACCGCGATGACGGGCATCCTGGGCCTCGCCGACCACCGGCGCATCACGGTACGCAACGGAGTGGTCAGGGGTTTCTTCGACGGGATCAACCTGTACGGAGCCGGAGGGGGCCACACGGTCGAGCACGTCTGGGCCGACCACAACTACGAGTCCGGGATCGGGATTCGAAGCCTGGGTGGGCGAAACCTCGTGCGCGACAACGTCGTGACGGACACCGGAGGCTCCACCAACCTCAACGAGTTTCCCGGCGGGTTGGCGAACGCCTTTGGAATCTCCGTGAACGGGTCCGCCAACGTCATCAACAACGAGGTCACCCACACGTTCGGCATGAACGGGGGCATCGCCTGGGCGTTCGAGCTCGTCTTCGAGGGGGAGGGTCAGATCGCGCTCAACAACCGCGTGATCGGGGCGGACACCCTTGGATTCGCCTGCGGTGCGGGCCCGACGCCGATGGTCGTCCTTCGGGACAATGTCGTGCTCGGCGCGGCGACGCCCTACGGGGCCGGTTGCACCAAGATCGGGACGACGAACTTCCCCTGAGAGGTGCGGCCTCCCAGGAGTGCCGGATGCTCGATCCGAAGCAAGCGGAGCGATTCATCGAGGAAGGGTTTCTCCGGCTGGAACATGCCTTTCCGCGCGAGCTCGCCGACGAGTGCCGCGAGATCCTGTGGCGCGACACCGGCTGCGATCCGCGCGATCCCACGACGTGGACCCGGCCGGTCATTCGACTGGGCGACCATGCCGAGGCCCCGTTCCGCGAGGCGGCGAACACGCCCCAACTGCACGCCGCGTTCGACCAGCTCGCGGGCCTCGGCCGTTGGAGCCCGCGGACGAGTCTCGGCACCTTCCCGATCCGGTTTCCCAGCCCGGGGGATCCCGGTGACGCGGGTTGGCACGCCGACGCGAGCTACGAGGGCGAAGACGGATCGCTGCGCCTGAACGTGACGTCTCGTGGGCGTGCCCTGCTGATGCTCTTCCTGTTCTCGGCCGTGGGCATCGACGACGCGCCCACCCGGATCCGGGTCGGCTCCCACCTCGACCTGCCCCGGCTCCTGGAACCGGCGGGAGAGGCCGGCTTGTCCTTCCGGGAGCTCGCCGAGAAGCTGGACGTCACGGCCCGACGCCCGGTTGGCCTCGCGATCGGCGAGCCGGGCGACGTCTACATCTGTCATCCGTTTCTCGTCCACGCGGCCCAGCCCCACCGTGGATCCGCCCCGCGCTTCATGGCGCAGCCGCCGCTTTATCCCGCGGAGCCCCTGAAGCTCCACCGCGAGGACGGGAGCTACTCGCCCGTCGAGATCGCGATCCGCCTCGGTCTCGGCCGCGGAGTGTAGGCTAGGGACATCGCCGGAATGCAGCCGTAGAGGGAGGCTCGTCATGAGACCAGGAACGGCAACCGCGGCAAGCATGGTCCTCTCGGGACTGATCGGCCTGGGGACGATCGGCGTCGCCCAAGTCGCCCAGGGAGACGATCGCGCCCGGCCCGTCTCCCTCGTCAAGATGCCGTATCGCGGCGAGCGGAACCTGCCCGACCTCTCGGACTCCCCGGACTACCTCGAGCAGGGCGGCATCCAGCGGCTTCTCGAGCAGCAAGGGTGCCGGGTGAAGCCCGCCTCGACGGTCGCCTTGACCGCGGAGGAGAAGAAGGCGTACGGCGAGTGGAACCGCCTCGGCCTCGCGAACGAGCACCTGGCGCGGATCGTGGCCGCGGATCGCAAGGAAGGCCATCTCCCGGTCGGCCTCCTGGCGAACTGCAGCGCCCTCATGGGCATGCTCGGCGGCCTCCAGAGATCCGGGCCCACGTCGCGGCCTCTGCGCGTGGGCCTCGTGTTCATCGACGCGCACGCGGACTTCAACACCCCCGAGACCACCCTGAGCGGCATGCTGGGCGGGATGCCGGTGGCGGTCTCGGCCGGACTGTGCCTGACCCGGCTCCGGCTCCGGTCGGGCCTCGACCCCGCCCTTTCCGAGCGGCACATCGTCCTGGCCGGGGTCCGCGACACCGATCCCCTCGAGCAGGACCTCCTCGACCGGTCGGCCATCGAGCTGCTTTCCGTGGACGACATCCGGGCCCGCTCGGCCAGCATCGACCGCCAGATGAAGAGGCTCTCGGAGCTCACGGACGTGATCTACGTCCACGTGGACATGGACGTGCTCGATCCGAAAGAAGTGGCCGGCCATCCCCTGACCGTACCCAACGGGCCCACGAGCCTCGAGCTGGGCGCGGCCCTCACCGAGATGTTCCGGCACGAGAAGGCGGCGGCCTTCGGGGTGGCCTCGACGCCCTCGGGCGACCACGACCGGGACGGGCTGTCCCGCAAGGCGGCCTACAACCTGATCCTGGCCGCGGTGAAGGGCTTGCAGCAAAGGGGAAGCCCACGATGATTTTCTCGTGGCATCCGACCAGCCTTCTTCTGTAGGATCTTGCCCAACGGAATCGGGAGACGCTCTAGCCGCGGAGACGCAGGAGGGGTCATGTCGCTTTCCCGCCGCTCGTTCCTGAACGTCGTCGCACCCCTGAGGGCCGGTCCGCTTCCCGGCGCCCTGATGGCCGCCCGCGGCCGGGAGGCCGCCTTCGCCGTGGGCGGGTTGCCGCCCCCCGACGCGGCGGGCGATGGGGTGGAGATACGCATCGACAGCAACGAGAACCCCCTGGGTCCGGGCCCCGCGGCGGTGGAGGCTTTCGTGCGCGCCTTCCCCGACGCCGGCCGCTATCCCACGAACGCCCGCCCCTCCGTGGCCGACCTGCGCGAGGCGATCGCGCGCCGCCAGTCCGTCCGGCCGGAGAACGTCGCCCTGGGCTCCGGATCGTGGGAGATCCTCGCTTCCGCCGTCCGCATCTACACCTCTTCGTCCCGGCACCTGGTGACCGCCTCCCCCTCCTTCGAGAGCCCCGAGCGCGTGGCCGAGCAGCTGGGCACGCCCGTGAAGCGGGTGCCCGTCGACAAGGACGGCCGCCTCGACCTGGACAAGATGGCCCAGGCCGCGCGCTGGGCCGGGCTCGTCTTCTTCTGCAACCCGAACAACCCCACGAGCACCGTCCATTCGGCCAAGGCGGTGGCCGAGTTCGTGGCCCGGGTCCGCCGGGAGTCGCCGGAGACCGCCATCCTGATCGACGAGGCCTACCACGACTACGTCACCGATCCCGGCTACGCCACCGCGCTGGGCCTGGCCCTCGAGCACCCGAACGTCTTCATCGCCCGCACCCTCTCCAAGGCCTACGGGATGGCCGGCCTGCGCGTCGGCTACGCGATCGGCCAGCCGCGGACCATCGAGGCCTTCAATCGCTGGGCCATCACCTTCAACCAGAACTCCCTGACCGTGGCCGCCGCGGTCGCTTCCCTGGGCGACCCCGCCCACATCGAGGCCGAGCGCGCGCGCAACACCGAGGTTCGCCAGTTCACCATGCGCTTCTTCGAGGGCCTCGGCTACCGGGTGCTGCCCTCGCAGACCAACTTCGTGTTCGTGGAGATCGGCCGCCCCTCCAAGGAGTTCAAGGAAGCCTGCGCGAAGCACAAGGTCATGGTGGGCCGCGAGTTCCCCCCTCTGGAGAAGACCTACGCGCGGGTCTCCCTCGGCACCCTGGACGAGATGAAGCGCGCGAACCACGTGTTCACCGCGATCCTGGGCAAGGTCCAGAAATGAGCACGAGCATGATGCGCAGGGAGGCTGCGATGGCTTTCACACGCCGGGCGATGGTCAAGACCCTGGGCCTCGGGGGGGCCGCCCTCGTCGCCGCCCGTCGCGACGCCTGGGCGGGGCTGGTGGAGGGCGCGGCCGCGTCGCCGCCCGTCCGGCCCCTGCTGCTCCACAACAATGAGAACCCCCTGGGGCCGGGTCCCGCCGCCCTGGATGCCTTGCGGGCCGCCTTGGGTCAGGGGGAGACCGCGGGGCGCTACGTGTTCCGCAACCTCGACGATCTCCACGAGACCATCGCCGGGAAGTTCGGGATCAAGCCGGAGAACGTCGTGACCGGCTGCGGGTCAACCCAGATCCTGCGCGCGGCCGTCCAGATGTTCACCTCCCCCGGCCGACCGCTGGTGGCCGGCGAGCTGACCTACGAGGAGTGCGCGGGCTACGCGGATCTGATCGGCACCCCGGTGCGCGCGATCCCCCTCGACCGCTCGCTCAACCTCGATCTGGACGCCATGACGGAGGCGGCCCGGGGAGCGGGAGTGGTGTTTCTCAACAACCCCAACAATCCTACCGCCACCCTGCTTCCCGCGACCGCGGTGAGCGCCTTCATCGACCGCGTGCGGGCCGCCTCGCCCGACACCACCATCCTGCTCGACGAGGCCTATCACGACTACGTGACGGACCCCGCCCACAAGACCCAGATCCCGGCCGCGGTCGGGGACCCGCGGGTGATCGTGGCCCGCACCTTCTCGAAGGCCTACGGCATGGCCGGGATGCGGCTCGGCTACGGCATCGGCCACCCCGACACCATCAAGAAGCTCGCCTCCTGGGAGGGGGCGGCCGCCCTCAACGTCGCGAGCATCGTAGTGGCGATCGCCTCCCTCAAGGACCAGGCGCGGCTCGACGCCGAGCGCGACCGCAACACCCAGGTGCGGCAGTTCACCATCGACTGGTTCCGCAAAGCGGGCTTCACCGCCACCGACTCCCAGACCAACTTCCTCTTCGTCAACATCAAGCGGCCGGCCAGGGAGTTCCGCGACGCCTGCCGGGCGCAGGGAGTGTTGGTGGCCCGCGACTTCCCGCCCTTCGAGAAGACGCACGTGCGGATCTCGATGGGAACGATGGACGAGATGAATCGGGCGGTGGACGTCTTCGGGAAGGTGCTGGGAGTCAAGGCGAAGGCGGCCTGAGCCTCTCGGGCGCCTTCCCGGGATCCGAATGGACAGGCGAGGCTTCCTCCAGACCGTCGGGGCGGTGGGCGCCGCCTCGGCGGCCCGGGTCCCGGAAGCGGGGGCCCGGGAGCCGCGGGGCAAGGTCCAGAAGCTCGACCTCCACACCCACTACTACCCCGAGGCCTACTTCCAGAAGATCCGCGACACTCCGTCCGAGTTCGCCTTCGACAAGGACCCCACCGGCCGCACCATCATCAAGTATCGCGGGGCCCGCTTCTTCGGCATCCAGCCGCCCATGACCGATCCCGTGAGGCGCCTCGCGGACATGGACCGGGTGGGGATCGACGTGGAGGTGGTGTCCCTCTCCACCCCCAACGTGTTCTTCGCCGACGAGAGGATCCAACCGGAAGTGGCACGGATGGTGAACGACGCGTACGCCGAGCTGATCGCCCGTCACCCCGGTCGCTTCAAAGGCTTCGCTTCCATCCCCATGGACGCCCCGGATCAGGCACTCAAGGAGCTGGACCGCGCCCTGGGCGAGCTGAAGCTGAGCGGGGTGATCCTGCTCAGCAACATCCGCGGCCGAGCCCTGACCGCGCCGATCTACCGGCGGTTCTTCGAGGAGGCGAACCGGAGGAAGCTCTGCATCCTCCTCCATCCCATGCTGCCCGCGAACCCCGAGGCCTACGGCGAGTACGTGCTGGGGCCGATCGTGGGATTCCCCTCCGACACCACGCTGGCCGTGGCCCGGATGTGCTACGACGGCCTGCTGAAGGACTTCCCCGACATAAGGTGGATCATCGCCCACCTCGGGGGCGCGGTGCCCTACCTGATGGAGCGCCTGGACAACGGGTTCCGGGACTTCGCCGAGTGCCGGGTGAAGATCGACCAGCTCCCCAGCACCTACCTCAAGCGGCTCTACTACGACACCGTGACCTTCAGCCCTTACGTCCTCAACATGGCCCGCGACCTCGTAGGGGTGGACCATCTCGTCATGGGCAGCGACTATCCGCACCTCCTGGGCTCGATCGACCGGGCGGTCTCCTCCATCGAGGCCCTCGGCATCCTCCAGGTCGAGAAGGAGCGGATCTTCAGCGGGACGGCGCTATCGATCCTGAACAACGTCTAGCGGGGAGGCGGCCATGAGACCGGATCTCTCTCGACGCGACCTGGTACGGCTTCTGGGGGCTTCCGCTTCGGCCCTGTGGCTGCCGGGCCCCGGCCTCGCCTGGGCGAAGCCGTCTCCCCTGCCGCCGGCCCCGGCCGCCCCGGACGAGGCGTTCTGGGCCACGGTGCGGGAGCAGTTCGTCATGCCCAGGGACCTGGCGGTCCTGAACGCGGCGAACCTCTGTCCCACCTCGGCCCCCGTGTTGGAGACGCTCTACAAGGCCACGCGGGAGATGGACCGGCAGCCTTCCCCCGCCTATCGCGAGGAGATGCACGCCGCGAAGGAGGTCACGCGCAAGATCCTGGCCGAGTTCCTGCGGGTCACGCCGGAGGAGATCGTCATCACCCGGAACACCAGCGAGTCGAGCAACCTGGTCTCCAGCGGCCTGGACCTGAGAGCCGACGACGAGGTCCTCGTGTTCTCCGACAACCATCCGAGCAACGACGTCGCGTGGAAGCAGAAGGCCAAGCGCCACGGCTATCGAGTCAAGGCCGTGGACGCGGTGAGCCCGCACCCGGGGGCCGAGTACTACGTCGATGCCTTCACCAAGGCCCTGACCCCCCGCACGAAGGTGCTGGCCTTCACGCATCTCACGAGCACGGTGGGCGACCTCTTTCCCGCGCGGGAGCTGTGCCGCCTGGCGCGCGAGCACGGCGTCCTCACCCTGGTGGACGGCGCGCAGTCCTTCGGCCTCCTGGACGTGAACCTGCGCGAGATGGACCCCGACTTCTACGGCGGAAGCGGGCACAAGTGGCCCTGCGGTCCCAAGGAGGCGGGCGTCCTCTTCATCAACCGGAAGTCCGAGAGCCGGATCTGGCCGAGCATCTACAGCGCCTACCCCGGGGCCATCGGCATCTCGAAGACGTTCGAGAGCTTCGGACAGCGGGACGAGCCCGCGATCCGGGCCCTCGGCGAGGCGCTCCAGCTCCAGACCCGGATCGGCCGGCCGGCGATCGAGAATCGCGGCCGGGAGCTCGCCCAGGCGATCATGGCCGGCCTCCGGAAGATCCCGGGGGTCAAGCTGTGGACCCACCCCGACCCCGCGCGGTCGGTCGCGATCGTGTCCTTCCAACCCGGCGGCCTCGACCCCCAGAAGCTCATGCTCGCCCTCTACGAGAAGGACCGCATCGTCTGCGCCACGCGGCCGGGCGCGGATCGCGGCGGCATCCGCTTCTCCCCCCACTTCTACAACTCGCCGGCCGAGGCCGAGCGGGCGGTGGCCGCGGTGAAGCGCTACATGGCGACGGGGCTCTAAGGGGCCCCGGCCGCGACGGGGTTGGTCAGGGTGCCGATCCCCTCGATCGTGCAGGCCGCCACGTCGCCCGGCTTCATGTAGATCGGCGGGTTGCGCGCGGAGCCCACCCCGGCGGGGCTGCCCGTCGAGATCACGTCTCCCGGCTGGAGGGTCAGGATGTTCGAGGCGTAGTGGAGGAGCTCGTAGACCGTGTGCGTCATGCGCGCGGTGCTCGAGTCCTGCATCAGGGTCCCCGAGAGGCTGAACTTGATGCCGAGCTTCTGGGGATCCTTGACGAACTCCTTCGGCACGATGAAGGGGCCCTGGGGGGCGAAGGTGTCGTGGGCCTTGCCCACGAGCCAGTCGGAGCCGAAGCGCGAGTCCCCTCGCCCACCGCGGTCGGAGACGTCGTTCTCCAGCGAATACCCGAAGACGTAGTCGGCCGCCTGCTCGAGGGGCACGTGGCTGGCCCGGCGCCCGATGACGAGCAGCAGCTCGCACTCCCAGTCGATCTGGTCCCGGCCCGGGGGAACCCGGATCGCCTCCCCTTCGGCGATCACCGCCGTGCGGGGCTTGAAGAACAGGTACGGGTTCCAGCGCGGGTCGTCGGGCCGCCGCTCCCAGAGACCGGGCGCGGAGCGCGAGATGTTGGCCGGCAGGGGCACCGGTGCCGCCGCCCGCCCCGCCATCTCCGCGTCGTGCTCCGTGTAGTTCACGGCCGCGTTCAGCATGGTCTCCGGGTAGACGATGGGCGGGCGGATCTTGAGGGCCTTCATTTCGTGGACGTACGGGCCGCGGGCGCCCGCGAGCTCCCGGGAGATCGCGTGAAGGCGCGCCTTGATGCCGCCCGCCTCGTACCGCGCGATCAGGTCCTTCATGTCCGCGGGCGGCTTGACCTTCGGCCAGGCCGGATGGCTCTTCTCCAGCGCCGCGTTCGCGGCGGCGATGTCGATCACGCCCTGGTCCTCCCGCACCTGTCCCACGAAGGTCCGCCCCTGGTGCTCGAAGGTTCCGAGCCTGAAGGGGGGCGCCTGCTTCTCCTCGGCTCCGCCCGCCGCGACCCAGGAGACGCAGAGGAGCAGGGTGACCGGGACTCCACGCGTGCGCCGCATGGCGAGGAGGCTATCACGGCCCTGGGGGCGTTGCAGTAGAATCCGCCAGCACCTTCCGATAATGGCCGGCCTCCTCTCGAAGGAACGCATCGTCGCGGGCCCCCGCTTCAACCGCTGGTGGAACGTGGCGGCGGCCCTCGCCATCAACCTCAGCATCGGGCAGGCCTACGCCTTCAGCGTCTTCAACCTGCCCCTGACGCGCGTGCTCGGGGTCAGCGAGCCCCTGCCCGAGGACTGGAAGCTGAGCGCGGTGGGCTTCGTCTTCACCCTCGCCTACGTCTTTCTCGGCCTCTCCGCCGGCGTGGGCGGCAAGTGGCAAGACCGCGTGGGCCCGCGCGTGAGTGGCGTGGTCGCCGCGGCCTTGTTCGGGAGCGGGTTCTTCCTCTCGGCCCTCGGGGTCTGGCGGCACCAGCTCGCTCTGCTGCATCTCGGCTACGGCGTCCTGGGCGGCTGCGGTCTGGGGCTGGGCTTCAACACGCCGATCTCGACCCTCCTGGGCTGGTTCCCCGACCGGCGCGGCCTGGCCACCGGCCTGGCGGTCATGGGCTTCGGCGGCGGCGCGATCCTCGCCGCCCCGCTCTCCACCGCGCTCATGCGACAGTTCTCCACCCCGACCTCGGTGGGCGTGGCCGAGACGTTCGTGGTTCTGGGCGCGCTCTACTGCGTGGCCATGCTGGGCGGCGCCTTCCTGTTCCGTCTGCCTCCCGAGGGCTTCCGCCCCTCGGGCGAGCAACCGGCCTCGGCCGGCCTCCCCGTGGAACGGGCCATCCGGACGCGCCAGTTCTCGCTGCTCTGGTGCGTGCTGCTCCTGAACGTGACCGCCGGCCTGGGAGTGCTGGGCCAGGCGGCGGCCATGATCCAGGAGGTGTTCGACGGCGTGAGCGCCGAGACCGCGGCCTTCTTCGTGGCCCTCCTGAGCTTCTTCAACATGGGGGGCCGCCTGGCCTGGGCCTGGCTTTCCGACCGCCTGGGCCGCCGGCTGACCTACGCCCTCTTCTTCTCGATCGGTCCGCTTCTCTACGCGGCCGTGCCCCTCGCGGGCCAGCAGCGCAGCCTGGTCTTCTTCGTGGGCTGCTTCGCCCTGATCATGAGCATGTACGGCGGCGGCTTCGCCACCATGCCCGCCTACGTCGCGGACGTCTTCGGCGAGGGGAAGGTCGGCGCCATCCACGGGCGGGTGCTGACCGCGCTCTCCGCGGCGGGCCTTCTCGGTCCCACCCTCGTCAACACCCTGCGCGAGCACTGGCTCGCCCAGGGCTACTCGAAGAGCCACGCCTACGACGCGACGCTCTACATCATGGCCGGCCTTCTCGTCCTCGGCTTCCTCTGCAACCAGGCCGTCCACCCCCTCGCGACCGCGGACGAAGCGGCGCCCGGGCCGGCGCTGCGCGCTTCCGCGCTCCTCGAAGAGAGCAAGTCTTGACCGCGTCTCTCGGGGCAGCCCTGCGGACGGGCGGGCTCGTGATCGCCGTCCTGGGCCTGATTTTCGGGGCCGGCCTCCTCGCGGGATGGGAACTCCAGCGCTACGACGCGGAGCGCGGCTTCCGGGCCGAGGCCGAGCGCATCGCGGAGGTGCTTCGGCTGCAGCCGGGGATCAACGTCGGCGACATCCGCGCGGGCACGGGGCGGTGGACCGTGGCCATGGCCCGCCGGGTGGGCCCGTCGGGCCAGGTCCATGCCACCGTCGGCCCCAACCCCGCCCACGAGCTCTTGCAGACCGTGGCCGCGGGCGGGGTGGACAACGTCAGCGTCATCACCAGGACCCCCGGGGCCAGCCCACGTCTACCCGTCGGCTGCTGCGAGGCCATCCTGGTGCGGGCGGTCTATCACGATTTCACGGACCGGCACACTCTCCTGACCAGCCTGGGCCAGAACCTCAAGCCGGGCGGGTTCCTCGCGATCATCGACTTCGACGAGGGCACGCCCGAGCACGCGGGAGGCCACGGGATCGCGCGCCGCACGGTCCTGTCCGAGGTGACCGGAGCAGGCTTCGAGCTCCGCGAGACCTACGCACACTGGTCCGGCAACGCCTACTGCCTGGTCTTCCGCCGGCGGGAAGGCGCAGCGCCCAACCCCGGGCTCTAGGAGGTCCCATGGCGATCCTGAAGACCTTTTGTGTCGTGGCCGTGGCGTGGGGCCTCGCCGCTTCACCGCTCACCGACGTACCGAGCGCCACCCGCCGGGTCCCCCAGTTCGAGAACGAGTCCGTCCGCGTGTGGAGGAGCCACATCGCGCCCAGCCAGCCCTTGAGCCTGCACCGGCACGACCACGGCCGGGTCATCGTCGCCCTTCGCGGCGGAACCCTGAAGATCGTGAAGGAAGGGGGCGACAGCCGGACCGTGACCTGGGAGACGGGGAGCGCCTACTGGCTGCCCGCCGATCCCCCCGGCGAGAGGCACGGCGACCTGAACGAAGGCACGGAGCCGATCGAGGTCATGGTCGTGGAGCTCGCGCCCCGGACTCCCTGAGGACGGGTCGCCGCCTCGAACTGACGACGGCCGTCCCGACCCGTCGGCACTTGAAGCGCCGCTTGCGAGGCAGTAGCCTGCCCCCGACTCAATCCAGAGGTCCTCGATGAGGCTCGGCGTTTTCGTCATTGCCCTGGCCATGACACAAGCCCTCGGTCCGGAGGAGGACACCTCACGGACCACGGCGGACGGCGTCTACACGACGGAGCAGTCGGAGCGGGGCAAGGAGGGCTACAAGGCCTCCTGCGCCGGGTGCCACGCCCTCGACTACTACCAGGGACCCGCCATGAAGCCCTGGGCCGGCGCGCCCCTCTTCGACCTCTACGACGTCGTGGCCACCACCATGCCCCAGAACAACCCCGGGAGCCTCAAGCGCCGCGAGTACCTGGACCTGCTCGCCTACATCCTTTCCCTGAACGACATGCCGGCGGGGGGTGAAGAGCTCCCCGCCGCGCCCGAGGCGCTCAAGAAGATCGTCATCAAGTGGAGGACCAAGCCATGATCGAACCTACGCTCCTCCGGCCCGCCTTCCTCGCGGCGGCCCTCGCCGCCGCGGCGGCCCTCCTCCCCCACCCCGCGTCTGCGCAAGGAAAAGGCACGGAAAAGGGCGAGTGGCGGTACTGGGGCGGGGACGAGAGGAGCAGCCGCTATTCCCCCCTCGACCAGATCAACGCCCAGAACGCGGGCCGTCTCGAGGTGGCGTGGCGCTGGTACGCGGCCAACTACGGTCCGGAGCCGGATTTCATCTACCGGGGCACCCCCATCAAGGTCGGCGACCGGCTGTACAACGTGGCCGGGCAGCGCCGCACGGTGGTGTCGATCGACCCCGCCACGGGGGAGACGCTCTGGATGTGGCGGGAGAGGGACAACGCGCGCTACGAGGCCTCCACCCGCAAGAACTACGGGAAGGGCGTGGCCTACGCGGAGGTGGAGGGCCGTCCCACGATCTTCGTGATCACGCCCGGCTATTACCTGGCCGCGCTCGACGCGGACACGGGCCACCTGCTTCCGTTCTTCGGCCTGGGCGGGATCGTCGACCTGCACCTCGGGCTCGGAAACTACCCGGTGGACGCCGACCGCGGGGTCCTCGACTCGGGCGA
>WNFT01000675.1_pt1 | contig 31874 bp, 20 predicted proteins | sample 5400191 | NCBI WGS metagenome assembly WNFT01 (sample SAMN13153359, study PRJNA577476) | soil metagenome | isolation source: 80 cm saprolite under Madrone tree | place: USA:California | collected 2016-06-14 | reverse complement strand
GTGCAGTAATCCTGCAAGCTCGGGTCTGTGAGGGGGGAGGTCCGCCTCGTCATGGTGATCCTAAGTTGGGCACGAAGCCGGAAACGGCGGATACAGACAAGGTGATCCTACCGCGATGCGCGGCCTCCTCTACTCGGAGCAGCAAATCTGCAGGTCTTGCCGATCCCCGCCCGCGTAGCCGCCACTGAACACAACTTACGGCAAACGTTTCATGGAGACCCGGCCGACCGCATCATCGCGAGCACCGCTATCGCACACGAGCTGACGCTGCTCACGCCGGATTACCAGATCGCGTTTCACCGTGTATGCCACACCATTCGCTACAAGTGGACGAAATCCCGAAAAAGAAGGTAACGACGTATCAAAACCATGGCGGTAGCACCCACATTAGCCATCTGGAGGATCCTGTGATGAAACGGCTGCGCTGGAGAACCATTCTGATTCTGGGCGTCGCGATAGCCTTACCCGTCCTCGGCCAAAACAAGAGTCCAAACGCGAAACTCCGGGACGATCTCAAGAAACCGCTCGTGATCGCAGACCAGGGAAGTTTTTTCGTCGGCGGAGAATTGAAGACGCTCAATCCAACGCCTGGACAGGGCATCGCGGGAGCCGGCGGCGAGGTGACGGTGAACCAGATGTACGTGCAGTATCAGATTCCGCGCGGCGGCGATCAGCACGCACCCGTCGTCATGGTCCACGGATGCTGTCTCAGCAGCAAGACCTGGGAAACCACGCCCGACGGGCGATTGGGTTGGAACGAGTATTTCGTCCGGAAGAATCGGTCCGTGTACCTGGCGGACCAGTCTTCTCGCGCGCGATCCGGTTTTGATGGCTCGACGATCAACGCGGTGAAGGCGGGCACGGTTCCGCCCAGCCAGCTTCCGAACGTCCTGATGGCCAGCCACCAGATCGCCTGGACAGTGTTCCGATTCGGGCCGAGCTTCGGCAATGCATTCCCGGATGGGCAGTTTCCTATCGAATCTGTGGACGAGCTCTACAAGCAAATGATCCCCGACCTCAACTCCACACTCCCCATGCCAAATCCCACCTGGAAGAACATGGCGGCGCTGGCGGTAAAGCTGAAGGGAGCAGTTCTAATGGGTCACTCAGAGTCCGGCTTTTTCCCGGAACAGGCCGCGTTGATCGACCCGACAGGCATCAAGGGAATGATCTCCATCGAGATGCCTTGTCCGGCGATGAGTGCAGAGCAGATTTCAGCGCTGGCGAAGATACCAATGCTGGTGATGTTCGGCGACCACCTCGGCGACGTCCAGGCCGCCGGACCCGCGAACTGGAACGCTTCTTTTGAAGGATGTCAGAAGTTCGTCCAGCAGGTGAAGGACGCCGGAGGCGACGCAGAAATGATGTATCTGCCCAAGCTCGGGATCAAGGGCAACAGCCACATGCTTATGCAGGACCGGAACAACCTGGAACTCGCGGACCTGTTACTGGCCTGGATCGACAACCACGTCGAATCCAGGCAGGCTCAGAAAGGCGCCGGCAAGCGCTAAGAAGGAGGAGATTTTGAAATTGGACGAATCCTGCATCTCAGATCCGAAATCCGAAATCTCAGATTGGACTGCCGGAGGGGTTCCGAGTTGATTGCCAGTCCAATTGGAGATTTCGGATTTCGGATCTGAGATGCAGGATTCGTCCAATTTCAAAATCTCCTTCTGCTGCAGTACGCCCACAAACCGCGAATCAGAAATCAAACTGCGTGCTGAATTTGAAGAGGCGCCCGCCCATGACCTCGTATGGGGTCAACCACTGAGAGCCGTACCCGGAGTTCTGCGACAGGATAGCGCTCCCGTTGAGCATGTTGTAAATGTCGAAATTGCCTTTGAGCGTGAGATTTTCAATCCGAAAACGCTTTGAAAGCCGAAGATCCAGTTGCTGGAGCCGACGCTCGTAACGTGTGTTCGGTGCAATCAGTTCCGTGTTGACGTTGGCATTGCAGGTAGCGGCGCCGCGACACGATCCCACATTGCGGCCGAGCACGCTCGAGATCTGTGAGTTGGGGGCCGGGTAGGTGGCTGTAATCGGGATGCCGGGAATGTTTTGAAAGGTTGCGCTCGTCTGCAGACCCCAGGGTAGCGGGTAGACGACGAGGAATTTGACCTGCGTCCCGGCGGACCACGGCGAGACGACGTGGCAGAACTGTGCAGGACTCCAGGAACTGGCTGTCCCCGCACTAAGCGTACCCGGGCCGGTATTAGCCGCCGGGTCCGTACCAAGCAACGCTTCCGGTAATTTCGCCACAACCTCGCAGGCATCCGTGACTGTTCGCCCGACGCTGAGCCCCCCGGAGAATTGTCCGCCGCGCGCGAAGCGGCTGGTCAGGCTTACATCGAAGCCATTGTAGATCTCGGTGCGCTTTCCATAGTTCGATGCCTGGGTCCGCAGGTTGTCGGTTGCGCCAAACAGCGTCGGCTTGAGGTCATAGAACCCGCACAGCTTCTCGCCACTGTTGAGCAGCCTGCGATCGACCGGCACGGTGACGCAGTACGAGTCGAAGTCCTCCGGCTTCACCGCCAAATTGTCGGTCACCAGGAAGCCGCCATACCAGGTGCGGAAGTAGCCCACATTGAGCGCCATCCCCTGCCGCAATTCCTGCTGAACAGAAACAGATCCCTGCCAGTTGTGCAATTGTCTGTTGAAGCCGGTCATCGCATCGTCTGCATAGCGTATATTGCCCGCCCGCACCTGGCCGAATGTCTGGTCCGACAGCGCCCCGCACTCGCCGTTGGCGCCGGGCACGCTTGTTCCCAGCACGCAGTCGGGAATGTAGTTTCCTCGCCGGGGATCGCCAGCGGGATAGGTATAGTCATCCCAGGTCCGCGTCGCGCTGGCGGCCTGGTTTGCCGCGGGGTTGCTCGTGGCGGTCACTGTGTAAGGCACGTATCGGCCAAGAGACAGCTTGAGAGCGGTTTTGCCGTTACCAAGAAGGTCGTAGGACATGCCCAGGCGCGGGTTGAGATTTTTAAAGTTGGGCGTGTTTTTCACCGCAGGGAAATCGCGTGCAGGTACGAAAATGCCTGCCGGCAGTTGCTGTGCCGGTACGGCTCCGTTCAGGCCGTCGTACCGCAGGCCCAGGTTGAGCGTGAGTTTGCCGAGGGTCCACTGGTCCTGCGCGAACAATCCGAGGTTCGTCGTGTTCTCCAGGAATTCGAATGCAAGGTAATACCGCTGCAGGCTGAATCCGGCCTTGAAGGCATGGGAGCCCGTGTTGTAGGACGTGGAGAAGCGGCTGTTGTACTTGGTAACAAACCGCCGCACGTAGCTGCCGGACCAGATATTATTGTTGGCATCGGAGCCGTACACGATGTTAAGCGCGAGATCCGTGACCCGGATGTCATTCGGCCCCACGAACGGCTGCCGCCGCGAATCCTCGTTCAATATAAGCGCCGACTGGGCTGCCTCGAACAGGAGCCGGTTCGTTGCCGTGTAGGTCCAGCTCACAAGCGGTAAGAACTGCGGATTGTAGATATGGTATCCGCGGGATTCCGGCGCCGGCTTCACGGCATTGACGCCGCCGACGCCGGTCAAGCCGAACGGACAACTGCAGTTATTTTGATGAGAGAAGGAGGCGACGATTTTGTGCTTCGGTGCCGCCTGCCACGTCAGGCGCAGGCTGTGGTCCTCGAAGTATTCGTTGTTGTGGGACACGCGGCTCAAATCGGGTTCATAGAACAAGGTGCCCTGAGCCTTGTTATAGTAGCTGCCCTGTATGTACCGCGAGGCGCCCCACCATCTGTGGGCCGTAAAGAACCATAGCTTGTCCTTCTTGATCGGACCGCCGAGCGCCGCACCGTAGTCGTACGACCTTCGGATCGAAATGTCCGTGTTCAGACCCCGCAGGCGCAGCTCGTCGGTCAGGTTTCCCATTTGCAGCTTCGGCCCGGTATACGCGATGTTCAAGCTTCCCGTAAGCTTGTTACCCCCATCCTTGGAGATGATGTTCACCTGGACACCTCCAGTCATCGCCTCGGCCGACATGCCGGCCGTCTCGACCACGATTTCCTGGAAAGCCTGAGAGTTGAAGCTGAAGACACCCAGCGCTTGCTGGTTCTGGTTCAAGCCTTCCACGTTCGTGCTGAGGTCCGCTCCGCGCTGGCCGTGAACCCCGAACTGACCACCCTCGCCCTGGTTGCCGCCCACGTCCTGGAAGGTCGGATTCGTGTATGTCGCACCCGGGATGATCGAAGCATATTGGCCGAGCCGCTTGGTGGTCGGGATCGCATCCAGCGTCTCACGCGCGATCGTGGTTTGCTGTCGCACGTTCTGAATATCTACGACCGGGGCCTCCTCGAGGACGGTCACCGTCTCAACGAGCGAACCCGCGCTCATCTCGGCATTGATCGTCGCCGTGAACGACGTCGTCAATTCCACCCCTTCCCGCTTGAAGGTGCTGAAACCGGGCAGCGTGAACGTGACACTGTAGCTTCCGGGCCGGAGATCCACAATTCGGTAAAGACCGCGTTCATCACTGAAGACGGAACGCACCCTGTCGATGAGAGCTGGACTCGCTGCTTCCACCATGACGCCGGGTATGACTGCTCCCGACGTATCTCTTACGACTCCGGCTATCGCACCCGCCCCCGAACTCTGCGCCCTGGCGGCAGCAGGCAGCAGCACGACAAACCACAGCAGGACAAAGCGCACGATCGGCACGTTCATGGCTTTTCTCCTTTAAAGGAAAGATAAGAGTCAATTGCTGCAGGTTTCGAAACCGAAAGATTGGACGCACGCGTTCTCCCCTTGAGCTGGAAAGACGGGACGTATCTCTTCGTGCACGGACTTTATGATTGCGATTGTGACGAATAATAGGCGCGGTCCTTGCAGAAAGGCAACCACTCTTTGAGTAAAAACGCGGACTGGAGTGCCGGGGACTAGCCGCGAATGACGCGAATTACGCGAACGGCGCAATAAATGATCGTTGATGCGCCGTTCGCGTAATTCGCGTCATTCGCGGCTAGTCCCCGGCACTCCAGTCCGCGTTCAGTCGGGCAACATTTTGCCGCGGGTTTCGGGGAAGAATGGAGCAGCCGCCAGTCCAAGAAAATAGATCATGCTCACGATGACTGCCGCCCTGCCGTAGCCGCCAAAGTACGTGATGAGCGTCCCGGCGGCGAGCGGTCCGAGGAACGCGATGAATCGCGGTGCATTGAAGCAGAAGCTGACTGCGGTTGCCCGGATCCGAGTTGGATAAACTTCCGGCAGCCACGTGGGGCACCACGTGTACTGGCCCAGCGAAAAGACGCCGTTGACGCTGCATACGAGCAGGAGCAGCGACAAATCATGCGTCCAGAGAAAAAGGACCGGCGTCAGGAGAAGAGCGAGGGCAAACCAGGCAATGGTAACAGGCTTACGGCCCCACGCATCCGCGCAGAAGCCGAGTCCAATGTATCCGCATATCGCACCCACGTTGTAGCACATGCCTGCAACACTCGCCCATCGCGCCCCGGGAAGCCCTTGCATGGCCGCAACTGAAGAGACGTACGCCGGCACCCAGCTTGAAATGCCCCACCACGCCAATGTTGTCGTGGTAGACATCAGCAGCGCGATAATCGTCAGCCGCCGCGTTCGTGGATTCGCAAAGAGCTCGACAAGAGTGAACCGAGCCAGTTGCCGGGAAGCCTCGTCGAGCCGTTCCCCGCGATTCTGCGCCGCGGTAACCTCGCGCCGCCGCCGATCGGACTCGGTCCATTTGTCCGATTCAACAAGACCACGCCGGATCCACCAGGTGGCGAATGCCGGAAGCACCCCGATAACGTACATCCAGCGCCACGCCGAAGGTCCGAGGACGCTGATGAAAAACCACACGCCTGACGCGCAGAAGAACCCGATGCCCAGTCCGCACTGCATCAGTCCGGCGCCCTTGCCCCGGTGTTCGGCCGGCCACATTTCCGCCACCATTGATGTACCCGTACCCCACTCCGCGCCAAGCGCGAGACCAACGATGAAACGCAGAGCCACGAATGACGGCCAGTTCCAGGCCAAAGCTGTACATCCGGTGACCAGCGAGTACGCCAGGATGGAATAGATCAACGTTCGTTTGCGACCGATATAGTCGGCCAAAATCCCGCCGGCGATTCCACCAAGTCCCCATCCAAGCAGGGTGACCGCAATCGTCAAGCCTGCATAAAACGGAATTGCCGGATGGCTCTCGACGGGCAGGAGCTGTTGAAAGGTGAGACCGGCTGTGAGGATCAGGGCGTACGTCTCGTATCCATCGAACAGCCAGCCGAGATTGGCGACGGCCAGTGTGTTCCACTGTCGCCGGTTGAGCACGCGATACCAGGGCACAGCCGGAGCATTGATTTCCTCAGAGAACCGCGTGTTGGGCAAGGATCACTCCAATTTGCCGCCCAATATCCCCCGCTTTATGAGATCCAGGCGTTGTTCGTCGTCGTGGCTTGCGATGATGAACAAATTCTTTTCGGTCTTGTAAAGACCATTCAACCAATTCAATTGGGCGGTGAGCGCGTTTTCATCTTCCTGAATCCAGGGTGCGTCTTTTCCTCTTACGTTCCGGACTCCGTCCATATGCCATGCGGTGTCACCGATCAAAAGGTATTCTCTGCCGGAACCCAGGACGACATAGATCATTTGCGACCCCGGAGTATGTCCAGGCGCTTTGATGAGCACCATGCCAGGTCCAAAAGGCAGATACTTCTCATAGTCGACGACGTTGTAGCGGCCTGCCGTTTCCGGTGTGAGCTTGATTTCCGGCATTTGCGGGTTCTTCAGCAGCGTCTGGACCTGGTCGCGGGTCAGGATCGTCTTTGAAGCGAGTTCACTCGCGAACGGTGTATGAATGACTCCCGCAACATGGTCACCGTGTTCGTGAGTGACGATAATAGCCCGGGCGCCGCCGACGGCTCGCTCGACTTGTTTCGCCGATTCCGGATCGTAAGGTTCCACCACGCCACGTCCGAAAAAATTGTGAACCTGCTGGTCCATACCGGAATCGACCATCACATATCCGTCGCCATAGACAACCTGGAAGACGGTTCGGGCCTGCACGCTGGGCTCGTCAGGCGCACCCTTCACAGAAAATTTCTTGGCCCGGCGGCTTTCCGCAAACTTCAGGACGTTAATGCGCAGCGGCGCCATGCCCGGGATCATCCTGGACACGTGCCGTATTTGATCGATGTCTGCTGTCCAGACCTGCTCTTTTTGCGGAGTGATAAAGAGAAGCGCGAGCAGGACAAGATGAAATGCATTTTTCATCGGAGTGCCTTTCTAATCGTGACTAAGATGCTGCCACGAACCGGGTCGATACAGAAGTAGTTCCGTTCCCGCAGAGTGGTGATCTTAAATGACTGTCATGAGGATTGCTGCTCGAGGTAGTCCTTAATTGAAGGATGTCCGCCATACTCTGCCCACCCGGCGGCTGTTCCGCCGACTTTGCTGTCCCTGATGGTCACGTCTGCGCCCTCGCGAATGAGAAACTCGACCATCGCTTGATGGCCGTTAAGCGCCGCATAGTGCAAACCCGTGCCGGAATAATCAAAGCCTCCCGGAATGACGTTGATTTGTGCGCCCTTTCCTAAAAGAAGTTGTACGGCAGGGATGTGGCCGTGCATGCAAGCGTAGACGAAGGCATTGTTGAGAATGCCCTGGCGATCATTCGTCCACGAGACGAACTTTGCCGCCAGTTGTTGCCTGCCGGCGGCGTCGAAGTTCGAGCTGTTAATGACTTCAAGGTCTCCCCAGGGCCAATCGATTGTGCCGGCTTCCGGCTTCAGAGTGCCGTCGTTATTGAAAAAACTTTCGATGCGATCCGTGTACCCAAGGCCCGCGGCGATACGCAGGTTGTGAATGGATGCACCGCGACGGAGCAGCAGATCTATCACTTGTCGACTATTCCAGTAGAGTGCCTCCTCTAGAGGCGACCATCCGCCTGAGCCGTTGATGGCCGCGCCGCGCTCAAGCAGCAACCCGGCGGCTTCGACATTGTCGCAACTCCCAGAGGCGGCGAATGGCCCATTCAGGTCGGAGCCCGCCTCAACGAGGAGTCGCACCATTTCAATGTTGTTCGGCGCCTGCCTGCCCTGAAGGACAACACACTGAAGCAAAGTCGGATGACTCGTCGAGGATCGCGAAGTTGCCAACGTCGGATCTTCCCTTATTAGCATGCGGAGACGGTTGACATCGCCGAGTTTGATGGCAACTACCGCGGCATGAAATTTGGCGTCCATAAAACTGTCATCTCTTGAAGCATGGATTACGCGTTTATGGCGGCAACAGAACCGCCACGTCCTTGTGCAGGGCGGCAAGACCGGAGTCCAGCGTGGCCAGGCGGCTATTGCGCCTGCGGGCCAGTTCAGCCAGCCACGCGTCGGTTACCTGAGCGCTGCCCTGCAGGTTTCGGTGCGGCACGTTTAGAAAGTTCAATGAATCGCCCCACCATTCGTGCTTTGGATGGGCTGCCACTTCGCTCAACGATCGCCAGGCTGCAGCAGCACTGCCGTCGACGGCTGTCTGCATATGCACGCGGAGAAGTGTGCCTTGGGTGAGCCCACATGTGGCGAAGCGGTCTCGCCTGAGCGTCGCAAACCAGCGATGAACGCGGTCGTGATGCACGTGGGAGTCGATAAGCAGCGCTACCAACACGTTGCCATCCAGCAGCCACTTCACCTTTCGTCATCCTCCACCTCGATCTGGCGCACAGTATCCGCTGTGATGGGTTTTTTCCCGCGGGAAATCACGAAGCGGTTGCGCTTCGCGGGCCGGGCGGAACGTCGCGAACCCTCTTTCGCGGCCCCGGGCAAGGACCGGCGCAACAATCGGTTCACGGCTGTGCTGATACTGCAATCCTCCGCTTTGGCGAGCGACTTTGCCACGCTATATAGATCGGGTTCAAGGTTCACGGTCAGTCTCATGTCTTCCAGTCTGGTGCAGTGGTGCAGTGGTGTCAAGGCTGCGGAATGTCGAATCCGGATCTTAAGAGTTAGCAGGTTGCGGAAAAACTCTGAATCGCGCCTGAACCCAACTGTAGCGGCGCTGTATAGACCGCCGCTGCAGTTCGGTCTGCCCTTTGGGGGCATTTTTCCGCGACCGGTTAGGGGTCTGCCCGAAGCGGGTCAGACCCCATTCTTGAGTTATCGGTTGACCACTTGCACTTGTAATTGAGCACGTCCTGACTCCGTAAAGGTGCCGTCCAGGACGAAGCCGACGTTGATCGGCGGCCCAGTGATGTGTCGCACGCGAACCGAGACGATATGAGTGCCAGACGCAACTGGGAAGCTGGCAGCAGTGAAACCCCAGCTCTCGCTCTGGGCTTGCTCGACGCCGTCCTGCGGTAAGCTCGGATGCGGAACAATGCTGATACGTTGACTCGGATTCCCCATGGGGTTGCCATCGACGACGACAGCGACGTCCATTACCGACCCTGCGCCGCCCGGGCCTTGGGTAGACGTGATTCCGCCGTAAGTCGAAATCACCAGGAAAGCCGAATCTGCCGTAACCGGAACCGTTAGTGTCGCGATCGTGAGGGTTTGTCCCGCGCTCAGAACTACAGGAGCACCGGCTGTTTTCCTGACGTCCTGTCCCGTCGTTCCTTCAGGCCCTGTGGGTCCACTAGGTCCCGGCGGTCCGGTAGCTCCGGCGGGTCCCGGCGGTCCGGTAGTGCCGGCGGGTCCCGGCGGTCCGGTAGCCCCGGCGGGTCCCGGCGGTCCGGTAGCCCCGGCAGGTCCCGGCGGTCCGCTAGGTCCAGGGGGCCCCTCTGGTCCCGGGGGCCCCTGCGGTCCAACGGCTCCTGCGGGTCCTTGTGGTCCGCTAGATCCCGCGGGTCCCTGTGGTCCAAGCGGTCCTGGCGGTCCGGCGGCACCCGCGGGTCCCGGAGGTCCGGGGGGTCCGGGAGGTCCGGGCGGGCCGACTCTCCGGTTGTTTCCGTCGCCATTGTTGCCGTTATCGTCGTTCCTCTGACCATTGCTGTTTTGCGTGCTGTTTTGGGCAATTGCCGGTATGACCACGAACAACACACAAAGCATAACGATGATCGCGAGGGCGGCAAAAAGCTTGCGTTTCATCTTTACGCCTCCGATAGCGTCTGCCGTCAGCAGATCTCGTTTGCGGTTTCGGTCTACGTTTGGTTGTGTTGTTGGACTTGTCAGTGAAAGGGCTGGACCGCCCCATCCAAGGGAGGTTGCAGAGTGCTCGCTCGCGGAAAGGTACTGGCCGCTACAGCCGTTCCTGCTTACTGCTGCGCGCAACCCCTAGCGGCTGGTGAAAATCAACCGCGGTCGTGACGTTAAATCAACTAAAACCGTCCGCACGCTGCAATATTCAGTCTAGGGTAGGAGAAAACGACCGTCAACAGATGTCATCACTCATGCAGAGGCGTGCGCCCCATGTTATAGAATGCCTCCCACCTTTCGATCACATGAGTCAACAATTGTCGGACAGACATGCAGCGTGGATCGTGGTTTTCCTCGTCCTCTTGATCAACGCCGCTGCTTTGTTATCGGAACTCTCGATCAGCCGGTTCGATGTAAACGACTCTGTTTTCCACTACACGATGGCCGACCGGATGGTGCAGGCGTTCGAGCGTGGAGAAAATCCGCTGGACTGCTGGGTCTCCGAATGGACATTGGGATATCCCGTTTCGCGCACCTATCAGCCGCTTGGCCATTTCATGATGGCGGTGCTGTATCTCTCCCTGGCCAAGTCGGTATCGCTGATGACTCTATTCGTGTGGGTTCGATATTTGCTCGTGGTGCTCCTGCCCCTCAGTGTATACGTGGCTGGCCGTCAGCTGCGCATGACTCCAGCCGCTGCGGCGGCATCGGCTTTGATTTCGCCTTTGATTTCCACCAACGGGCTCTTCGGCATCGATTACGGCAGCTTTGTCTGGAGCGGAAGTGGATTGTTCACGCAGGCCATGGCGATGCATTTCTTGTTGTTCGCCGTCGGATTCACCGCCAAAAGCATGCGTAATGAAGGCAGCGGAATTCTCGGTGGCGTGATTCTTGGTCTCACGTTTGTGACACATTTCATCTACGGCTATGTGGGAGCGTTAACGGCCTGCCTGATCGCGGCAGTCCCGAACGCGCTGCCTTTCTCACGGCGTCTTGGACGGCTGCTCATAATTGCCTCTGCCGCGCTCTGCATCTCTGCTTTCGAACTGGTGCCGGCATTAATGGATTCACCGCTGGTGAACCACAGCCGATGGGAACCCGCATGGAAATGGGACTCCTTCGGCGCGACTCGAGTGATGGGGCAACTCGTGAGCGGAGAACTGATGGATTTTGGACGATTGCCGGTACTGACCCTGCTCGTTTTACTCGGTGCCCTGACATGCATCATTCGAGGTCGCCGTGGCACCTCGAGGATTCCAGCCGATATACCTCGAGCGACCCTCCATCTTTTGTTCTACGGAGGATTGCTATGGCTTCTGCTGTTTTGCGGCCGTCCGACGTGGGGTGGATTCTTCAATATCTTTGCCCCGCCGGATATCCAGCTTCATCGCCTGATCGGTGGTGTTCATCTCTTCTTTATTCTAGTGGGCGGTGTCGGACTGGCAACAGTGTGGCGTTGGATCCAGTCGAAAAAATTCATTCCCGGAAATGTGCTCTCGATCGTTTTGACCATCCTTATCCTGTTTCCGGCTATTCGAGAACGCGGCCAGTTCCTGGCACAGAACGGCGAACGGGGTAGAGCGAATCTGGCCGCCTTCCAGTTCGAGCAAGCGTCAATCGACCATCTCATTTCAACGCTCCGGAATGTGCCGGGCCGGGTGTATCCCGGACTCGCCGCAGGGTGGGGGCGGGACTTTCGCGTGGGAGACGTTCCGATCTATGGCATTCTCGGCACCCATCACATTCCCGCCGTCGCGTTTCTGTACCATGCCATGGCTCTGACGTCGGACATCATGGTTCTGTTCGACGAGCAGAATCGGGCCCATTACGACCTCTTCAACGTTTCCTCCGTGATATCCGACGGCCGGTCCCTGCCGTCATTCGTTCATGAAACGGAGCGGATCGGCAGGTTCCGTGCCAGCTCGGTTAACAGCGGCGGTTATTTCGCTGTTGTCCGGGTTCCTTATGCTGCTGCAGCAAATAAGCAGAATTTCTACAACATTGTGAGCAACTGGCTGCAAAGCGATTGGTTGACGAATCGAACTCACCTGCTCCTCGCGGTCGATGGAAGTGCTCCACCGAATTTGCCTCGATTGCCGGGCGGGCAGCAGTTGCCTCCGGTCGCCTCAGAACCGATTCCGGGCACGGTGGAGTCTGAGGATCGGGATGGCGAGCAGTACAGCGCCGTGGTCCAGGTGGACAGCCCGGCATATGTTCTCTTCAAAATGACATATCATCCAAACTGGAAAGCTACGGTCAATGGGCTGCAAGGCAGGACCGTCATGCTGACGCCGGGTTTCATCGGCGTACCGGTTGAACCCGGTAAGCATCGGGTCCAGTTGCGCTATTCACCTGGACCGCTAAAGATGGTTCTGTTGTTCGGTGGAATGGTCTGCCTGGGAGTCATCGGCGCGACGGTGCGGTACTTCGATTTCTTGTAATCGGCGCGTTTGTGGGTCTATCTTCTACCCGTGTCCAAGCTACCTCACGCAGTTTCACTCTCCACGCCAGTCATTCTGTCGATCGTATTTGCCAGCGCGTATCTGGCGTTGGGTCCCGGGTGCTTTTTCAGCGTCGATGAGGTCGTGGTTGAAGAAGCGGCTCAGTCGCTTTATCTGCGCTCCACACTGGAAATTCCGGGTATGAATACCGCGGTTCGGGGCCGGGCCGGAGCATATTACGGCCATCGCGGTCCCGCGCTTGGTTACATCTCGATGCCTTTCGTCACCATCGGGAGCTTCCTGGATAACCGGATCGGATCTCTCCAAGGCGGGACAGCGGCGGGACGCCCGCTTGGCACGCTCGAGCATCCGCTGCGTTGGGGCGGCAGGTTTTCCATATTCGGTGCTCTCGTCACCAACGCTGTCGTCGGCGGACTTACGGTTGCGATTCTTTATCTGATCGCCTTGCGATTCGGAGTGGGACACTCCGTGGCGCTGGCGTTTGCTTGCGCGACAGGTGCAGCGACGCTGCTCGTATCCGAATCCACGCACTTTTTTCAACATCCCCTGGAGACTTTTTCGCTGCTATGCGGATTCTGGTTTTTGTCGGGGACAGACAGGGAAACGCACGCACGACGCGCATGGCTTGGCGGACTGAGCATCGGTCTCGCCATGCTGGCCCGCCCGAACGCCGCACCTGCCGCCGTGGTCATATGGCTATATGGAGCTCTTGTCGCGCGCGGCCAGGCGAAAAACGGAGATCGTGGACCATGGCTTTCCATGGTTGCTAGAAGTGCCGCAGGACCTGCGGTCTCCGTGGTCTTGTATCTGATGTACAACTACGTTCAGTACGGCGACATCTTCAAAACCGGATATGGCGGCGAGAATGGAATTCTTCGTTTTTCGCTGATTGAACCGACTAAGGCTCTGATCGCATATATCGCGAGCCCGGCGCTCAGCGTCTTTCTCTTCGCGCCGGTGATGCTTTCGATTCTCTTTGTCTGGAAGCAGAGTCTCAAGCGCTGGCCTCTGGAAACAAAATGTCTCTTGCTGGCGGCGGGTGCTCATTTTTTCACGATCGCGTCTATACCGGTTTGGGACGGCGCTATTGCCTACGGACCAAGATACCTCCTCGCAGCCATCCTTCTGCTGATGCCGCTGACACTTCCCGCCTTCGAAATGGCATTCAAAGAACGGATCAGAACCTGGCGGATCGCGATGGCCGCAATGATCCTGCTCGGGGTGTTTGTGCAAATAGTTGGCGTGGCCGTCTATGTCGCAACGAACGAGTGGTATTACAACAGCCAGAATATTTACGAGAGCCGCGCATTTCTCTTCCTGCCGGCTGCCTCTCCCGTATGGGTGCAGCTACAGGACCTGTTGGCCGGCCGCAACATCATTCCGTGGGCATGGCGCGCGGTTTCTCAACCCGGGCCCGCACTCGTGCTATTGATCGTGCTGGCCGTGGTGATTGCAGCGGGCACGTGGCTTCTACGAATCGCGCGGAGCCCGGACGGTGGACCGGCGGTTCCCGAGGTTTCCATTCTGACGATGAGTTCGCTAGTCCTGCTTGGATTTTTCGCGACCTCTCCGGTTGTTGCGCCCGTTCAACAAAGAATCGTGGATCATCTCAATGCCGGACTGGCTGCGCAGCAATCAGGGCGTGATGTCGAGGCGGAAGAACTTTATGCCCTGGTTCTAAGCCTTGATCCAGGGAACAAATTCGCGCTTCATAACCTCGCGCTTCTTTATGAAAAGATTGGCAAGACAACGGAAAGCGTATTGCTGTATGAACGCGTCCTGGCATCGGACCCAACCTTCACGCCCTCCGTACGCAATATCGCTCGCGCTCGCTACGACCTTGCCGATTATGAAGGCGCGGTGGAGAATTACCGCAGGGCCGTTGAGCTTTCTCCGTCAGACGATGACCTTCGTACAGATTTGGCGTGGGCACTGCTGAATGCCTCGCGTTTCCAGGAAGCTCGCGAGGTCTGCAACGAGGTTCTGGCGCATGACAGCAGAAACGCCGCAGCCCAGGCAATCCTCGCCCGTTTACCCAACTGACTGCCGGCGTAGCATAACATCGCCTTTGCGGCAGTGTTGGTGTAGGATCTCCCTACTCAGGGGGGAACTAATGGAAAAACGACTTGCGCTCGCCTGGTTCGGCCTTGCAGTCATTATCCTCAGTTTGACCATCGGGGTAGCCGCGGCGCAGAACGCCCCGGCTCCCACGCCGCCGTGCGGTCCGAATCTGCCGGCGGACATTAAGAACGTGGCGAAGGATTCCCGCTGCTTCGAGCTGCGGACCTACACCGTGCGCGAAGGAAGCTCCATCGATCTATTGCACAAGCGATTTCGCGAGCACACGACCGCGCTCTTCAAGAAGCATGGCATGACCATCATCGGCTATTGGCAGCCCGTCGCAAAGCCTAACACTCTGATCTACATCCTTGCTTACAAGGACGCCGCAGCCAGGGATGCCGCATGGTCCGCCTTTGGGGCCGATCCGCAATGGGTCAAAACTCGAAACGAGATGCAGGTGAACGTGCAGGTGGACAATGTGTTCATGAGCGCGACCGATTACTCACCAACCAAATGAATAGATTCGGCAAGTTAAAAAGGAGATCGTCCGTGAAAAATCTCTTATGTGCCATCGTTATTGCAGTCGTTGTGGTCGCGATATTCCAGGCGCCTACGCCTGCCGCTGCTCAGACGTTGAAAGCCAAGCCAGACTTGAAAGGTTCGACGCCGCGCCTTCCGAACGGCAAGCCCGATTTCAGTGGAGTCTGGGCCAGACCGGGCGCTCAGGATCTGACGAGGACATTCACAAACCGGGATGGAACCAGCAATAAAGGCGAGCCGAATCCGCTTCCCTTCACGCCCTGGGGACAGGCGCAGTGGGACAATTACAACCCTGTAAAAAATGGTGACTATGCGGGAAGCTGTATGCCCTTCGGCTGGGTACGGTCCTTCACACCGCATCCCATGCAGATTCTCCAGAACAACGAGTACATCTCGTTCCTGTTCGAGCAGAGCACCATGTTCCAGGCGGTCAATACCGAGGGGTTGCCCCATCGAAAGGATTGGCCACCAACATGGTTCGGCGATTCCCGCGGCCACTGGGATGGGGACACGCTGGTCATCGAAGTTGTGAACTTCAATGGCTATACCAAACTCGGCACCATCGGTCATCCGATGAGCGACCAGTCGAAACTGACCATGACCTTCAAGCGGCCGGATATGGGGCACATTCAGTTCAAATGGGTTCTGGAAGATTCCAAGACCTACACGAGACCGGTCAGCAATGACAGAGTCTTCGTGCTCACACCGGATGTCGAGGTCATGGAGTACGGATGCATGGAAGGCAACCTGACCTCTCTGCTCGAGGGCGCGATCACGCCGTGGACGGGACCCAAAGATTCAGACACCAACGTTGTGTACGGCACCCAGCGAGACTGGCCCGCATACGATATGGCCAAGCAGCAGAAACTCACGGGCGTGATCAAACAAACCATCTACGACAGAAGCAAATATGCCATGCTGAAGCTCCAGGTCGATAACAGGTTATTGGATGTCATCCTGGCTCCACCCGTGCGTATGGACTTCCGCGGCCTCGTGGAAGAAATGCTGAAGCCGGGCGCAACGGTTAGTGTTGTGGCCTATCCGAGCAAACAAATCCAGAATGAAGTTCGCGCGGAAACTCTCACCCTGAACGGAACGACTACCGAACTGCGCTGAGCAAATACAAGGCACAAACTGTAGCGGCGGTCTATGACCGCCGGCGATATCTCAATCGAGATCGTCGGCGGTCATAGACCGCCGCTACAGTTCTTTGTGTCTTTGTGTTTCCCTGCTATATTCCTCTCCGTTCCTCCACGGAGACAAATCCATGAGTTTCGCTAAAGTGTCGTCGGCGATCCTGCTGATCCTGGCCGTGGTGTCGTTGGTCAACGCTCAGACCACGACGGGATCGATTTTTGGTGACGTGACGGATGCCTCCGGCGCCGTCTTGGGCGGCGTAGCAGTCCGGGTTGCGAGTCCGAGTACCGGTACCAGCTACGAAGGCCAGACAGACAAGCTTGGTTCGTATCAATTCGCCGGGCTGCCGCCGGCGGACTACGTTGTGACTGTGGAGTACCCGGGATTCCGCACCATGATGCGTGCCGGAGTCGCTCTGCCGATCCAGGGCAGGATCAAGCTCGATTTTCGGATGGAGGTCGGAGGACTCTCCGAATCGATTACGGTCAACGAAGGAGCGCCCCTGGTCCAGACGTCCGAGGCTGTCCTTCAGACTGTTATAGGAAACCGTCTCGTTCGGGACTTGCCTCTCAAGACCCGCGACTTCATGGACCTGTCACTTCTGGCGCCGGGCGTCGTGCTGGACCAGAGCTCCGCCCGTACCGGCGCCACCGACTCCATCAGTTTCTTCGGCATGGAGGAGGCGTATAAAACCGTCTGGCTGGAGGGCGTCGATTTCAACGACGAAGCCACGACAGGCGGCACCAATATTTCACCGGCCACGCGAACACGGCTCGGCCTGGAAGCCATCCAGGAGTTTCAGGTGATGACGACGGGCTACTCCGCAGAGTTCGGCCGGAGCGGTTCGGGCGCGGTGAATGTCATCCTCAAGTCCGGCGGGAATGACGTCCATGGCAACGCGTTTTACTTCCTGCGGGATGACTCTTTCGACAAACCGGTTTTTCAGATTACCGACGGTGTCGCAGCACCGGCTTCGAACGTTCCTCCATTCAGGCGGCAGCAATACGGCGGCACATGGGGTGGCCCGTTGGTCCGCGACAAGGCGTTCTACTTCGCTTCCGTTGAGCGCCAGTCTTCTCGAGAGAGTTCCCAGGTGGTGATTCCTGCTCCAATCAAAGCATTTGTGGACGGGCTCCGGATGGGTTACGACACGCGTGGCGTCGTACCGCGCACGCGCAACCAGGTGAACGCCGTCGGAAAGTTAACCTTCAATCTGGGCGCCTCCCACCGGCTTGATCTCACCTATCTTTATGACGATGACCATGACCTCAACAAGAACGTCAGCGGATCGAAGGCCGGCGATAACGGTTTCGACGACAACAACAGCTCTTATTTCGCTACTGCGAGTCTGACATCGCGCATCGGCGGAAAGATGGTGAACGAGTTTAGGGCTAATCGCTCCATTCAGCGTTTGATGCGGAACATACCTGCTTCCGCACACTTCCTGCCCACACTGGCTTTTCCTACCGTGAGCTTTGGCACAGACGGTGGCGCCGCGCCGCAGGGGCGTACACAAAAGAATTGGATCGTTGCGAACACGACGACCAATCAGTGGGCGCACCATTTGCTCAAATGGGGTGGCGAGTTGAACCTCGTGCGCGCTCCCGTGTTGACGAACGAAAACTTTAACGGCGCCTACCGCTTTCCCCGCGACGTGGCACCGTTCCTTCCCGACCGCTACACAGCCGGCTTCAATCTTCAGTTCACCCGAAATCAAACTCCCGACCCGACCTACACCACGCTCCTGCGCGACATGAACATGTACGCTCTGTTTGCGAACGACACGTGGCGTGTCCGGCCGGACTTCACCTTGAATCTCGGCTTGCGCTACGACCTGCGGAATCTCAAAGGAGATCTCGGCGGCCCTGACCCCTTCAAACAGCCGGGTTTCTCCCGTGAGCATCCTGAGGACGTGTGGATCAACGTGGCCCTCGGACCGGCAGGCGCGTTGGGCGTTCGGGCATGGCGTCCTGTGCCGAATGACATGCTGGATTTCTCGCCCCGCTTCGGATTCTCCTGGGACGTTTTCGGAAAAGGAAAAGCGGCGGTTCGCGGCAGCTACGGCATCTTTCGCGATCGCATCACGAGCCTCAGCTTGCGCGGCGCAGTGAACTCCTACAACGGTTTGAACATTCAAAGTGTTGAACTGGCCAACCCTACTTTCTTCCCACTTGTCCCGAACGCCGCGAGCCTGCCGGCCGCGGCCATCACCACTTCGACGGTCCCGTCGCCGCAGGGCAATACGCCTTATACGCAGCAGTCGAGCGGTGGTTTCGAGTACGCGATTTCTCCGCGCCTCGCAATGTCTGCGGACTTTGTTCACATGCTTGGTCTGAACTTTCAGATGATTCGGAATGTCAATGCTCCGTTGCCGCTGGCTCAGACAGGCGGAGCGCGCGTTTGTCCCTTTGGAGACGTTCTCCGGGCGAAAGGTCTGCCCGAGTGTTTCCAGATGCAGATCCAGCACGACATGAGTGATCGCATTCATCTCGACGCTCTCGCGGTGAGGGTGGAACGCCGGTTTGCCAATCGGTTCGGCTTCCTGCTTGGCTATACTCTGGGCAGCGTCAAGACCTGGTCGACCGGAACATTCGGTACTGTCCCGGTCGAGCCTTACGAAAAGTTCAGGAAACTGGACTACGGTCCCTACGACAACGACGTGCGTCATCGTTTTACCGGAAATGTCGTGTACGAGCTCCCATATCGCATCAACGTGGCCGGCATCGTGACGGCCAATAGCGCCGCTCCGTACAACCATACGACCGGAAGAGACGACAACCTGGATTTCGTAAACAACGACCGGCCTCCCGGTGTTCGCTTCAATGACCTGCGCGGGGACTCACTCTTCGCTACAGATCTCCGGTTGACCAAGAAGTTCTTCCTGCGCGAAACGAAAAATGTGGAATTGATGTGGGAGATGTTCAACCTGTTCAACACCGCGAATCTCGCCGACTACAACGGAAACGAGCGGGCCACGACCTTCCGGCAGGCACGGTCGGCGTTGTCGCCGTTCCAGGCGCAACTGGGGGTGAGATTCGCGTTTTAGTCGTGTTGAGGGAAATACAAAGCCGCGTAATTCGCGTAATCCGCGGCTTTGTATTTCCCTCAACGCCATTCGTGCTTTGGGTATTTCCGCTGCAGCTCGGACTTGATGCGCGGGTAATGTTCGCGCCAGAAGTTGGCAAGGTCCTGGGTCACCTGCACGGGCCGCATGCTGGGCGCGAGAATGTGCACGCCGAGCGCTATGCGGCCCATCGCAATCCGGGGCGTTTCTGTCACCCCAAACAATTCCTGGATTCGCAGTGAAATGTAAGGCGGCCCCCCCGCCTCATATGTCACCTTGGGCGTCCGTCCATTGGAAAGAGTGACTCGCTCCGGCGCGTACTTGTCGAGAAGCTCGCGTTGAGCGCTCGAGAGCCAGGACTTCACCACCGGCTTAACCTCCCGTTCCTTGACATCCTTGTAGCTGATCGCCCCCAGGCAAAGTTGCTCGATGATGTGTCGCCGGTCCTCGTCTCGAATCGGCGGCAGTTGAAGATCCGGGCACGAATGCGCCAGCAGATTCAGCCTGAAGATCCATTGCTCGACGCTGTGGTCCCAGTTCGGCAACTGCAGCCGCCCGGCCGCGACCTCTTCGGCGAGGAGGCGCGCCGCGGCATCCGCAGGAGGAGGTTCCACTCGCCTGGCCGTCAGCACCAGGTCGCGGAACCGCATAACTTCGGCGGCCTCCACTCTCCTGGTTACGGAATCAAAGTGGACACGCACTTCAGAGTGCATGTCTTTGGGAAAAAGTTCCTGCAGCCACGCGGCTTCGATCGCTGTAGCGAGCGAGACAATCGTGTTCACTTCGCCCGGACGGCCGCCAACCTCACGTATTTCCGCCGCGACAACAAGAGGACTTCCACGCACAACGCTTTCTCGCGCCAGCATTCCGCGCCGGCCGTGTACGAGCTCGCACCGCAGCGTCCCTTGATCCAACCGCCCGACCCGATCGCTGAATCCAATCAGGATGCACTTCTGCAGGGCCTCTTCGTTCACATCGCGAGGCTCGACGTCGAGACCTTCGTCTCTGGCGATTCGCAGGAATTGCTCGTGCAACGGGCCAACCTGCCTCGCTGTGACGCCGTGGATGCCGAGTCTGCGAAGCGCCTCGATCCTGAACTGATTCTTCGATGCGTAATCCCACGCGCGCATCAGGATCCAGAAGTCGGACGAGCCCTTGTCGCCGAACATATCCTCACGAGCGGCGGTCACATCCCCGCCCGGATTGCGCAGAAGCAAATCGCGTCCTTGCGTCAACGCGGCCACGAGGCACGCCCGGTAGACACAACCGTATTCTTGCGCCGCAAGCAGCATGCGCGAATATCGAGGATGGACCGGGAATGCGAGCATGCGCCGGCCCAGGTCCGTGATCGCTCCATTTGCCAGCGCTCCCAGGTCCGCGAGGAGCTCCTCTGCGTGGTTCAGAGCCGTGTCGCCGGGCGCCTCCAGCCAGCGAAACTTGCGCAGGTCTTCAACGCCGGCGGCCTTGAGCGTGAGAATCACTTCGGAGAGATCGAGTCGCTTGACCTCCGGCAGTTCCTGCGCGGAACGCTCTTCCTGCTCGGCCTGCGACCAAAGCCGGATGCAGTGTCCGGGCGCTGTGCGTCCGGCGCGGCCGGCCCGCTGGGCGGCGCTGGATCGACTTATCCGTTCGACGAGAAGGGTATTGATCCCGCGATTGGGGTCGTAACGAGGAATACGTGCGAGTCCGCTGTCGATCACTACCCGCACGCCGTCGATCGTGATGGACGTTTCGGCAACATTCGTCGCAACCACGACTTTGGGCTGGTCGTAGCGGGCCACGGCTGCGTCCTGATCGCGCGGAGGCAATTCTCCGTGGAGAGGAAGAAGAAGGTAGCCTTTGGATTCCGGTTTGTGACGGATGGCTTCGATGGTGCGGTTGATCTCGTATCCCCCTGGCATGAAGACCAGGACATCGCCCTGCGCGTGTTTTGAAAATGCGTCGGCTGCCAGTTCCCAGACGGGAGGTGCGTTGGTGCCTGATCTTCGCGGCAGGTACTCCACGGTTACCGGAAAGGTGCGTCCTTCAGAGCTCAGGACCGCGCATGGGTGCAGATACTTTTCCAGCGCGCCTGCGTCAAGCGTGGCCGACATCACAACGATGAGGATGTCGGGCCGGCTCTGCTCCTGGATGTCCAGCGCGCGTGCCAGAGTGATATCGCCGTAAAGGTGCCGTTCATGAAACTCGTCAAAGATCAGGGCCTGAATCCCCTGGAGCGCTGGTTCCTGGATCATCTGACGCAGCAGGATTCCTTCGGTCTCGAACTTGATGCGCGTCGCCCCGCTTGTCGCATTCTCAAACCGTACCTGGTAGCCGACCTCGCGCCCAAGCCCCACGCCCATCTCATGGGCCACGCGCGAAGCAAGCAATCGTGCCGCGAGGCGGCGCGGCTGCAGAATCACAACCTGCCCGGTGCCCAGCAGTCCGTGTTTAAGCAGCATCTGCGGCACCTGGGTCGACTTGCCGGAACCAGTCGGCGCCTGCAACACAAGACGCCGGGTCGCCCGCAATGTGGAAACGATGTCGCTCTCGATTTCGTAAATGGGCAGCCGCTCAGGCATCAGTTTCTCATTGTAGCGGTATGTCCTGCCGCAACTGTAAACTGTGCGATCGGCGTTCGTTGTCGGCGCGGCCATATCTCTGGCTACGGTGCTGGCAATGATTCTCGGTTGGAGCGCCAGCCGGCAACGTGGCTCTTCGAGACGTGGTGCATTAGAGTGTTGCTAACCCGATAATGTAGCTGTCTACTGTAGCGGCGGTCTATGACCGCCGGTTATTTCGTTGATTCCAGGAAAAACCGGCGCTCATAGAGCGCCGCTACAGTAAGAGCCCCACGCTTTGCATTTTCCGTAGGAGGAAGCGATGACACAGTGGATGTCGAAAGTCTTGGTTGCCGGTGCATTGCTTGCGATGGTGGGCGCAACTTCGCTGCTCTGGGCACAAGAGCCTGCGCCGGACATGGTTCTGTCCAACGGAAAGATCATTACCGTCGATGAGCGCTTCAGTATCGCGCAGGCTGTGGCCGTCAGGGGCGAGCGCATCGTGGCGGTGGGGACGAATTCTGAAATCACTCGGCTCGCCGGACCCAACACACGCCGGATCGACCTGAGGGGACGCGCCGTCATTCCCGGGTTGATCGACAACCATATGCATCTGCTGCGTGCGGGCATGACATGGCAGTGGGAAGTGCGTTGGGACGGCGTCGGATCTCGAAAGGAAGCGCTCGACATGCTGCGCGCCCGCGCGAAAGCCGTGGGCCGCGGCGAATGGGTCTACAACCTTGGCGGGTGGACGATAGACCAGTTTTCGGATGACAAGCGTCCGTTCAGCCGGGAGGAGTTGGACCGGGTTGTCCCCGACAATCCGGTGCTGCTGCAGGCGTCGTATTACGAAACATATCTCAACAGCCGGGCACTGAAGGCGCTTGGCATTGATGAGCCGACCGGCCGGATTGAGGAAGCGGGCATTCGCGCGCTGGCGGCCAGGCTTCCCGTGGCGCCAGCAAACGAGATCCAGGCGAGTACGGCCGCCATGATCAAAGACCTGAATCGCGCCGGCCTCACGGCATTCGGCAGCGCCGGATGCGAAGCCGATTTGTTACCGGTTTATCGGCGATGGGCGGATCAGGGGCAGCTGAACGTGCGGGTTTTTTGTATTGATGGTGTTGGTACCGGCACCACCCCGGAGCAGGTTGCTCGAGCTCTCCCCCAGATCGCGCAGATGAAACTGTTTCAGGGGAACAACTACCTCGATCACGTCACCTTCGGTGAAAGCGTTTACGGGCCCTTGCACGATCCGATGTTCCTGATCAAGTCCGATCCGAGACCCGATCAGCTTGCCCTCTGGCGCCGCATTATTACCGAAATTGCGAAGGCACGCCTTCCTCTGCACGTTCACGCGGAGCTGGAAGATACGATCGGCGGGTTCCTCGACCAGATCGAGGCCGTCAACAAGGAATATCCCATCAAGAACCTGCGGTGGGTACTGGCCCACGTCAACCGGATCCAACCGTCGCATCTCGCGCGCATGAAGGAAATGGGCATGTATGCCGCCGTGCATCCATGGGCTGTTATCAATGGCGGCATCAATCAGCGGATCTTCGGCGAAAGCGCATACGACATGGCGCCGCTGAGCACGATTCAGAGCAGCGGCATCACGTGGGGATTCGGCAGTGATGGAAGCCGAGCGAATCAGATCCTCCCGTTTACAACGTTGTGGTGGGCGGTGACCGGTAAGATGGTGGGAGGCACGAAGGTTCTTCGTCAAACCATCAGTCGCGAGGACGCGTTGATTGCCCACACCCGCAAGAACGCGTATTTCGTGTTTCAGGAAAACAATCTCGGGTCGATCCAGCCGGGCAAGCTGGCGGACATGCTCGTGCTGGACCGCGACTACCTGACCATTCCGGCCGATCAGATCAAGGACATTAAACCCGTGATCACCATCGTTGGCGGAAGGATCGCATATGACGCCGAAGTCGCGACAGCCGGAGCACCTGCCACATCAGGCATCACGCGGTAGCGGCTTTGGGCCCGGACAGCCATCTCGAACCTCGATCGTGGTGGCAGCTCTCAGAGCTTATGGCGCCCGCGAGCCTGATCCCAGCGTGCGCAATCCGGATTGGCTCGCGGAGCGTCTTCTGGGACCTGCCCAACTGCAGCTCATCACCGAACACCCCATCGGCGGCGCCTTGCAGGAAGACTACGAGAAAGGACGCCAGAACCGTGAAGTTGCAGGAATGTCGAACCTGCTTCTCATACGCACACGTTTCATCGACGACCACCTGCAAGCCGCGCTCGAGAACGGGGCGACGCAGGTCGTTGTCCTTGGTGCCGGATTCGATACTCGCGCGTATCGTTACGCGGACCGGCTGAAAGGTAAGAGAGTTTTCGAAGTCGACTACCAGTCCACGCAGCAAATCAAGAAGCAGCGTCTCGAAGAGGCTTTGGGATCGATTCCATCGCACGTTCAGTTTGCCGAGATCGATTTCAAGCGGGACACACTTCGTGACGTGCTTCGAGCCGCCGGGTACACGCCCGTTGAAAAGACCTTTTTCATCTGGGAGGGCGTGAGCATGTATCTTTCAGAACAGTCGGTTCGGGAAACACTTCGCACAATTGCGAATTACTCCGCGCCCGGAAGTTCACTCGTCATGGACTTTGCAAGCCAGGCCATGCTCGAGCTGCTTGAAAAATTCCCTCACATTCCGCAGCACAAATACACCACGGCCTGGGGTGAGCCATGGACCTTCGGTGTACCTGACCGCCGGGAGCGTGAATTCTTTCTCGAATGCGGGCTCCAACTCCGCGAGACGGTGAGCTTTTTCCGGCGTGACGCCGCAAAACGGTACCTGACTCGAGCTGACGGGACAATGATCGGATCAGTGCGCGGCGGATCGCCGCCAGGCCAGTACTGGACCATCGTACGGCTGATGTGGATGTTCCTCACGCGACGGAGCGACTGGTATTCGGTTGCGGAACTGGTTGTCCCTGCATGAGTCGATTCGTCCACCGTAGCGGCGGTCTATGACCGCCGGTTTTTGTTGATTATGCTAAAAACCGGCGCTCATAGAGCGCCGCTACAGTGAAACCGCGAAATTTCGAAGCCGTGTAGAATAAGACACGTGGAACAGCACGACATCGCGATTATCGGCGGCGGCATTGTCGGTCTTGCGACGGCCAATGCTTTGCTGGATCAGAATCCACGCCGGCGTCTTGTTCTCGTCGAGGCCGAGCCTCGGTTGGCTTCTCATCAGACAGGTCATAACAGCGGCGTCATCCACTCGGGTCTTTACTACAAACCTGGTTCTCTGAAGGCTCAGCTTTGTGTCGAAGGGCGCGAGGCCATGTATCGATTTTGCCAGGAGCACGGCATTGCGCACGAGCGCTGCGGCAAAATTGTCGTTGCCACAGAGGAGGAGGAATTGCCGCGCTTGCAGGAATTGTATCGGCGGGGTGAAGCGAACGGGCTACGCGGAATGCGCTGGCTGGATCCGGACGAAATAAAGGAGTACGAACCTCACGCAGCCGGCATCAGAGGATTGTTCGTTCGAGAAACAGGCATTGTGGATTACAAGGCCGTAGCGCGTACGCTGGGACAGATGGCTTCCGAGCGCGGGTGTGACGTGAAGACGACTGCGCGGTTCACGGCGTGCCGTCGCTCGGAGGGCAGGCTCGTTCTCGAAACGAATGCAGGAGAATTTCACTGCGATGCGCTGGTGAACTGTGGCGGATTGCAGTCGGATCGTGTTGCCCGAATGTGCGGGATCGATCCCCGGGTGCACATCATCCCATTCCGTGGCGAGTACTACGAGCTGAACCCGTCGCGCCATTCGCTGGTCCGTAACCTCATATATCCCGTCCCGGATCCGCGCTTCCCGTTCCTCGGAGTCCATTTTACGCGCATGATCGGAGGCGGCGTGGAGGCGGGTCCTAATGCCGTCCTCGCGTTCATGCGCGAGGGTTATCGAAAGACCGATTTTCGTTTGAGCGATGTGGCAGACACGTTCAGCTACAGGGGATTCTGGAAGATGGCTGCGCGATACTGGAGAACCGGTGCTGGAGAATTCTGGCGCTCTCTCAGCAAGAACGCCTTCGTGTCCGCACTACAGCGTCTTCTGCCGGAATTGAAACCCGAAGATCTCCGGCCCGGCGGATCCGGCGTCCGCGCGCAGGCCGTCGATACGAACGGCAATCTCCTCGACGACTTTCACGTCATACGCGCCGAACGCATGATTCACGTCCTCAATGCGCCTTCCCCCGCCGCCACTTCCTCGCTGAGCATCGGCAAAACCATCGCCAACATGGCCTGCCAGCATTTCGGCATGGACTGATGCCGGAAGTTCCCCAGCCGCAGTCCAATGTATTATGGAACCAATGAAATGCACCCGGTGCCTTAGAGAGATCCCTGAGGAAGAAATCGAATCCGTCTTGTGTCCACCTTCCAACAACGATGAACTGATCGTTCTGTGCAAAGACTGTCGTTTCGAGTACGAACTCTACCTGGCGGCGAGATAACAAGCGCAATTCGGCGCAGACGGATAAATCACCCAATCAAACTGTAGCGGCGGTCTATCACCGCCGACGACAGCAATTGTGAGATCGTCGGCGCTTATAGACGGCCGCTGACAGTTTTATTTGATTGTGATACTCCCGGCAGACAGCGTTGCCGCAGGCAAATTGGTCGCGCCGAGGGTCAGGACCAGGCCCGTTGCCGTAGCAGTCACAGTGAATGGCACATTGAGAAGAGGCGGAGTGCCGTCGCCCATATCCACCGTGGATGTGCCGGAGAAGCTTCGGCTGCCAGTGGCCAGAGTGCCACTGATGGCGTCGCCCTCGACTTCGATGTTTTGCGGCTGGCCGAGGGGGGTTGTACCCAACATCCTGGCCTGAAACTGGCCGTCGGCAGTGCTGTTACCGGGAATGAGGACACCCATGGCGAATTTCAGGCCACTCAAGGAGACGCCACTGAGTGCCGTGTTGGCGGGGAATCTCCCGGCACCGGCGCCCGCCACGCCGGTGGCCTGGCCGAAGAGGGAAGCGGGCAAGAGCATGATGGCCAGTGTAAGAACAGTCATTGTTAATGGAACCGCGTCGTGTCGTTTCATCTGCTTACTCCCTAATAGTACTTGCGGATGTCTCCGTAGATCAGCGTGGTTGTGTCACTGCCGGCGGACGTTGCACCTGGATCGGAAATCTGGATTTTGAAGGTGTCGGTTGTGCCGGAGGTTCCCAGGTCCTGGACGGTCGCGGTGAAGTTGTATGGACCCCTCCAGGCACCGTTACCAAGGCGTTCCATGCCCGTGCCGGTGATAACAGCTTTATTGCCGGTCACGGTGAGCGTCAGCATATTGGAAGCGTCAAAGTCGAAGCCGGTGCCGTCGAAGTAATACTCGATCTGACCGCTCAAGGTGCCATCGGCGGCTCGGGTGATAAAGAAACCGAAATAGCCGAGACCGCCCGGGACGTTGATCCGGCCGTTGCCGGTCCACTTTGCAGGGCCGCCCGGCGGAGGAGCATTACTGACGGTGACGGTGACGGCGGCGGAGGTGGTGGTGTTACCGGCGGCATCGCGAGCGACGGCGGTGAGCGTGTGCGAACCGTTGGAAGCGGTGGTGGTATTCCAACTCGTCGAATACGGAGAGGCCGAACCCTCGGCACCGAGATTGACGCCGTCGAGTTTGAATTGAACGCCGACAACACCGACATTGTCGGAAGCGGTCGCGGTAGCCGTGATCGTTCCCGAAGCGGTTGCGCCAGTCGCCGGGCTGGTGATCGAGACAGTGGGTGGTGTCGAATCCGGTGGAGGAGCATTATTCACGGTGACGGTGACGGCGGCGGAGGTGGTGCTGTTGCCGGCGGCATCGCGAGCGACGGCGGTGAGCGTGTGCGAACCGCTGGAAGCAGTGGTGGTATTCCAATTCGTCGAATACGGAGAGGCCGTATCCTCGGCGCCCAGATTGACGCCGTCGAGTTTGAATTGAACGCCGCCGACTCCGACATTGTCAGAAGCTGTCGATGTCGCCGTGATCGTCCCGGAAACAGTGGCGCCGTTCGCAGGGCTGGTGATGGAGACAGTCGGTGGCGTGGTATCCGGCGGAGGAGCATTATTCACGGTGACAGTCACAGGCGAGGAGGTGGTGCTGTTGCCTGCGGCATCGCGGGCGACGGCGGTGAGCGTGTGCGAACCATTGGAAGCGCTCGTGGTATTCCAGCTGGTCGAATAGGGCGAGGCCGTATCCTCGGCACCCAGATTGACGCCGTCGAGTTTGTATTGAACACCGACGACTCCGACATTGTCGGAAGCTGTTGACGTGGCTGTGATCGTGCCCGAAACGGTGGAGCCCGTGGCCGGACTGCTGATGGAGACAGTCGGCGGCGTGGTATCCGGCGGAGGAGCATTATTCACGGTGACAGTCACAGGCGAGGAGGTGGTGCTGTTGCCTGCGGCATCGCGGGCGACGGCGGTGAGCGTGTGCGAACCATTGGAAGCGCTCGTGGTATTCCAGCTCGTCGAATAGGGCGAGGCCGAATCCTCGGTACCCAGATTGACGCCGTCGAGTTTGAATTGAAGGCCAACGACACCCACGTTGTCGGAAGCAGTGGCCGAAACAGTGATCGTGGCCGAAACCGTGGACCCATTGGCCGGGCTACCGATCGATACTGTCGGCGGTGTCGTATCGGACGGAGGAGTTGAGACGTTTTTGAAACCCTGCGTTATGTGCCATCCCGGATTGGACGCCAAGCCGTCGGTCTCATAGGCTCCCACGTCGAACGGAGAGACCCGGCCATGAGCGTTGAAATCGAGGCCCGGTGCATAAGTGCCACTGGCCGTTCCAATCAGTATTGAACCGGCTTTTGGCCAAAAATCCATGTTGGCGGGATCGACGAAGGCGTTCGCGGATGTTCCGCCATTAATAAACGCGGAACCATCCAATGCCTGGTCGGATCCACCTTCGACATAGTTCCTGGCAAATGTACCCACACTTCCGGAGAGACTCAGAGCCGTCTTGCCGGGCGAGTAGATCGCATTATTGGCCAGGATCATGTTACTGGCCGTGGAACTCCACCGCATGTAAACGCCCTCATTGTTGTTGTACAGCGTGTTGTTCACAGCGGTGACGTTCTTCATTTGTGCGACTTGCCCGTGACCATACAGTGAGAGTCCGGTGCCGCTATTGAGCACGATGTTGTTGCGAACAATGGCGTCGGCGACCGCATAGATGCCCTCCAGCGCGTTCCAAACCACGTTGCCTTCGACGACGTTCACGGGATTGCTGCCTGTGCCGTAGACGAAGATTCCGGGGTAACCCCTGTTATAGATCACATTGTCGCGAATGATGTTGGAGTGCGAACCGACCTTGACCTCGATGCCATCCCCCTGCGTGGTTCCGGGCAGCGAGTCATGAACCCAGTTTTGTTCGATCAACGAATTACTGACGATGCACGTGGCATCGTTACAACCAACATACATGCCCTCACCCGTTCCGCCGCCAATGCCGGTGTTGTAGATGTGATTGCGGCGCACGGTGATGTTGTTCATGCTGTTTCTGAAGTTGATACCGACATCGATATCGTGGATCACGAGATCTTCCAGCGTGATGAAAGAGTCGGTGCCACTCATGTTGATGCCGTCTCCCCCATTACCAGCAATCTCCAGCCCGCGGATCGCGAGATAGGCAGCCGCACCTTCAATGTTGATGGTGTTCTGAACCGTTGCGGAGGCCGGCCGCGTAATCAATGGCCTGGATTCGCCTGCGGCTCCCACGATGGTGATGGGAGCGGTTGGCGTGCCTTGCACCTGAATGCTCATGCGGTTGGTTTCGTTGTAAATGCCCTGATGAACAATCAGCGTGTCGCCGGGCATGAGGCTCTGGGCGGCTGAACTAAAGACATTGGTGCCCGGCTGGATTTCGACAGTTCTGCCGCTTGCGGAAACAGTCACAAGGACCGCTGAGGACGTCGTGCGGTTTCCAGCGGCATCGCGAGCGATGGCGGTCAGCGTGTGTGAGCCATTGGAAGCTGTAGTTGTGTTCCAGGATACCGAGTAGGGAGAGACCGTATCCTCTGCCCCCAGATTGGCAGTGTCGAGTTGGAATTGAACTCCGGCGACACCGACATTGTCAGAAGCTGCTGCCGATACCGTGATCATACCCGAAACAGTCGAGCCGTTTAAGGGACTGGTAATAGAGACTGTGGGTGGCGTTGTGTCCGGTGGCGGAGCGTTGTTCACGGTTACCGTGACTGCGGAAGAAGTGCTCTGGTTTCCGGCGGCATCTCGAGCAACGGCCGTCAGCGTGTGCGAGGCATTCGAGGTCGTCGTCGTGTTCCAGGATATGGAATAGGGGGAGGCTGTATTGTCGGCTCCCAGATTGGCGCCGTCGAGTTTGAATTGAACGCCGGCGACACCGACATTGTCGGAAGCTGTTGCCGATACTGTGATCGTACCCGAGACAGTCGAGCCGTTTAACGGGCTGGTAATAGAGACTGTAGGTGCCGCCGTATCCGGCGGCGGAGCGTTGTTCACGGTTACCGTGACTGTGGAAGAAGTGGTCTGGTTTCCGGCGGCATCTCGAGCAACGGCCGTCAGCGTGTGCGAGGCATTCGAGGTCGTCGTCGTGTTCCAGGATACGGAATAGGGGGAGGTCGTATCCTCGGCTCCCAGATTGGCGCCGTCGAGTTTGAATTGAACGCCTGCCACTCCGACATTGTCGGAGGCCGTGGCAGAAACCGTGGTCGTGCCCGAAACCGTCGCGCCGTTAGCGGGTGCTGATACGGAAACCGTCGGTGGCGTCGAATCGGGCGGTGCGAGAGTGGTCGCACTCGCAATCGAAGAATACGTCGAAAGATTTCCCGCGGCGTCGGTCGCTCGGACTCTGTAGCGATAGGTCGTATTGGCGGCGAGTCCGTTGTCCAGGTAGGAGGTTCCGGCCGCGGTCGAAATCTGGCTGAAATTGGTGCAGGCCGAACCCGGACAGCGTTCGATGCTGTAGCCGGTGACGCCGACATTGTCAGTGGATCCAGCCCACGACAAGTTAATTTGACTGGAAGACACCACCGTAGCGGTGAGGTTGGTGGGGGCGGACGGAGGAGTCGTATCCGAAGACGTCTGGTCGGTCCACTCCAGAGCGGTGGTGCCGGCCCAGGATGGGTTGTGCGGTGTGCCGATTGTTTTCTTGTCGGTCACGTCGCCGGGGCGAGGATCGGTATTGAGATACCAGATGAGGTTCTGGCCGGCGGTGGTGGATTGGGGTGCGTTGATTTCGGCCTGAAGGTCGGCCATCGAGAGCAGCCCGGAGTAGATCTGGATGCCGCGGATGATGCCGTTGAATTCTTCCCACCCTGGATAACCTCCCCACGATGCTCCGTTGAAATCCGGCGCTTGCCCGATCACAATCGCGGGTATGGGTGGGTTTTGCTTCGCCCAGTTCGAATCGACGACAGTCTGGCTGATGACCTTGGTCGTGTCAGGCCAGTCCCAGTAAAACTCGTGATGGGTGATGGAGGATGATTCCCGCCAGGCGCGGAAGGCCTGAGTATACCAGCGGCCCCACCCGACCTCGCTGCCGGTGACGTAATCGTTGCTATTGACGGAAATCTCCCACTGGCCGGGGCCGTTGGGCGGAGGAATGGGATAGGGATGCGCACCGTAATAGGTATTGGCGCCGCCGCTTTGCCAGTCGAATCGGCCGTCATTGCCCCAGAAAAACGTTGTGTAATAACCAGTGGGTCCGGTGGTTTTCTTGCGTGGAAACACTTTGAAAACATAAGTGGCATCGTAGATGGGGAACGGGTTGTGCCAGTAGAGCATGCGGCGCACGGCACCGTTGCCGGGCCATTCCAATCCATACAAAGGCGTGGTGGCAGCCACCACCGTTGTGCCGGAATTGAGACCCATAGCCAGCAGGATTAGTGCGAGGACAATGGCATTCAGCAGGAAAAATGCAAGGCGCGTTCTCTTCATACGACATCACCTGGAAGAAATTCTTTGCGCGGGCGGCGTGGCACGCCGCCCGCTATGAGATGG
>WNFT01001882.1_pt1 | contig 31953 bp, 28 predicted proteins | sample 5400191 | NCBI WGS metagenome assembly WNFT01 (sample SAMN13153359, study PRJNA577476) | soil metagenome | isolation source: 80 cm saprolite under Madrone tree | place: USA:California | collected 2016-06-14 | reverse complement strand
CGGATTCGTAGTCCGATGCTCTGTCCACCTGAGCTAAGGGCGCGTGGCGGAGAGGCAGGGATTCGAACCCTGGACAGAGCTTTTGGCCCTGTAACCGCTTAGCAGGCGGCTGCCTTCGGCCGACTCGGCCACCTCTCCAACAAAAAAGCCTTCGTAGTATACACCGCGCCCGACTAGCGGGCGGGCGGCGCGGGAGGCGGCGGGGTCGCTCCGGTGGGGATCCAGACCCAGGCGTACGCCAATGCGGCGCTGCCGTCGCCGTAGAGGAGCCAGCGGCCGTGCGGATAGGCCACCACGCGCTGGTCGGACGCGATGGCAGTGGCGGGCAGGGCGGCGGGCTGTGACGTCGGAGGCGTCGCTCGCGCGACTGTGCAGCCGCTTGCGAGCATCGCCACCAGCGTCGTCGCCGCGCCGACCCTGCCCATGCCGTTGTCGAGTAGCAACGCGGCTGCCATCGGCTTCTATCCTGGCCGACCGTGAGCGACAACCCCGATTATCGCGTCCGCGCTGCGCCCGCGCATCGCAAACGATCCCGTCGGTGCACGCGCTCGGCATCGAGTTTCTCGACCTGCGTCGGGGTCATTGCAGACTCCGTCTGCAACTCCGATCACACCTGGCGGACGTCGCCTTCGGCGCCGTGGCTACGGGCCACGCCGTGGCCCACCGCCTGACGTCCTGAGTTATGATGCGCGGGCCGACGATTCGAAACCGGGAGGAGTCGCCCATGCGTCGACTGAGACAGGCGCTCTCGCTCATCATCGCCACGCTCGCCCTGCTCGCGATGCACGCGGGGACGGCGCAGGCGCAGAAGAAGACGCTCGTGGTCGCCCTCAACCAGGACCCCGACATCCTCGATCCGACGCTCGCCCGCACGTACGTCGGGCGCATCGTCTTCTCCCACATCTGCGAGAAGCTCTACGAGATCGACGAGGGCCTCAGGATCTCGCCGCAGCTCGCGGCCGCCCTGCCCGCGATCACCGACGGCGGCAAGACGGTCACCATCAAGCTGCGCTCCGGCGTGAAGTTCAACGACGGCACGCCGATGGACGCTGAGGCCGTCAAATTCTCGCTCGATCGCCACCGCACGCTCAAGGGATCGAACCGCGCCAGTGAGCTGGCGCCCGTGGAGGCCGTCGAGGTCGTCGATCACCTGACCGTGCGCCTGCGTCTCAAGGCGCCGTACTCGCCGCTGCTAGCCCAGCTCACCGATCGCTCCGGCATGCCGCTGTCGCCGACGGCGGCGAAGAAGCTCGGTGACAACTTCGGCACCGCGCCCGTCTGCGTGGGCCCGTGGCAGTTCGCCGAGCGGGTGCCGCAGGACCGCATCGTCGTCGAGAAATCGCCCCACTACTTCGATCCGTCGCAGGCGAAGTTCGACCGGGTGATCTTCCGCATCATCCCCGACGACAACGTCCGCCTCGCCAACCTGCGCTCGGGTGACATCGATCTCATGCACATGGTGCGGCCGAGCGACGCCACCGCCATCAAGCGCGAGGGCAAGTTCGAGCTGTCGAACGTGACGGGGCTCGGCTACCAGGGCATCAACATCAACCTGCGCAACAAGACGGGCAAGCAGAACCCGCCGGGCGACCTCGGCACGCCGCTGGCGAACGACCCGCGCGTGCGCGAGGCCTTCGAGCTCTCCATCGACCGCGAGGCGATCAACCAGGTGGTCTGGGACGGGCTCTACACCCCGGGCTGCACGCCGATCCCGCCCATCAGCGTCTTCGCCGACAAGACGCGCAAGTGCCCGGGGCGCGACGTCGCCAAAGCGAAGAAGCTCCTGGCCGACGCCGGGCTGGCCGGCGGCTACGCCTTCGAGCTGGCGGTCATCAACAACCCGGGCGAGCGCCGCGTGGGCGAGGTGATCCAGCAGATGGCCCGCGAGGCGGGCTTCACCATCTCCCTGCGGCCGCAGGAGTTCGCCTCCGCACTCAAGGACGACGACGACGGCAAGCTCCAGGCGTTCCAGATCGGCTGGAGCGGTCGCGTGGATCCCGACGGCAACATCCACATGAACCAGACGTGCAAGGGCAGCCTCAACGCCACCCTGGCCTGCGACGAGAAGATCGACGCGCTGCTGAACCGGGCGCGTGAGATCAGCGACGTCGATCAGCGGCGAGCGCTCTACCGGGAAGCCATCGACATGTTCACCGCCCGGCGCAACATCATCTACATCTACCACCTGAACTACATCGTGGCGTTCCCCAAGAGCTTCAAGGGCTACAAGGCCGTCCCCGATGGCCTCATCCGTATCAAGGGGACGTCCTGGAACTGATCCGCTAGCCTCCGGCCGTGTTCGAATTCCTGGTCCGTCGGGTCGCGATCTCGATCGTGACGCTGATCGTGATCAGCGTCATCGTCTTCACGGGCGTGCGGATGATCCCGGGCGATCCCGCGCGCGTGATGGCGGGGACCGATGCGGACGCCGCCGGGCTCGAGGAGATCCGCGCGAAGTACGGGCTGAACGATCCGATCCCCGTCCAGTACCTGCGCTGGGCGGGGCTCGCGCTCCAGGGCGACCTCGGCCGCTCGATCCGGACGCGCGACCCGGTGATGACGACCGTGGCCAGGAAGCTGCCGATCACCGTCGAGCTGGCCTGCCTCTCCGTGCTCATCGCGCTGGCCCTCGCGATCCCCGCGGGCGTGCTGGCGGCCGTGCGCCGCAACACGGCCTGGGACCTGCTGGCCAGCGGCGCGTCGCTCTGCGGCGTCTCCGTGCCCAACTTCTGGCTGGGGATCATGCTGATCCTGTTCTTCTCGGTGCGGCTCGGCTGGCTGCCCGCCTCCGGCTTCGTGTCGTTCTGGGAGAGCCCGTCCGGCAATCTGCGGCGCATGATCATGCCGGCGTTCGTGCTCGGCACCGCGCTGGCGGCGGTGCTGATGCGCCAGACGCGCAACAGCATGATCGGCGTGCTCGGGGCCGATTACATCCGCACCGCGTACAGCAAGGGGCTCGCGGGCCGCGCGGTGATCTTCCGTCACGCGATCCGCAACAGCCTGATCCCCGTCGTCACCATCCTGGGCCTGCAGGCCGGCGCCCTGATGAGCGGCGCCGTCGTGACCGAGCAGATCTTCGTGGTCCCCGGCTTCGGGCGCCTGATCGTGGAGGCGGTGTTCACGCGCGATTACCCGGTGGTCCAGGGCGTCGTGCTCATCACCGCCAGCTCCTACGTCCTCATCAACCTGCTCGTCGACGTCTCCTACTCGCTGCTGGATCCCCGCATCCGGTTCGGCGGCGGCTCATGAGCCCTACCTCCGGTAGGACAAGCCCCACCTTCGGCAGGACACGCGCGACGGTCGGAGTGCTGCCGGCGCGCGCCGCCGCGGAGCCTGCCGGACGGCTGCGGCGCGGCTGGCGGCGCGTGCTGCGCCGCCCGGCGTCGGTGGTGGGCGGGGTGATCGTGCTCGTATTCGTCGTGCTCGCGATCGGCGCGCCGTGGATCGCGCGCACCGATCCCGTCAAGGCCGACTGGAGCCAGATCCGCAAGGCGCCGAGCGGGGCGCATCCGTTCGGCACGGACGACCTCGGCCGGGACAACTTCGCGCGCGTGGTGTGGGGCAGCCGCATCTCGATGCAGGCGGGCGTCTTCTCGATCCTGCTCGCCATCACCGTCGGCGTGCCCCTCGGCCTCGTCGCCGGCTACTATCGCGGCGCGCTGGACCAGGTGATCATGCGGCTCACCGACGCCTGGCTTGCCTTCCCCTTCCTGATCCTGGCCATCGGTCTCGTGACGATCATGGGTCCGTCGCTCACCAACGCCACCATCGCGATCGGGCTGGGCGCGACGCCCACGTACATCCGCCTCACGCGCGGCCTCGTGCTCTCGACGGCGGCCGAGGACTACGTGCAGGGCGCGCGCGCGCTCGGCGCCGGCGACGTGCGCCTCATGGGCCGCCACATCCTGCCGAACATCTTCAGCTCGCTGCTCGTGCAGGCCACCGTCTCGATTCCGATCGCGATCATCGCGGAGGCGGTGCTCTCGTTCCTCGGGCTGGGCGTGCAGCCCCCCACGCCGAGCTGGGGCACCATGCTCAACGCCGCGCAGCAGTTCCTCGAGTCGGCGCCGTGGATGGCGTGGTGGCCGGGGCTCGCGATCTTCTCGCTGACGCTGTCGTTCAACCTCGCGGGCGACGGCCTGCGCGACCTCCTCGACCCCAAAGATTACTGATTCGCCGGTGGTCGAGGGGTGCCACGGCTCCGCCGGGGCGCCCCGAGCGTTCGGGGGGTATGGGGGGCCATTTCGTGGCCCCCCATTAAGTCAGTAACCGGTCCGGCGGCTAGCGTCCCGATAGACGCACCAGGGGCAGAGCGGCGCGCCGCCCGGCGGCGAGGGCCGGGCGAGGACGGAGAGCGCCTCCGCGAGGAAGCCGTAGAAGGCGGCATCGTCGCGCGCGATCGGCGTCCAGCGCCACGCGCCCGTGACGCCGGCCGGCCCGTCGTTCTCCGCCTGGAAGCCGAGGACGCCGAGGGCGTGGACGGCACGGCCCGGGCCGGCATCAGGCGTCTCGACGGCTTGCGCCCACGCGTGAAGCCGGCGAGAGTGCGCGGGAAGCGCCGCCGGCTCCGGCACGCCGACCACGACTTCGGCGAGCCCGCACGCCTCGCCCTCGAGCCGCAGCACCACGTCAAGGTCGCCGCGGATCACACAGCGGTACGCGCGATCGGGCACCTGCACCGTGAGCGGCGCCGAGCGCAGCGCGTGGCGCCCCACGTCGACGAGCCCGGAGGGCATGCCGTCGGCGATCTTGTCCGCCCGAGCGCCCTGCAGGCCGGACAGGAGCCTGCGTCCGATGAGGCCCGCGGTCCGGTTGGGCGACGATGGGCGCGGAAACTCGGCGGCCGCGGCGAGGTAGAAACATCGGCGGCACTGGTCCCAGAGGCCGAGATCGTTGGGGGCGAGGACCCAGGTGCGATCGGTCACTCGATTTTTATAGCAGAAAAGAGGCCGGCCCCGGTGGAGCCGAGCCGCTCCGCCGGGGCCGGTGGCGCGATGGGCGAGAAACTAGAACTTGGCGCAGTTCCCGTGGAAGTTCAGCTCGAGCCGCACGGTCGCCATGCCGAGCGACAGCTCCGACTTCTGGATCGGGATCAGGGTCTTGAAATCGTCAGCCAGGTAGTAGGCCTGGACGTTGCGCGACGGCAGTTCGCGCTGGCCCCTCACGACCGAGAACGGCAGCCGGAAGGTTCCGCAGAACGCGGTCGGCCCGCTCGCGCCCGTAGGCGTGAACGTGCCGCTGATCTTGCCGAGCGGGCGCTTCGAGAGGTCCATGGCGCCCGTGAACCCGCCGTTCATGACGACGAACTCCGGTGCGTCCGTGCTGTTGTCGTCCTGAAGGACGACGGCGAACGTGCCGTCCACGGTTCCCTTGAACGTGTTGAGCGCGATGTCGTCCATACCGACCGCCGACACGCTGCACGTCTCGGTGCGCGGGTTGGTGACGAGCACCTCGACGGGGCAGAGCGGGTTGCCGACGCGCGCCCAGCCGTACAGCGACGCGTCCGCCTTGCGCCGGATGGCGCCCTCGGGCCCGACGACGTTGCCGGCGGCGTCGAGCAGGTACATGTTCTCGGTGACTTCGTAGAGGACCGCATCCGCCGACTTGACGTCGGGGAGGACCTTCGACCGCTCGGGGTCCGCGTTCGCGCGAACGACCCCGAGGCCCAGCACGCACGCGAGCGCCAGCGCCGTGGCGGCCCGCCGTCTAGTGCCTCTGTTGAGTGCCTCGCCCATCGCGTTCATTTCTGTCTCCATGCCCCTGCCGGGGGGCTCCGGGTTGACTGCGGACCCCTTGTACAGCAAGGGCATTGCCAAACCCCTGCATACCCTGCCAACTACTTGTTTCAATTATCTGTTCCGGCCATGAGCGTGCTAGCCCAGGCGCGATTGACCGGGTCGTAACTTAACGGCTACGCGACGCCTTATGGCAACCGCTGGTCAGGAACTGATCGGGATCCGACGGTGGAGGAGATCGCGGAAGGCCGAGGGGTCGTCAGTCGACGCGGATCGGGTACGACGCCTCCAGACCGATCGTGAAGATGTTATGGAAGATGGCGGTGCTATCGGTCTCGGAGTGGCTGAAGCGGTACCGCGCGACGGCGCTCAGCCACTTCGTCATCCGGTACGAGGCGGCGACCTCGGCCCCCTCGGTCGTCGTGTCGGAGCGGTCCGTGCTCACCTGGCTCAGGATGGCGCCGAAGACGACGCGAAACGACCGCAGTGGCTCCATCGACAAGTGACCGGAGAGCGCCTGGGTGTCTGACGTCCCCGTCTGGCCGATGAACGGCGACGATGATCGCGAATACCCGAGCGATGCGTCGACCAGACGGAAGAACCGATGACTTACCCCCGCATTGACCTCGGCGCCGAGTTGCGAGCCGGTGATCCGCGGTCCCGCCTCCAGCGTGACCGACGTGGTCGCGGACAAGCGTCGATTCCACCCGAGTGTCACGATGTGGGAAAGAGTGCTACTGTTCCCGGCGCCAGTGTTACTGTTCCCCGCGCCGTTGCTCTCGCTCTCGGTGAGCCGAAGGGCATAGGTCAGCGTGCCTGTGTCGACGTGGGATAGCCGCTCGACGAGCCGCAGTCGTGGCTCGTGGGTCGTGCTCGTCACACCTTCGGATTCGCTCTGAAGATACGAATACGCGAGCTCGGTCGAGGTTCGCAGGTCGAAGCGATACACGGCCGAGGACGCGAGGCTCAACTGAGTGCTGTCTCGACGCCCGAGCTGGAGCCCGAGATTCGGGGCGAGCTCCGAGGGTGTCTGGGTCTTCGTGAAGAGCGCACTGAGGCGAAGGGTCAGGGGCAGGGTGGGTATCCACTCGGACTCCAACCCGACCTGGGTTCGATTGAGGCCGTCGAGCTCGTGGTGGTTGGCGAACAGCTCGCCGTCGAGCGAGCTCGTCAACAGGAGCGTGAAGGGCCGGGACCGATATCCTATTTTCCAGCCGTTGGACAGGCGAGTGATGAAGTCGGAGGTGCGGTTCGTGCTGCTGAAGATGTTGTCATCGAACTCCTCGTAGAGACTCAGGGAAGGGATGTAGTACCACCCGGCTTGGGCCCACGCGGTCAGGGGGACTGCGGTGAGCGAAAGGGCCAACAGGCCCGCCACCACCATATGCCGTGGGGACCCGCATGTGCCATCTGGGCAAGGTTTTGCAGAGCCTAGGTGCCGAATGGAGTCCCTACCCTGCTCCTAACCGTAGTATCGGCGGCAACTTTTCCATTCGCCTGAACATGGCGCGGAACCTGCTTCGTTTTCATGTCCCCATATGCGAATCCCGGACAGTATGGCATGAGTGAAGGCTCCGGGCCGTTGTCCAACGGCGGCGCATTCGTCGTCGACTACCCGTTTTTCAAGCTGCTCGTCGACATGGAGATCCAGAAGGCGCAGCGCCTGCGCTATCCGATTTCCCTGGTTGCCATGGAAATGGAGACCCCGCCCACCGAACCGTCCTCGGACTCCCTGGTCCGGATCATCGCTCCATGGGTTCGCGCCACCGATGCGGTAGCCCCCCGGAATGCGGTCTCCGTCGTGCTGCTCCTCATCGATGCCGCCGTGGACAGCCTTTCGACAATCCTCGGTCGTCTGACGACCGACCTCGAAACGGCGCCGTGGTTCGCCGGGGGAGCCTCCTACCCCGAGACAGCCTCCACGGCCGATCAACTCCTGGACCAGGCGACCGGGCTGATGGCCGAGGCGAAACGGAACGGCGGGCAGCGGCTTCACCTTCCGAGCTGACTCGGCCCGTGAAATCAGGCAGGGCCGGACGTGCCGGCTATCCGCACCAACACGTCGGTAAAGCGCGTCAATACGTATGATTTCGCAATGACATCGGTCACACCGAGTTGCCGCGCCTCTGCCAGCTCGCCTGGATTCGCATACCCGGTGATGAGAATGACCGGCAGTGCGAGATCGGTCAGCCGGATCGCCCGCAACACCTCGATCCCATTGATCGTTGGCAGGCGAAGGTCGAGGAGAACGGCGTCCGGCCGGTCGCCATCGAGATGGCGCAGCCCTTCCTCACCGGTATGGGAGACGGTCGTCTGGTGGCCCTCGTCGGCGAATGCGCCCGAAAGCAGTTCGGCGACCAGGACGTCATCCTCGATGAGAAGCAGCTTGATTGGGCGCCCTCCTTGCCGCCAGCCGATATACCATGATCGTGACAGATCCTTGACAAATTTTTCAACGTGACAGGGGCACGCTCGTAGGGCATACTCGCGCCTCGTCCCCGACTTTTCAGTTGGTTAACGGGCGAGGGCGGGACATGGAAAGGTCGGACGTCTCGTTGTGGATACCCGTGGATAAGTTTGCACACATGCGCACGCATCTCGTTGGTCGGCAACGGTGACGGAACAGATCTTCGGGACGCCCTATCTCACCGATTTTGCGCCTCGCCTCGAGGGCAGTCCGGCGATGCGCGAGATCAAGCGGACGGTCGAAAGCATCGCCGATACCGACGCCACCATTCTGCTCCGGGGCGAGAGCGGCGTCGGCAAGGATCTCGTCGCCCGGGCGATTCACGCGGCGTCACAGCGACATCAGGGGCCGTTCATCAAGGTCAACTGCGCCGCGATCCCGCACGGCCTGCTCGAATCCGAGTTGTTCGGTCACGAGAAGGGCGCCTTCACCGGCGCCCACCGACGTAGATTCGGTCAGTTCGAGTACGCCAACAACGGAACGATCTACCTCGACGAGATCGCCGAGCTCCCGCTGACGCTGCAACCCAAGCTCCTGCATGTCCTTCAGGATTTCACGTTCGCCCGGGTCGGCGGACACGCGATGGTTTCGGTCGACGCCCGCGTGATCGCCGCCACCAACCGGGACCTCGAGTCAGCGCTCGCGCGCGGGGATTTCCGCGAGGATCTCTATTACCGCCTCAATGCCGTGGAGATCCTCATCCCGCCCCTCCGTCAGCGCAAGGAGGAGATCCCCCTCCTGGCGGCCCGGTTCCTGGAGCTGTTCAACCGACAGTACGGGCGGGACCGGAAATTGAGCCAGGAAACGAGCCAGCGGCTGCTCGAGCATCATTGGCCGGGCAACGTCCGGGAGCTCGAAAACGTCATGCGCCGGATGGTGGTCCTCAGCACCGAGCAGGTCTTCGACTCTCGCGTCGCGGATCGCTCCAACCACGCTCCCCCCGCCGCGCGGACGCCGATCTCCACGGACGGGCTGAGAGAGGTTGCCCGTAATGGTGCGCGCGAAGCCGAACGGAAAGCCCTGGCGGAAGTCCTGGAGCGGAGCAACTGGAACCGGGCCGAGGCTGCGCGCGTCCTCAAAGTCAGCTACAAGACGCTGCTGAACAAGATCGCCGAGTGCGGCCTGAAGCCGCCGCCCCGCCAGCCCTAACACCCCCCCGCTCCGCCTTCGTCCGCGGCGCTGATCGAAGCGCCGGCGTCGCCTCCTCGCCGTCCGACTGGGAAGCGGACGTTCACAGTGGATCCCAAATCACCCATCGACTACGCAGCACCGCTGCTCACCGGTGCACGATTTCCGTCGTCCACCGCACGAGCTTTGCGCGAAAGGTCAGCTATATGTGCACGGTCCTCTCCCGCGCGGCCTCGTGTGGCACGGCGCTTGCGAACCTAGCGCCGTCCGCGTCACCAGAACGCGTTGAGACGAACACCCGTCCGAAGGAGGCGCGGGAGTGGACGACCAGAGTGTGCTCGTGGTGGGAGCGGCGCCAGCGCTACAGGACTATCTTCAGGCCTTCCTTCTCAGCCGCGGCTACCCGTACGTCCTCGCCTCCTCTCCGGAGGAGGCGCTGGACTCACTGGCCCAGCGGAACTTTCGGTTCACGGTCGTCGATCTCGACCTCGATCCGGCGGATCCCGCCGATCTGATCCGACGCCTCAAGGCCCAGCGCGGCGAGCCGGGGCCGGTCATCGGCATCACCACTCGCACCGAAGACACCGGCGAGTTCGACGCGGCCGCGCTCGAGACCGTGCTCCACGCGCCCATTGCGCACGCGGATCTCGACCGGGCCATCGCCGACGCCCCGGTCATGCCGCCGGCCGCGCGGGAGTTGGCCGTCAAACCGACGTCGTCCACGCTCTGGCAGGAGATCGAGCTGTGGCGGAGCCGCAAGATGCGCGACGTCCGCCAGATCGTCAACGAGGCGGCCGCGGTCGACGTCACCGTGCTCATCACGGGCGAGACGGGCACCGGCAAAGAAGTGGTGGCGCGCGCCATCCAGTCGTTGTCGGCACGACGGACCGGGGCGTTCGTGAAGGTGAACTGCGCGGCGGTCCCGCGAGAGCTGCTCGAGAGCGAGCTGTTCGGCCACGAGCGGGGCGCGTTCACGGGCGCCCACAAGCAGGAGATCGGGAAATTCGAGGCGGCCCACAACGGCACGATCTTCCTCGACGAGATCGGCGATCTCCACCCCACGCTCCAGGCCAAGCTCCTCCACGTGCTGCAGGACGGGGTGTTCTCACGCGTCGGCGGAAAATCCACGCTGCACGTCGACGTGCGGATCATCGCGGCCACCAACCAGGACCTCGAGCGAGCAGCGCTGGAGGGGCGGTTCCGGGAAGACCTCTACTACCGCCTCAACGTTGTTCGGGTCAACGTGCCGCCGCTGCGCGAGCGGATCGAGGAGATCCCGGGCTTCATCCAGTACTTCGTCCAGAAATACTCCAAGCTCTACCGCCGGGAGGGGTTCTCGATCCCCACACCGGTCATGGACCGTCTCCTTCAGCATCGCTACCGTGGCAACGTTCGCGAGCTCGAGAACCTGATCAAGCGGATGATCGTCCTGGGCGATCCGCATCTGACCCGGACGTACCTCCCCCCGGCCACCTCCGCCCGCGCCACCCGAACGGACCCGACGGCCGTGGTGTTCGAGGTGTCGCTGAAGGATATCGTCCGCGGCGCGTCGATGGCCGCCGAGCGCGACGCGATCCGCAAGGTACTGGAACAGACCGGCTGGAATCGGGTCCGCGCCGCCAAGGCCCTGAAGATCAGCTACCGGGGTCTGCTCTACAAGATGAAGCGCGTTGGGCTGCGGGAAGAGGCGCTGCCCCGGCGTCAGGCGGAATGGGGGGGAGGATTCCCCGCGTGATCGGCAGGGCCCTCGGTGTGGCGCTCACAGCACTCTTGACCGTGGGAGCTTCGGACCTGTGCGCCCAGGCGCCGAACGCCGCCGACGCCGACCCGCTCGCGGAGTATCGGATCGGGCCGGAAGACACGCTCCTCGTCTCGGTGTGGAAGAACGACGCGATCAGCAAGACGGTGCCCGTGCGGCCGGACGGCATGGTCTCGCTGCCCCTGGTGCAGGACGTGAGGGCGGCCGGACTCACGCCCCTGGAGCTTCGCGACGTGCTCGCCAAGAAGCTGGCGGAGTACATCCCGAACCCGGAAGTGTCCGTGATCGTCACCGAGGTCCGCAGCTTCAAGGTTTCGGTCATCGGCGAGGTCGTCAAGCCGGCCCGGTACGAGCTCAAGAGCCGGACGACGGTGCTCGACGTTCTCGCCCTGGCCGGCGGGCTCAACGAGTTCGCGGCCCGCACCCGCATCGTCATCTTGAGGACGGACGGCAAGGTGATGAGGCGGATCCCTTTCAACTACAACAAGGTCATCGCGGCGGGTGGGGAGCGCGACAACCTCTCCCTCCAGCCCGGCGATGTCATCGTGGTGCCATGAGCGCCGCGGCGGCTCGAGCCGCGGCGAGACGTGTCCATGCTTGACCGCATCGTCGGTCTCTGGAGGCGGCGCAAGTGGATCGCCCTGCTCGCCTTCGCCGCTCCGGCGTCGATGGTCCTCGGCCTCGTCACGTCGCTGCCGAACATCTACCGTTCGACCGCGTCGATCCTCGTGGAGCGCCAGCAGGTGCCCGAGGCCTTCGTGCGGCCGACCGTCACCGGCGAGGTGGAGACGCGGCTGCAGACCATCACGCAGGAGATCTTCAGCCGGACCAGCCTCGAGGGCCTCATCACCCGCTTCAACCTCTACCCCAGACTGCGGGCGCGGCTCTCGACGCAGAATCTGGTCGCACGGATGCGCAACGACATCATTCTCGTGATGAAGTCCGACGCCGCGAACCCAGGCAACCTCAAGATGGTCGCGTTCACCATCAGCTATCGCGGGAGCGACCCCGCGGTCGTCGCCGAGGTCACGAACACGCTCGCCGCCCTGTTCATCGACGAGAACCTCAGGGTCCGCTCACGCCAGGCCACCGGGACCGCCAATTTCCTCCGGACCCAGCTCGAGGAGACCACGAAGCAGCTCGACGTCCAGGAGCGACAGGTGAGCGACTTCAACCGGCGGTATATGGGCGAGCTGCCCCAGCAGATGACCGCGAACCTCGCGGCCATCGAGCAGCTCGGGACCCAGCTTCGCCTCAACAACGACCGCCAGACGCTGGCCCTGGCCCGGCGCGAGGCTCTCGAGCGTCAGCTCGCCGACGTGGAGACGGCGCCGGCGATGGCCACCACCTCGGGCGCGCCGGATACGGCGGTGACCCGCCTGGCCCGCCTCCGCAACGAGCTGCGGGAGCTGCGCACCCAGTACACGGAGAAGTACCCGGAGGTCGTGAGGGTCAAGGCCGAGATCGCCGCCCTCGAGCGCGAACAGCGCGAGAAGAAGTCAGACGCCCCCACCGAGGCCGCCGCCCCGACGCCTCAGGATCCGGCGATCCGCCGCCTCAAGGCGGCGCTGACCGAGGTCGACGCCGAGGTCAAGGCGCTCCGGAAGGACGAGCACCGCTTGCAGGCCGCGACCGCGCGGTACCAGGCGCGCGCGGACAACACGCCGCTGCGCGAGCAGGAGTTCCAGGAGCTGTCGCGGAACTACCAGACCACCAAGGATCACTATCAGTCGCTCCTCAAGCGCTACCAGGAGGCGCAGCTGGCCGAAGACATGGAGCAGCGTCAGAAGGGCGAGCAGTTCAAGATCGTGGACCCCGCCGTCGTCTCCGACCGGCCGGCCGCGCCGAACCGGTCCCGATTCCTGCTCACTGGACTGATCCTCTCGCTGGGTCTGGCCGCCGCCGCGGTGGTGCTGGCCGAGCAGCTGGACACGTCGTTCCATGCGATCGAGGAGCTCCGAGCCTTCACGAAGATCCCGGTGCTCGTGGGCATCGCCGGCATCGCCACCCACCGGGATACCGTGCTCCGGCGGCGGCGGTTCCGGCTGGCCGCGGCCCTCGCCGTCCTGGTCGTGCTCCTCCTCGCCGGCGGATCGCATCTGGCGGGAAGAGGGAACGCGACGCTCGTGGCGGTGCTCTCACCGGGCGGTTCCTGAGACCACCAATGAGCCGACACCGCATCGCGACCCTCGATGAGCGTCTCGTGAGCATCGTGGCCCCCCACTCGTACGAGGCCGAGCAGTATCGTGGCCTCCGACACCTGGTGGAGCAAGCCCATCGCACGTCCGCCCTCTCGGTCCTCGCCGTCTCCAGCGCCACCGTCGGGGACGGCAAGACCACCACCGCGATCAATCTCGCCGGCGCCCTCGCGCAGGCGGCCGATGCCCGCGTGCTCCTGATGGACGTCGATCTCCGCCGCCCCGCGATCGCGGAGCGCCTCGGGCTCGAAGAGGGGCGCCACGGGCTCGTCGACGCGATCCTGAGTCACGACCTCAAGCTGGCCGACGTGGCCAGACCGTGCGGGCCGCTCAACCTCGCGGTCGTGACCGCCGGCGTCTTCTCCGACATCCCGTACGAGCTGCTGAGGTCCCCGCGACTCGGCGACCTGCTGGACCAGGCGCGTCGCGATTACGACTACGTGGTGCTGGACACGCCGCCCCTCGTCCCGATCCCGGACGCGCGGGTCATCAGCAAATGGGTGGACAGTTTTCTCCTCGTCGTCCGCGCCAACACGACGCCGCGCAGCCTGCTCGAAGAGTCGCTGAACCTGATGGAGCCGCCGAAAGTGCTCGGCCTCGTGTTCAACAACGACGAACGGCCGCGCACCACGTACAACGACTACTACGCTGGAAGTGGGCGTCACGACAAGGAGGGAGCGCCGACGTGGTGGCGGCCCTTCGCGAAGATCCGCTCGGTGTTCGACCCGGACGCCGCGGGCCGACGGCGCCCCGGACGCCGCCGGGAGATCCGATGATCGGGGGATCCGCGCTGTGGCGCTGACGCTCGCGCTGCTCGAGGGCGGCCTGCTCTTCACGGTCGTGCTGTTCGTGATCGTCGTCTGGACGCATCCCCTCCTGATGGGCTGGATCGACGTCGCCATCTTGTTGATGCAGAGTCTGGCGATCTGCGCGTGCTGCATCACGGCCTTCTACTACAACGACTTCTACAACCTGCGCGTCGTCAAGAGCTTCCGGCCCTATGCGGCCCGGGTCCTGTCCTCGTTCGGTCTCACCTTCCTGCTGCTGGCAGGATTCTACGCGCTCTTTCCGACCGCGAAGATCGCCGACGGTCCCTTCGTCTCCAGCTTCGCGATCATCGTCGGTCTCCTGCTTCCCTTTCGGGCGGCGTCGTACGCCTTCATGCGGAGCCATCCATTCCGAGAGCGCGTGCTGGTGCTGGGCGCCGGCGGGCTCGCCGCCCGGCTCATCCGGGAGATCGAGAGCCAGCCGCATCTGCGCTACGCCATCGTGGGCGTCGTCGACGACGATCGCGCCGCCGGCAATCTCCGTCACCTTCTCCGCGGCCCGCTCGAGCACCTCGACAAGATCGTGAAGGACCTCGAGCCCGACCGCGTGATCGTCGCGCTCTCCGAACGCCGCGGGCGGTTGCCGCTGGGCCCGCTGTTCGACGCGCGCCTCGACGGCGTCGTCGTCGAACACGGCGTGGAGGCCTACGAGCGGCTGACGGGAAAGGTCGCCATCGAGGCGCTGACGCCGAGCAGCGTCATCTTTTCGCGCGACTTCCGCAAGTCACGCCTGGAGAGTGCCGCCGGTCGCGGTCTGAGCCTGCTCGTCGCGCTGGCGGGGCTGATTCTGGTGGCTCCGCTCCTGGGCCTCATCGCCCTGGCCATCAGGCTCGATTCCGGGAGCCCGGTGCTGTTCGTCCACGATCGGGTGGGTCTGCGTGGCCGCCGGTTCAAGCTCCTCAAGTTCCGGACGATGCACCGGGCCGGAGCGGACGTGTCCGACTGGACCCGAGACCAGACCCATCGTGTGACGCGTCTGGGGAAGTGGCTGCGGCGCTTCCGGCTCGACGAGCTCCCCCAGTTCGTCAACATCCTGCGTGGCGACATGAACCTGGTGGGGCCGAGGCCACACCGGGTGACGAAATACGACGCGTTCCTGGAAACGATCCCCTACTTTTCGCTCCGCTCCGTGGTTCGCCCGGGCCTCACCGGGTGGGCACAGGTGCGGTACGGGTACGCGAGCCGGCTCGACGAGGAGACGGAGAAGATCCGGTACGACCTCTATTACGTCAAGCAGCTCTCGCTGGCCCTGGACCTTCGCATTCTGTTCGCCACCGTGAAGATCGTCCTCTTCGGCCGCGGCTCGCGGACGCGCCCCCGCCGCGACGAAGAGGTGTTCGCAGAGGGTGTCAGGACTGTTTCGCCTCGCGTGAGTTCCGTCGCGAGGTGAACACAGCCGAGTAGTAACGCAGTCGGTCGAGCCCTGACAGAGGGGCTCGAACCGAAGGGGGCGAAGCCTTGTCAGGTACAGGGAGCACGCTCGAAGAGCCTCGATGGGCGGCGGACGATCCGGTCCGCCCGCAGATCACGGGCGCCCGGTGGTACGCGCTGTGGACGCGGAGCCACTGCGAGCAGCTCGTGCACGACCAGCTGGCCGCACGGGGCTTCCGCCTCTTCATTCCCAAGATCGACGTGTGGTCGCGGCGCGCCGGACAGCGACGGCTGATCCAGACCCCGATGTTCCCCGGCTACCTCTTCCTCCATCACGCCCTCGACAAGCACAGCGACACCGAAGTCCGGAAGGCGCGCGGCCTGATGGCCATCCTCGGTGAATCGTGGACGTGTCGGGCCGTGGTGCCGGACGAGGACATCGAGGCGATCCAGAGGCTGCTGCACAGCGGGCTCCCCGCCCGGCCGCACCCGTATCTCCGCGAAGGCCAGCGAGTGAGGATCACGCGCGGGCCGATGGCCGACGTCGAGGGAATCCTGGTGCGCAGCAATTCCCGGAAGGGACTGCTGGTCATCTCCGTCGCGCTGCTCCGGCGGAGCGTGGCGGTGGAGGTCGACTGCACGATGGTGACGGCGGCCTGAGCCATGTGCGGGATCGCCGGTAAGGTCTACCTGGAGCCGCATCGCGGCGTCGAGCCCGACGCCCTCGCCGCGATGTGCCAGGCGCTCGTCCATCGGGGTCCGGACGACTACGGGGTTCACCTCGACGGCAACGTCGGCCTGGCCATGCGGCGCCTGGCCGTGATCGACGTCGACACCGGCCGGCAGCCGATTCACAACGAGGACCGGAGCGTCTGGACGGTCTACAACGGCGAGATCTACAACTTCGCGGAGCTGCAGCGCGAGCTCGAAGCCCGGGGTCATCGCTTCTACACGCGCACGGATACGGAAGTCATCGTTCATCTCTACGAGGAGCAGGGCCTCGACTTCGTGCGCTCGCTCAACGGCATGTTCACCATCGCGCTCTGGGACGCCGCACGGCGCCGGCTCGTCCTGGCCCGCGATCGGCTGGGGATCAAGCCGCTGTACGTCGCGCAGCTCCCTGACCGCCTCCTCTTCGGCTCCGAGATCAAGGCGCTCCTCGCCGATGGCCTGCGTCCGACGGTGGACGTCGAGGCGCTCAGCCTCTATCTGTCGCTGCTCTACATCCCGGCTCCGCACACGATCTACCGGGAGATCCGCAAGCTCGAGCCCGGCCATCTTCTGGTCTGGCAGGGCGGGCGGCTCACCGACCACCGCTACTGGGACCTCGCGGAGATTCGACCGGCCGCACGCGACCTCCGTCCGGCTGCGGTGTCGGCGCAGCTCCTGGACCTCCTCACGGACGCCGTGCGACGGCAGCTGGTCTCGGACGTTCCCCTCGGCGTCTTCCTGAGCGGCGGGCTCGACTCGAGCACGGTCGTCGCGCTGACGCGACGGGTCCACTCCGGCGCCGTCAAGACGTTCTCGATCGGCTTCGACGATCCGTCGTACGACGAGCGCGCGGCGGCCCGGCTCATCGCCCGGCGATTCGAGACGGATCACACCGAGCTGACCATCACGCCCGACGTCGCCGACCTCGTCCCGAAGCTCGTGAGCCACTTCGACGAGCCATTCGCCGACGCCTCCGCGATCCCGACCTACTATCTCTCGCAGCTCACCCGACGCCACGTGACGGTCGCCCTCGGCGGGGACGGGGGCGACGAGCTCTTCGCGGGCTACGTCACCTACCAGGCCGACAAGCTCGCGCGGCTGTACGAGCGGCTGCCGGGGCTGCTCACGCGCGGACTCATTCCTGCGGTGGTGCGGCGGCTGCCGGTCTCCGAGGGCAAGGTCAGCTTCGACTTCAAGGCGAGACGCTTCGTCGCCGACGCTCTGCTGGAGCCGGGACGCCGGCACTACGCGTGGAAGGCCTTCTTCGACGACAGCCTGAAGCGGGACGTCCTGTGCGACGACGTCCTCGCCGGTCTCGATGGCCGTCTCGACGCCTTCCCGGTCTACCGCCGCCATTACGACGAGGTCCCTCACCACGACCCGCTCAATCGATTTCTCTACGCCGACACGCGGGTCTACCTGCCCGACGACATCCTCGTGAAGGTCGACCGCATGAGCATGGCCCATAAGGGCGGGTTCAACGTCCCGCTGTCCGCCTGGCTCAAGCAGCAGCTCCGGCCGCTCGTCGACGAATACCTGTCCCCGGCCCGCGTACGGCGCGACGGGTTCTTCCGGCCCGAGACGACGTCGCGGCTGGTGGTGGAGCACATGACCGGCCGCGCCGACTACAGCCGCAACCTGTGGGCGCTCTTGCTCTTCGGCGTGTGGCTCGAGCAGGCACGGACCTCCGGAGCGAGCGCGGCGACGTCAGCCATCGCGGCGGGACTGACACCATCCTTCGCTCTGTGCGCCCCCGCCACAGGTGTGATCCGCGGATGAGCGTGGTCGGTGACGGCGCTCACGCCACCGTCGTGTGCCCGGGGTTGGAAGCGGCGACGGTTCCGTCGGCGCTCAAGGTCGTCGCCCTGGGAGGCGGGACCGGCGTCCCGCTCCTGCTGAGGGGATTGAAGGACGTCGTCTTTCCACACGCCTCGCCCTGGCGCCCGGCGGCCGATCGGGACCGGATCACCGCGATCGTCACGACCGCCGACGACGGCGGCAGCTCGGGGCGCCTGCGCCGCGCGTACCGGGTCTCGGCGCCAGGCGACATCCGCAACTCGCTCCTCGCGCTCTCGGGCGCGGACCGTGCGCTGGCCTCCCTCTTCGACTTCCGCTTCGGCGGTGAGAACGAGATCGCCGGACACAGCCTGGGCAATCTCATCCTGGCGGCGTTGACACACCTCGAGGGTGATCTCGGCCGCGCCGTGGATCGGGCCGGAGAAATCCTCGGTATCCGCGGCCGGGTGCTCCCGTCCACCCCCGCGGAGGTCACCCTGACGGCGGAGTTCGTCGATGGCTCGTGCGTCGACGGCGAATCTCGCATCGCCGCGGTGCGCCGACCGATTCGACGGGTCCGTCTCCGACCCGAGGCGGCGCCGGCCGCGCCGGCGGCCGTGCGCGCCATCGAGGCCGCCGACCTGGTGGCGATCGGACCGGGCAGCCTCTACACGAGCCTGATCCCCGTGCTGCTCGTGCGCGAGCTCACGGAGGCGCTGGCGCGCTCGCGGGCCCGGGTCGTCCTCATCATGAATCTGATGTCGGAGCCCGGGGAGACCGACGGCTATGGCGCCGTCGACTGCCTCACGGCGATCCGGCGCCACGCGCCGGACGTTCCCATCCACGATGTGTTGCTGAACACGGCTCCCATTCCGCGCGATTCGCTCGAGCGTTACGCGGCTGACGGCGCGATGCCGATCCGCGTGGACATCGAAGCGCTCCGTGCGCTGGGGTGCCGATCGATAGCGCGGGACGTCCTGGGGGACGGCCCGAAAATCCGCCACGATTCGCGAAAGCTGGCCCGGGCCGTCCTGGAGCTGGCCACCGAGGTGAACGATGAGTGAGTCACGTCTGGCCGATCGCATTCGGAACGGTTCCGCCCGCGTCACCGTGATCGGGCAAGGCTACGTCGGCCTTCCACTCGCGGTGGAATTCGCCCGCGCCGGCTTCAACACCACCGGGCTGGATACCGACCTCGATCGCGTCATCGCCCTCAACGCCGGCCAGTCGTACACCCCGGACGTCGACAGCGAACTCCTGAAAGCGGTGATCGAGGCGGGCCGCTACGAGGCCACGTCCGACGCCTCGACCCTCGAGCGCAGCGACGTCGTCATCATCTGCGTCCCGACGCCGCTGCGGAAGTCCAAGGATCCCGACATCTCCTTCGTCGTCGCCGCCGCCGAGAACGTGGCCGCCCACTTCCGGCCCGGTCAGCTCGTCATCCTGGAATCGACGACCTATCCGGGAACCACCGAGGAGCTGCTCCTGCCGATGTTCGAGGCGCGCGGCGCCCGCATCGGCATCGACTTCTTCCTCGCGTTCTCCCCGGAGCGCATCGACCCCGCCAACGGAAAGTTCGGCCTCGCCGAGATCCCCAAGGTGGTGGGCGGCGTCACCGCAGCCTGCAGCCAGATGGCGGCGCTGCTCTACAGCCAGATCATCAAGCGCGTCCTCGAGGTGTCCAGCCCCAAGGTGGCGGAGCTGGCCAAGCTCTACGAGAACACGTTCCGCAACGTCAACATCGCCCTCGCCAACGAGTTCTCCCTCATGGGGCGCCGCCTGGGCGTCAACATCCGCGAGGTGATCGAGGCGGCGGCCACCAAGCCGTTCGGCTTCATGCCCTTCTATCCGGGCCCGGGGGTCGGCGGTCATTGCATCGGCATCGATCCCTTCTACCTCGCCTGGAAGATGCGGCTGAATGGCTACGAGTTTCGCTTCCTCCATCTGGCCGACGAGATCAACCGCGCCATGCCGGCCTACGTCGTCGAGCTGGTGGCCGAGGCCCTGAACGGCCGACGGCGCTGTCTCAACGGCGCCAGCGTCCTGGTCCTCGGCGTGGCCTACAAGCGCGGCGTCTCCGACATCCGCGAATCGCCCGCGCTCGAGGTCATCGCCGAGCTGCAGCACAAGGGCGCGCTCGTCTCGTATGCCGATCCGCACGTGCCGTCGCTCGACGTGGAGGGCACGGTGCTCAAAGCGGTGGAGGTCACCGACCAGCGGCTGGCCGCCGCCGACTGCGTCGCGATCCTGACCGACCATGCCGATTTCGACTATCGCCAGATCGTCGACGTGTCACGGCTCGTCGTCGACACGCGGAACGCCACCTGGGGCCTGCAGCCCCCGGCCGACCGCGTGGTGACGCTGTAGGAGGGGCGCCGATCGTGATCACCGGGCAAAATATCGTTTGCTTCGCCAACGATTGGGACGCCGATCCCACCAGCAAGCACCAGGTCATGACGATCCTGGCCCGCACGAATCGCGTGCTCTGGGTCAACTCGATCGGCCTTCGGCGCCCCGGCGCGACCGTGGCCGACGCCTCACGCGTCATCACGAAGATTCGGCAGTATCTCGCCGGCGCCACCCCTATCAATTCGAACATGCATGCGGTGACGCCGCTCGTCATCCCCTTTCATCACCTGCGCTGGGTGCGGCGCATCAATGCGTGGCTGGTCGGTCGCTATGTGCGGGCCCAGGCCCGCCGACTCGGAATGGACAAGTTTCAGGTGTGGGTGATTCTGCCGTCGGCGGCATCGATCGTTCGTCAACTGAAGCCAGAGCGGGTCATCTATTACTGTGTAGACGATTGGTCCGCATTCAGCTTCCTCGACGGGGAAGCGATGCAGGACATGGAAGCGCAGCTCATCGCCCAGAGCGATATCGTCTTCGTCTCCGCGGAGGCGCTCTACAAGACCAAGCGCCCCCTCAATCCACGGACGTACCTCGTGCCGCACGGCGTGGACAGCGAGCATTTCGCCCGGGCGCGATTGCCGGAAACGGAGGTCGCCCCCGAGCTCACGAACCTTCCACGCCCGATCGTCGGGTTCTGGGGTTCCGTGCACGAGTGGATCGATCTGGACTTGCTGCGCTACATGGCGAAGCGTCATCCAGAATGGTCCATCGTGCTCGTCGGCAGGGTGGGCGTCGATCTCGCTGACCTGGGGAGACTGCCGAACGTCCATTGGCTGAGCGGCCGGCCCTATGCGTCCCTTCCGGGTTATGCCAAGGGGTTCTCGGCCGCGATCCTCCCGTTCAAGATCAACCGGCTGACGGAGAGCGTCAATCCGATCAAGCTGCGCGAATACCTGGCGGCCGGCCTGCCGGTGGTGTCGACGCCGCTCCCGGAGGTGAAACCCTATAACAGTCTCGTGCGGATCGGGGCGACGGCTGACGAGTTCGTCAACCAGGTCGAGCTCGCCGTCCAGGACACCGGGGAGACGGCCGCCCGGCGCCGGATCGAAGCGATCGGCGGGGACACGTGGCATTCACGTGTCGAATACATGTCGACCCTCGTCGAAGGTCTCGAGCGGACGTGAAAACCCTCCTCATCTGTCACGAGGGTGCCGCGCTGGACCAGGAAGGCCTGGGGCGATGGCTCGCGTCGTTCTCGACGCTGGGCGGTCTGATCGTTCTCCGCGAAACCCGCCAGAGAGCGTGGAAGCGCGTGCGGTCGGAACTGCGGCGCGTCGGGATGATTCGGTTCCTGGACGTGCTGGCGTGCCGGGCCTACTACACGCTGTTTCTTTCTCGGCGCGACCGCCGTTGGCAAGCGCAGCAACTCCGAGCGCTCGGGCGACGGTATCCCGGCGTCGGCGTGGAGGCGGTCCCCATCCTCTACACCACCAGCCCCAATACGCCCGAAGCGGAGGCGTTCATCAGAGACGTCGCCCCCGACATGATGATTGCGCGCTGCAAGACCTTGCTCCACGAACGGATATTCACGATTCCCGCCAAAGGCACGTTCGTGATGCACCCGGGAATCTGCCCCGAGTATCGAAACTCGCACGGATGTTTCTGGGCATTGGCGAACGACGACCCGAAGAGAGTCGGCGTGACATTGCTCCGGATCGACAAAGGTGTCGATACGGGACCGGTCTTCGGATACTACGGCTGTCGCTATGACGAGCAGGCGGAGTCGCACATCCGGATCCAGGACCGCGCACTCCTCGACAATCTCCACGGGATCCAACGGAAGCTGCTCGAGATCGAGGGAGGCACCGCGGTTCCGCTCGACGTGACCGGACGGGCCTCGGCGTCGTGGGGCCAGCCATGGCTCACGCGCTACCTGCGCTGGAAATACCGGGCCCGGCGCAGACAACGGAAGGCGAAGCCGGTGCGCGCGGTGTCGCTTCTCTACCACGACGTCGTGCCGCGAGGCGAGACCGACACGAGCGGATTTCCCGGCGTCCAGGCGGCACGATACAAGCTGGAGTACGACGACTTCTGCCAGCACCTCGCCGCTCTCCGGCGAGTCATCACGTCGAAACCTGTGACGGTCTTCGACGCGATCGCTGCGTCGAACGGCGCGAGACCGCTGATGCTGACGTTCGATGATGGAGGAGTCAGTGCGCACACCGCGATCACCGGGATCCTGGATCGGTACGGATGGAGCGGCCACTTCCTGATCACGACGGATTACATCGGCAAGCCCGCCTTCCTCAACGAGGGCCAGATCCGGGCGCTGAGAAAGAACGGCCATGTGATCGGCACGCATTCGGGTTCGCATCCGCGGAGAATGTCGGCCCTGGGGTGGGAGGAACTGCTGGAAGAATGGAGCAGGAGCACCAAGACGCTCTCCGATGTCTTGGGGGAGCCGGTGACCGTGGCCTCCGTCCCCGGTGGATGCTATTCGAGGCGCGTGGCCGCGGCAGCCGCCGCGAGCGGGATCACGGCATTGTTCACGTCGGAACCGATTACCACGTCGCATCGCGTCGATGGCTGCGTCGTGTTCGGCCGGTACACGATCTGGCGAGGGATGCGTCCTGCGATGAGCGCCGAGTTCACCTCCGGGGGCTTCCCTCGCTATGAACAGTTTTTGTTCTGGAATTCCAAGAAGGTGGCCAAGGTCATTGGCGGTGACGCGTATGCCAGGGCCATCAACTGGGTGTTGAAGCGCTAGACGTTCTCCTCGTCCGGTCCGGTCCCGCTATCACCATCGCGAATCTCAAGGCCAACGTCGTCTGACGCGGTAGGAGGCTCTCTTTGTGAGGATCGTCAACATCGTGGGGGCGCGTCCCAATTTCGTGAAGATCAGCCCACTCGTCCGGGAGATGCGGCGGCACCCTGTCATCACGCCCATCCTGGTGCACACCGGTCAGCACTACGACGAGGCCATGTCGCAGCAGTTCTTCGCCCAGCTCGACATCCCGGCCGCCGACCACAACCTGGAGGTCGGATCGGGCTCCCACGCGATCCAGACCGCCGAAGTCATGCGCCGCCTCGAGCCGCTGCTGATCTCGGTGCGCCCGGACGTCGTGCTCGTCGTTGGTGACGTCAACTCGACCCTGGGCGCCGCCCTCACCGCCGTGAAGCTCGGGATTCCCGTCGTCCACGTCGAGGCCGGCTTGCGCAGCTTCGACCGGGCGATGCCGGAAGAGATCAACCGCGTGCTGACCGACGCCATCTCGGACCTGCTCTTCATCACCGAGGTGGGGGCCCGACGGAACCTGGTCCGTGAAGGGATCGCGCCGCGGAAGATCCACTTCGTCGGCAACGTCATGGCCGACGCGCTGCTCGCGTCCAGGCCGCGCTGGCGGACCTCGTCCATCGTCGACAGGCTCGGCCTCACCGGGACGCCGTTCGCCGTGCTGACGCTGCACCGACCGGCCAACGTCGACGATCCGCGGGTCTTCGGCGATCTGCTCGGCGCCCTGCGCGAGATCGGTCGTCACATTCCGATCGTCTTTCCTGTGCATCCTCGAGTCGCGTCACGGCTCACCGCCGACGCGGCGATGCCGGGTTCCGGCCGCGGACTCATCTGCCAGCCGCCACTCGGCTACCTCGACTTCATGGCGTTGATGAGCCGGGCGCGCCTCGTGCTGACGGATTCGGGCGGCATCCAGGAAGAGACGACGATGCTCGGCGTGCCCTGCCTGACCCTGCGCGACACGACGGAGCGTCCCGTCACGGTGACCCACGGCACGAATCGTGTGATCGGGACCTGCGCGAAGACGATCGTGAGCGAAGCCCTCCACACCCTCGAGCATCCGCCGCACCCGGTCGCGCCCCCCCCCCTGTGGGACGGCGGCGCCGCGCGTCGGATCGTGCAGATCCTCCTGGCGGAGCGTCTGGCTCGTCGCGCCCGGGCGCCGGAGTCGATGGCGCCAGCGCCGGCGCTCTCGGGAAGCGGCGCGTGACCACGCTGCCGCGGCGCGAATGGTGGCGCCCGCAGACCGCGCTCCCGGCCGGCATCGCGGCCACGACGCCGGCGCACGCGGACGCCGCGGCCCCGGACAGTCCGATCCCCTTCTGGGCCCTGATGGCCTTCACCTTCATGATGCTGCTGGCGCCCCACAATTATTTCCCGGTCCTCGGCCCGTTCCGACTCGCATTCGTCGCGGCCGGAGTGGCGATCGGAAGCTACGTCTATGACCGGCTCCGGCGCGGGCAGCCGCTCACGATTCTGTCCCCCGAGATCCGCCTCGTCGGCTATCTGCTCGGCTGGGCGCTCGTGACCCTGCCCCTGGGCTCCTGGCCCGGCGGCAGCGTCGGCGTGCTCGCCGACAGCTACTCGAAGACCCTGGTGATTTTCCTGCTGATCGCCAACACCGTGAACACCGTCGCCCGGCTCCGGCTGATCGTCGGAGGCCTGACGCTGATGGCGGTGCCGATCGCCCTCATCGGCGTGAAGAACTTTCTCTCGGGAGCGTACATCGTCGGCGGGGACAACGTTTCGCCGGCCCGCATCATCGGCTATGAGTCCGCCCTGACGGCGAATCCCAACGACCTGGCGCTGATCCTCAACATCATCATCCCCCTCGCCCTCGGTCTCATCCTGATCACGCGACGGCCGATGCTGCGCGCCGTGCTGCTCGCCAGCGTCGGTCTGCAGACCGTCGCGGTCATCATCACCTTTTCGCGGGCCGGGTTCCTCAGCCTCGCCACCATCCTGGGCGTCTTCGCCTGGACGATGTCGCGGCGCCCGGAGCGCGGGTGGGCGTATGCGGCGCTGACCCTCGGCGTCGCCGCCCTGCCGCTCCTGCCGGGGAACTACCTCACACGTCTGTCGACCATCACCAACATCGAGGCTGACGCGACCGGGTCGGCCCAGGAACGGTACGCGCAACAGGTGGCCGCGGTGCACTACGTATTGGCGCACCCCGTCGTCGGCGCCGGGTTGGGTATGAACATCCTCGCGATCAACGAGACGGGCCTGTCACCCGCCTGGATGAACATCCACAACGTCTATCTGCAGTACGCGACCGACCTCGGCCTGCCCGGCCTGATCCTGTTCCTCCTCATCTTCCTCGAGAGCATCAAGAGCGCAGACCGCGTCAAGCGTCGCACCGCCGGCCGGGGTGAGGTAGATCCGTGCCACGCATCAACCTCATGAAATTTTTGCCGGTGTTCGCCGCAGGGGGAACGGAAGGTCAGGTGATGAACCTGGTCGACCGGCTCGACCTCTGCAAGTTCGCCGTCCGCTTCGGCTGCTTCTATCGCAGCGGCAGGTTCCTACCGCTCCTCGAGGCGCGCTCGATCCCGGTGACGCCGTACACGATCAAACGCTTCTACGACCTCCAGGCCGTGAAGGAAGAGTGGCGGCTCGCGGGCGACATCCGCCGTCACCGCGTCGACATCGTCCACAGCTACAACTTCTACGCCAACTTCTTCGCGATCCCGGCCGCCCGGCTCGCGCGGGCGCCCGTCGTGGTGGCGTCCATCCGGAGCATGGGCGAGATGTACACGCCGCTCCAGCGGCGGGTGCACCGGCACGTCTGTCGCCTGGCGGACTGCATCCTGACCAATGCGGACGCGATTCGCCAGTCGCTCATCGCCGAGGGTCACGATGCCGCGAAGATCAGGGTGATCCGCAACGGTATCGACGTGGCGAGCCTGCGGTGTACGGCGGACGGGGGACAGCGATTCCGACAGGAGTTCTCGCTCCCGGCGGATGCTCCGATCGTCGCGCTGCTGGCGCGGCTCGGCGTCATCAAGGGGATCGAGTACTTCCTCGAAGCCGCCGTCAGCCTTGCCGAACGCTTCCCGCACGCGCGGTTCGCAGTCGTGGGCGGGGGGACGTTCATCGAGGGCGGCCGCAAGGAGCCGCGCGACTACCGGCGCGAGCTGGAGGCGATGGCGCAGCGTCTGGGTCTCGAAGGGCGCGTGGTCTTCACCGGGGTGCGGAACGACGTCGCGAACGTCCTGTCCCAGGTGGCGGTCTCCGTGCTGCCCTCGATCAGCGAGGGCATCCCCAACACCGTGCTCGAGTCCATGGCCGCCGGCGTCCCCGTCGTGGCCACGCGGGTCGGAGGCATTCCCGAAGCCGTCGAGGACGGAGCCACCGGCCTGCTAGTCGCTCCGCGCGACCCGGCGGCTCTGGCCCGGGCCATCGGTCTGGTGCTCGAGGACCGTGACCTCGCCCGGCGGCTCGGCGAGGCCGGCCGACAGCGGGTCATCCAGCATTTCGGGCTCGACGACATGGTGCGACAGACCGAAGCCCTCTACGTCAGCCTGCTCGAACGTCGCCGTGCGACGGGCTCGCTGGCGCGCCGGCCTCAGGGGGCCCGTCCGTCGGACGGCCGCGTTGACGGGATGAGTCATCCCATTCTTCGAAGCATTTCCCACGTGTTCGCCGACGCACGGCGACGGGAAAGGAGTTCTTAATGGAAGCGAACCCGCTGACTCGTACAGCGCCGATGCAGGAACACATCGACCGCGCGGTCCACGATCTCCTCGCGTCGTGTCCGGACCCGGACCAGCTCTCTGCCGACGAGCGACGCGGGATCATCGCTCGCTACAGCGCCGTGCTCGAAGGGAACTTCATCTACTGGATGACCGCCGCCTACCTCGCCGTCGCGTCGGCGGAAGCCCACGCGATCATCCAGGACAACCTCCGGGAAGAAGTCCGGGACAACCATCCGGGAATGCTGCGACGGTTCGCCATCGCCGCCCGCGCCGTTCCCACGGATATGGATTCGTTCGCCGTCTCTCGGCATCTCGAGAACGTCCGCCGTTTCGTCGGGCAGCTGTCGGCCGTCAAGATCGTGCTCATGATGGCCTTCTTCGAAGGCTTCATCACGCGGTTCATGCCCTATCTGGCGGACCTCGCCAAGCGACAGGGCTCGTCGGAGTACGAATACACCGACGTGCACGGCGTCTGCGACGTGGTCCACACGCAAGAGCTCTTCCGCGCGCTCGAGGCCGAGATGACGTTCGCGCCCGACCTCGAGCCGGCGCCGAAGCTGCTCACGGGCGTCGAGCTCCTTCGAGCGCTGATCCAACGCATCATCACCACGGGCGTCGGAGGGTCATGATGGCGACGACGATGTCGGTGCGGTCCGCGGTCACCGCTCGGTTCGAGGAGGTCGCCAGAGAGCAAAAGAAGACGCTGGCGCCGCTGTCCGACGATCTCGTGCTCCTGGACTCGGGCCTCGACTCCCTCTGCCTGGCCATCATCGTCGCGCGGCTCGAGGATTCGCTCGGGGTCGATCCGTTCAGCTCCGGCAAGGATGCCGAGTTCCCCGTGACCCTGGGCGACTTCATCAGGCTCTATGAAGATGCCGCACGCTGAGGGCGGCTCCCTGTGGAGCTCGCTGAGCGCCGCCGGGCACCTGTCCGAGCGCGCGCTCTGGGGAGCCGACGCGAGCGTCACGCTGGGCGACCTGGTGAGAGGCTCGAGCCTGAGTGGTCGGCTCGAGCTGCTTCGCGGGCGCTCGGTCCTCGTCGCGACCCGGGATCAGCTCACGGCGGCGCTGGCCCTCATCGAGCTCGATGCCGTCGCGCGCCGTCTCGTTCTCTGCCCTCCCGATCTGCCCGCCGAGCATCTGCCATTCGTGGCGGCGACGGCGGCAGTGGATGCGCTCGTGTCCGATCGGACGGCGCCGCACGCCGGGCCTCCGGGCGTTGGAACCGTCGTGACCTGCACCCCGCGGATCGCGCCGGCTGCTCCCGAGCGGACGGGACGATACCAGACGGAATGGGTGCTCCTGACATCCGGCACGACCGGCCGGCCAAAGATGGTCGTGCACACGCTGTCGAGCCTCTCGGGAGCGATGCAGGGCGCGAGACCGTCGGACGACCCCGCCGTGTGGAGCACGTTCTACGACATTCGCCGGTACGGCGGCCTGCAGATTTTCCTGCGCGCGCTCCTCGGCGGCGGCTCGATGGTGCTGTCGAGCGCCGACGAATCGACCGGGGATTTCCTGATCCGTGCGGGCGGGCACGGCGTGACCCACATCTCCGGGACCCCGTCCCATTGGCGCCGGGCCCTCATGAGCCCGGCCGCTCACAGGATCGCGCCTCGATACGTTCGCTTGTCGGGGGAGATCGCGGACCAGGCGATCCTCGACCATCTCCGGGCCTGCTACCCGGAGGCCAGGATCGCGCACGCCTTCGCGTCGACGGAAGCGGGCGTCGCGTTCGACGTCGGCGACGGTCTCGCGGGCTTCCCGGCGAGCCTGATCGAAGGGCAGGGCGCGAACGTCGAAATGAAGGTCGAGGACGGCTCGCTCCGGATCCGCTCGACCCGAACGGCGGCCCGTTACCTCGGCGACGAGGACCGATCCATCGCCGACGGGGACGGCTTCGTCGACACCGGCGACATGCTCGAACGGCGTGGTGACCGCTATCACTTCGTCGGCCGGCGCGGCGGAATCATCAACGTCGGCGGCCTGAAGGTCCATCCCGAAGAAGTCGAGGCCGTGATCAATGCGCATCCCGACGTGAGGATGTCGCTGGTGCGGACGCGGAAGAACCCCATCACGGGCGCGCTCGTGGTCGCCGATGTGGTGCTGAAATCCGAGCCCGGCGCCGCGAACGGACGAGCGGTGACGCTCGAGCACGAGATCATGCAGCGCTGTCGCGAGACGCTAGCCCGGCACAAGGTACCGGCGGCGATTCGCTTCGTGTCGGCCCTGGCCGTGACGCCCAGCGGCAAATTGGTGCGTCACGATGCGTAACGTGATCGTGACGGGCGGCAGTCGCGGCCTGGGTCTGGGCCTCGCTCGCCGGCTCACCCGAGCCGGCTATCGCGTCATCGCGATCGCCCGGAAGGAGACCAACCAGCTGACGCTGGCGATGGAGGAGGCCGAGCGCGCCCACCCCGGATCGTTCCACTTCGTGCCGTTCGATCTGGCCGAGACCGCGGCGATTGCCGCGCTCGTCAAGTCGCTGCGCAACGCGCACGGGCCGATCTACGGGCTGGTCAACAACGCCGCCGTCGGGTTCGACGGCGTGCTCGCCCTCATGCCCAACACGCAGATCGAGCAGCTCGTGCGGATGAACACGCTCTCGCCCATCGTCCTGACGAAATACGTGGTGCGCGCCATGATGGCCGACGGCGGCGGGCGGATCGTCAACGTCGCCTCGATCATCGGCTTCACCGGATACAGCGGCCTCTCGGTGTATGGCGCAACCAAGGCGTCGATGCTCGGCTTCACGCGCTCGCTGGCGCGTGAGGTCGGGCGCATGGGCGTGACCGTGAACTCGATCGCCCCCGGTTTCCTGGACACCGACATGACGCATGGACTCGACGACGAGCACCGCCAGCAGATCGTGCGGCGCAGCGCGCTGCGCCGCCTCCCGGAGGTCGACGACGTGGCGGGCGCCGTCGAGTTCCTGCTCGGCGACGCGGCGAAGAGCATCACGGGCACCGTGCTCACGGTCGACGCGGGCAACACGGCATGACGACCATCCGCGAGCACGCGCCCGGGTCGGTGACGATCCGCGACGGCGGACCGGCGGCGCGATCGGCCGGCCCCACCAGGGTGTGGCTGCGCGCGCTCGAGCTGACGGCGCCGATCACCACGACGCCCCATCGGATCCTGCCGGCGGTGATCGAGGAGCTCGCCGAGCGATTCGCGGAGGCGCCGGCCTTGCTCTCGGAGGGCGAGTGCCTGACCTATCGCGGCCTCGCGGCGCGCGCCAACCGATACGCGCGCTGGGCGCTCGACCGGGGACTCGTCAAGGGGAATGTCGTCGGCCTGTTCATGCCGAACCGGCCCGAGTACATGGCGATCTGGCTCGGCATCACCCGCATCGGCGGTGTCGTTGCGCTGCTCAACACCAATCTGGCGGGGGCCGCGCTCGCGCACGCCGTCAATCTCGTCGCGCCCCGGCACGTCATCGTGGCCGCGGAGCTCCTCGAGCCGTTCACCCGCGCGCTGCCGGACCTCGCCGGCGCGCCGAGGATCTGGGCGCACGGCGATGGCCCCGGCGACTTCCCGCGGATCGACGGCGACATCGAGCGGCTCGCGGGCGACGCGCTCGGCGCGGCCGAGGCGCGGCCGACAACCATCGAGGATCGTGCGCTCTACATCTATACGTCGGGCACGACCGGCCTGCCCAAGGCCGCCCGGGTCAGCCACGCTCGGCTGATGCAGTGGAGTCACTGGTTCGCCGGCATGATGGACACCCGCGCCAGCGACCGGATGTACAACTGCCTACCGATGTACCACAGCGTCGGCGGTGTGCTGGCGACGGGCGCGGTGTTGGTGGGCGGCGGCTCCGTGGTGATCCGGGACAAGTTCTCCGCCCGTCAGTTCTGGCCCGACGTGATCCGCTGGGACTGCACGCTGTTCCAGTACATCGGCGAGCTCTGCCGGTATCTCGTCCACACGGAGCGCGCGCCCCACGAGACGGAGCGCCGGTATCTCGTCCACACGGAGCGCGCGCCCCACGACACGGAGCACGGGATCCGGCTGGCCTGCGGCAACGGGCTGCGGCCCGACGTCTGGAACGACTTCAAGACCCGCTTCCGCATTCCCCAGATCCTGGAGTTCTACGCGTCGACCGAAGGCAACGTGTCGATGGTCAACGTCGAGGGCAAGCCCGGGGCCATCGGGCGCATCCCCGCGTTCCTCGCGCATCGATTCCCCGCCGCCCTGGTGCGATTCGACGTCGCCAGGGACGAGCCCGTCCGCAACGAGGCAGGCTTCTGCGTGCGCTGCGCGCCGGACGAGGTCGGCGAGGCGATCGGCCAGGTGCTCGAGGAGCCGTCGAACGCCGGTCGGCGATTCGAGGGGTACACGAGCGAGGAAGACTCCGAGCGCAAGATCCTGCGCGGCGTCTTCGAGCCGGGCGACGCGTGGTTTCGCACCGGTGACCTCATGCGACGGGACGCGGACGGCTACTTCTATTTCGTCGACCGTATCGGCGACACCTTCCGCTGGAAGGGCGAGAACGTCGCGACCTCGGAGGTCGCGGAGGCGATCTGCGCCTTTCCGGCCGTCACGGAGGCCAACGTCTATGGCGTGGCCCTTCCCGGGACCGACGGCCGGGCCGGTATGGCCGCGCTCGTCGCCGACGCCGACGCCGGGCTGGACCTGGCTGCCTTCCGTGCCCACCTCGTGCGCTGTCTGCCCGACTACGCGCGCCCGCTCTTCCTGCGCATCCGGAGCGCGATGGACGTGACGGCCACCTTCAAGCACACCAAGAGCGAGTCCGTCCGCCAGGGCTACGACCCGGCCGGCACCGACGACGCCATCTACTTCGACGACCCGGACCGCCATGCGTTCGTCCGGCTCGACCAGACCACATACGACCGCATCCAGCGCGGCCGGATCCGTTGGTAATCGGCATGGCCGTCCCCGCGGAGGTGAGCAGATGAGAAGCGAGACGATCGCCATTCATGCCGGGTACGAAGTCGATCCGACGACGAAGTCGGTGGCCGTCCCGATCTATCAGACGGTCGCCTATGCGTTCGACAGCGCCGACCACGGCGCCGCCCTCTTCAACCTCGAAGTCGACGGTTTTCGGTACAGCCGCATCAGCAACCCCACGACGGCGGTGCTGGAGCGGCGCGTGACCGCGCTGGAGGGCGGCGTGG
>WNFT01002162.1_pt1 | contig 32044 bp, 33 predicted proteins | sample 5400191 | NCBI WGS metagenome assembly WNFT01 (sample SAMN13153359, study PRJNA577476) | soil metagenome | isolation source: 80 cm saprolite under Madrone tree | place: USA:California | collected 2016-06-14 | reverse complement strand
TGCGCTCAGGCCCGGCAGCGGCCCGCCGGCATCGATCGACCCGGCACGCACGCCCGGATCGACGGCCTGCGCGTGCAGACCGATGGAACCGAAGGCGAGTCCGAGCAACAAAACCCGCCCAACCGAACCGGCAACGCGCGCGTACGGGGCCGATTGCATGCATGAGAGCGCCATAACGCCTCCTCCTTGAGTGCGGTCAAGCGGCGCCGAATGCTGGTCACCGCCACTGCCGGGCTTACAGTGGCAGCAAGCTAGCCCGCGCGACCTACGACGCCAATCATTCAAACAGCAGCCCTCGCGCGAAGAGGGTCAACCTCATCCCGCAATCGGACGAGCGCGATTTACTCAACCAGAACGCACCAGGAGGGGTTTGCAAGCCAAAGGGCGCGGCGCGTTGCCCTCGGGCGGTCGCAGTGGCGCGGAGGTAGATCGCGCACTGCGGCGAACATCACATCAGGATCTGCGTGTCGCCAGCGCCTTCATCAACTGCGTGATTGCAAGGCCTAGCGCGATCGACGCTTCCGAATAATCGGTTCCGCGGCCAAGCATTCGCAGTGCTTCGTCATAGCGCTTGTCGTTGATCGCTCGCGCGATCTTGGCCGCTTCCAGGTGAAACTCGGTGTGCGCGACCAGACAATCCCGGTAGCTGTCCAGGTGGCGGTTCGCTTGGCGGGCGTCATCGTCGAGCCATTGGCCCAGAGCGCACGAGGTGTCCAGTGAAATCGATGCCGCGTCGAGTGATTGCCCTTTTGAGATTGCGTCGTAGAACGTTTTCCTCCATTCGGTATGGTCTCGAATGGCCGCATGAAGATCGATTTCGTGCACAGTCGAACGCTAACTGTGCTCTGTAAACAGCCGATTCCTTGATGACTTGAATGTGGTCATGAGATCGGTTCAATCGATGCCGCGAAAGCGGGGTGACTCGTCGTCGCAGCATTAATTCGCGTTGCCAGCTCGGTCAGGCATCAGGAATTGGCGCAAGTTATTCCCCGACGGGATAGCGTCCAATCCAACGGATAGGCATCGCGTCGTCACATGAAAGTGCCTAGGTGCATCGGTTGATTGGATGACACGCACGGTATCGCGCGGCAGAGCCAGGGGCGGCGCGACAAATCGCGCCGAGATCATCCGGCGCTCACCCGGACCGCCCGCTCCTGCACCTGCAGCGGGACCGTCAGGGTAACGTCGGTGCCACGGCCCGGCCGGCTCGCGAGCTGCACGCTGCCGCCGATGTAGGCCAGCCGCTCGCGCACGCTGGTCAGGCCGAAGCCGCGCTGCGGCCCGGTCCCGATTTCGTTCGGATCGAAGCCGGAGCCGGCGTCGCTGACCGTGGCCACCAGACCGTCGCCGACGCGCTGCGTGCTCACGTGTGCCTCGGACACGCCGGCGTGCCTGGCGACGTTGATCAGCAGTTCGCGGATGGCGCGGAACACGATGGCGCGGGCGGCCTGCTCCAGCGGCTTGACGGCTCCATCGTCAGTCAGCTCGACCGACAGGTCGTAGTTCCTTTGCATCTCCTCGGCCAGCCACTCCAGCGCGGGAACCAGGCCCAGCTCGTACAGCACCGGGGGGCTGAGCTGAACCGCGAGCGACCGGACGCTGCGTTCGGCTCGTCCCACCAGCTCGTCGATTTGCATCATGATTCGCAGAGCATCCTCCTCGATAGTGCCGGTCTGCAGCTTGCTTAGCTTGAGTTTGACGACCGAGAGCAGCTGTCCGAGGTCATCGTGCAGATCCCGCGCGATCGCCTGCCGTTCGCTCTCCTCGGCCCGGGTCAGCTCGAAGGCGAACGCCCGCAACTGCTTGGCGCGCTCTTCCAGGCCTCGCTTGCTTTCCGTGATGTCGGTGAACGTGATGATCACGCCATCGACCTGCTGATCCTCGCTGTTGTAGGGCAGCGCCCGGCGCAGGTACCACCGATCCTCGTCGCCCCGCACCTCGCTCTGCACTGGCGCCAGCCGCTCGAGCACTGCCCGCGCCGCGCTCATCAACGCCTCGCCCAGCAGCGGTGTGCCAAACACGCCGATCGGTCGCCCGACGTCTCCCGCGATCAGCCCCAGCACGCCGCGGGCGGCGGGGCTGAACCATTTGATGCACATATCGTGGTCCAGGCACAGCGTGGCCACGTCGTTGCTCGCCAGCACGTTCTTCAGGTCGTTGTTGGCACTCTCCAGCTCGCTGACTTTGGCCTGCAGTTGCTGGTTGACCGTGTTCAGCTCCTCGTTCAGCGACTGCAGCTCTTCCTTGGAACTTTGCAGCTCCTCGTTGCTCGATTGCAGCTCCTCGTTGATTGAAACGACCTCCTCGTTCGAGGCCCTCAACTCCTCGTTCGACGCTTCCAGCGACTCGACGGTGGCGCGCAGATCCGCCTGGGTCACGTACAGCTCGTCTTCCAGCTGCCTCACCAGCGTGCTCTGACCGTCGCCACCGCGCCGCGCGCCCGGCGGTTTCGGTTCGTCTTCGAGCACCACCAGGAACAGCTTCTGGGCCTCCCCGCTCGGGGTCGGAATGACCGTTACCCGGACCGGTTCGTACCCGCTGCCTCGCTTGAGCTGCGCGTCCTTGACCACCACCGTCGTGTTGGTGCTCGCGGCCGAACTGATCGCACTGCGCACCCGGGAGCGCAGGCTCTCGCGCACGAGCGACAGCAGATTGTGGGTGGGCGATCCGCGCGGTTGACCCAGAAACCGCTCCGTCGGACCGGAGAAGTACAGCGTCTCGAAGTTGCCGTCGACCAGCACCGCGGCCGGAGCGAAACGGTCGAAGATGATCTGCTGGGCCAGACGGGCCGCCTGCGTCAATTGCGGCGCGGAAAGCCGTGGCCGGAAGCCGGCCGGCGCGCCGCGCGGCCCCGCTGGGACGACATGGAACTGGAGCTGCTCGCGCGGCGTGGTGCCCACGCGCCGATAGATGCGGCTGCTCTTGGAGACGGCGCTGAAAAGATCGTCCCGCATCCCGGGCGTTTCGGCGCTGCCCATGAACAAAAAGCCGTCGGGCTTCAACGCGAAGTGAAGCAGCAGGACCACGCGCTTCTGCACCTCGGGTTCGAGGTAGATCAGCACGTTGCGGCACACGACCAGATCGACCCCGGAAAACGGCGGGTCGCTGAACAGGTTCTGCAGCCCGAATACCACGTGGCCGCGCAATTCGCTGCTCACCTGGAAATGGCGGCCCTCGTCGATCTCGACGAAGTACCGGTGCAGTCGCGCTGCAGAGACTTGAGCGGCGATGCCGGCCGGATAGATCCCCATCCGGGCCACGGCCAGTGCGTCCTCGCTGGCATCGGTCGCGAAGATCTGCACCGGGCAGTACTTGCCCGCGCGGTCCAAGTGCTCCAGCACGACCATGGCGAGCGAGTAAGCCTCCTCGCCGGTGGAAGCGCCGGCCACCCAGACGCGGACCGGCTCGTGCTCGCCCTTGGCTGCCACCAGCGGTCCGATCACTTCCGTTTCGAGCGTCCCCCAGGCTTCCTGATCACGGAAGAACTCGGTGGCGCTGATCAGCAGATCCTTGAACAGCGCGTCGATCTCGTGCGGCTCCTGCCTGAGCCTGGCCGCGTAGTCGGACATGCGCTCGATATAGTTCAGGCCCATGCGCCGATGAATCCGCCGCAGCAGCGTCGCGCGCTTGTAGCCCGTGAAGTCGTAGCCGCGCTTTGCGCGCACCAGGTCCACGATGGACCGCAGCAGCGGCTCCTGGGCCTCGGCCGTCGGCGCCGGCTGGTCGGGGCGAGCCGCGTAGGGGTGACGCGCGTAGCCCATCAGAACGGCCGGCATGTCTTCGATGGCCAGCGTGTGCGTCGTCAGACCGGTGGCGAGGGCGGCCTGCGGCATGCCTTCGAACTGCGCGGTATCGGGCCGCTGCACCAGCACGATTCCGCCGTTGCCGACGATGCTCCTCAGTCCCACCGCGCCATCGGCGCCGGTGCCCGACAGAACGATGCCGATCGCCTTCTGCTGCTGATCCTCTCCGAGCGACTGAAAGAAATGGTCGATCGGCATCCGGTGCCCGCGCGCGCGCTCCAGAGCGGCCAGGTGCAGTACCCCGGCGCGAATCGTGACCTCCTGGCCGGCCGGAACCGTGTACACGTGGCCGGACTCGACCCGTACGCCGTCGGCGGCCTCTGCCACGGCCATTTGGGTCCTCCGGGCAAACAGTTCCGTGGAAAGGCTCTTCTGGGTCGGATCCAGGTGCTGGATCACTACGTAAGCGAGGCCGCCGTCGGGCGGCGTGATCGACAGCAGCTTCTTGATCGGTTCGAACCCGCCGGCGGAAGCGCCGACTCCTACGACGCAGGGCCCATCGGCCGGCGCACCGACCGCAGTCGCAGGCACCGGATCCTCGACGGCCGGGCTAAGCACCGCGGCAGCGCGCTGCCCTCGAGGCTTGCGCGCAGGGGCGGCGGGGGCCGGAGTCTTGTTTTGCTTCTTCGCCGCGGATCTGCTCATATGCGAACCATCCACGAATCGGCCGGTTCGGTCGCATAGTAAACGGGGACGGGCAACCGTACTAGGCTACCTTTACGCCCCTTGGACTTGTTACCGCCTTCGCCGCACGCAGCAAGCGCTGAGCATGGCGCCGCATCCCGGCCCGGATCGGTCGCCAGGTGCTGGAAGGAAACCGCTCCGGCAGGAGTGCCTCCGTCTGGTCGATTACCTGGTCCACGGACTCGGCCATCGCCAGCATGCGATGCCAGACGCCTGCCCCGCACCGGTCCGCCAGCCCTCTCCAGTGGCGGGCATGAATGTCGCGCAGTCGGTAGTGCATGTTCGTGCCGCGCGCGGCCATCGCCAGTTTCGCCCGCTCGTAGGGTACCTTTCCGGGCCCGGCGCCGATGATCGGCCAGGCCGAGATCACGTCATACAGCGGCGTCAGGCCGAAATCGCCCCCGCGCCGGTGCTGGATCGAGAAGTTCTTCGCGTGCCCGTCGGTCGCGGCCAGAAGCCAGAAGGCGAACTGGGTCAGCGCAAATACCCCACGGTCGGCTTCGCCGCGCTCGCCTTGCGCCAGCACGCGCAGGCAATCCAGCATCGAAGGGCCGCCGTCGGCCTGGTACTTCCGACCCGGCGCAACGCCCAGGGCCTGGCACAGGTCCTCCTGCGGAAGCCGGGCGATCCACGCGCCTGGCGGAACCTTGAATCCCGTTCTTTCCTCGGCACCTTGCTCGATACCCTGCCAGCGGCGATCGAAGCGCCTGACGACCAGCACCTTCTGGCTTCCGAACGTCGCCATGTCCGTGTGGGCCATATCGAAACCGAAGGCGGACATCAGCCGCGCGCAGACCCACTCGTTCTCCACCGAGTCGCGCATGTCCGCGCGCATGTTGCCAACCAGCCCGAGCGGCAACTTGAGTATGTGGGTGGTCGGGGTGGCGCCGCGAGGTCGATACCACCTGCCGCCCATCTTCAGCAGCGCCGACTTTTCCTGCGCTCCGGCGATCGAGATGCGGAAGTCCTCCAGATCGGCCTGCCCCAGCAGCGCATCGGACGTGGCCGATGCGAGGTGACGATCGACCTGCGCGTCGGAAAGCCGATCGGCTTCGATCCGGTCCCACCCGCGCGGCTGCAGGTCCGGCGGCAGCAGCTGGACCGCCCCGACGCAGTCCCGGCCAATCGCCGTCAGAAGGTCGAAGGCTTCGATCGACCTGGCGCCGAAGCGCAGCCTCAGACGCCGCCGGATATCGACGCTTTCGGGCAGCAGATTGTCGAAGTAACTCGTCACGACGTCGCCGCGATGCTCCAGGTTCGCCGTAAAGGGCAGCGACAAGGACAGCACGCGCCCCTCTGGCGCGTCGCGCCACTCCTGCCGGTAGCGCAATCCGGGAGTACCGGTGCGCAGCGCGAACCACACGCCCACCAGCGAGCCGTTCATCCAGACGTTGAGCTCGGCCATCGGCTACCACGGCTCGTCCGCAGCAGCCCGGCCCTTCCCGCCCTTGGCGGCACGATCGGAACGGGCGGGAGCTTTCCTCGCGGAAGTCGATCCAGTGGCGCCGGCGGGGGTCGCACCTCTCGCCGCCTTCGGCCGAAGAACCACATCGACCCCGAGAGCGCTCAGAATGGCCAGCAGCTGGTCCGCGCGGATCGAAGTCGGATCGCGCTCGATGCGCGCGATCCGCGTTTGCCCGACCCCGAGCATGGCACCCAGCTGCTGCTGGCTCAGGCCCCTGGTCTTACGCAGCGCGCGCAGGTGGCTCGACAGCTGCCCCGGCGATTGAATCGGGTAGTCCATCCGAGCAATATATGCCTAATCCGGCATAATTGCAATATATGCTGGATAAGGCATGGATTGAATTCATGCCGGATCTGGCATACACGGATGGTCGCTCGCCGCCAGACGCTGGTTAAGAGGTGCTCGCTAGGACGCGCCCCCTGCGCCTCCCGGTGTGCCCGCTTCGCGCGCGGCGAAGTCCGGGTGGCGAAAGCAGCTCACCAGGTGGTCGTTGACCATGCCGACGGCCTGCATGAACGCGTAAACGATGGTCGGTCCGCAGAACTTGAAGCCGCGGCCGGCGAGCTCCTTCGAGATCGCACGCGACAGCGCAGTTTCGGCCGGCACCTGCTTGATGCTGCGCGGGTGATTGATTTTGGGGCGGCCATCGACGAAATCCCACAGCAGCTTCGAGAAACCCGGCCCCTTTTGCATCACATCGAGCCAGGCGCGCGCCGAGAGGATCGATGCTTCGATCTTCAGGCGGTTGCGCACGATGCCTTCGTCCTGAAGCAGGCGTTCGACTCTTTTCGGCGTGTAGCGAGCGATCTTCGCCGGTTCGAAGCCGTCGAAAGCGCGGCGAAAGTTCTCGCGCTTGCGCAGGATGATGATCCAGGACAGGCCGGCCTGGAAGCCGTCGAGCACGAGCATCTCGAACAGGGCGCGGTCGTCGTATACCGGCAGCCCCCATTCGTGATCGTGATAGGCAACGTAAAGCTCGTCATGCCCAGCCCATGGGCAGCGCGGACGTCCGTCCGCAGGGTGGATTTCGCTCATCTTTACTCGCGGTGAGTCAGGACCGAGAGTTTATGGGCGAGACAGCTGAAAGCCCCCCGCGCGACAGATCGTGTTCACGCGCTCTGCGTAAGCATTCCAATCCGGCTCCGGCTGATGCGGCTGCCAGCATGCGAGTTCCTCGTGCAGGTCGTACCGGACTTCCTCTATCTCCTGCTGGATCCGGTTCGTGAGCAGGTACCAGTTCGCCAGCAGCAGATCGTAACGATCGTAGAAGTCACGGCGCTTCGCACGCCCTTCGTTCCGGACCGCCAGGCGCAAACCGATAACTGCCGGCGCATTCATACGAGTCTCCCGCACCATGGGCCTTCTTTCCTGCCGAACTTCGCACTGGGCGATCGCGGATCTAGCGGTAAGCGCACGATCGCGATTCCGCATCGCATCAGTGCGTTGAATCATACCACGTGAATATGGTATGAATCAGCTATATGCCGCAAAAAAAGGCGCCTTAGTGGGATTTTAGTGCAGGGTTTTTACAACAACTAATCTGCTAGACGGTATGCACTTACCCTAAATATGGGGATGCTCCGCCCGCAACACGACGGGACACCCCCGGGCCCGCGGTCGGGCCCCAACGCGGCGCCAGGCCCGACGGCACCTCCGAAAAGGGCGGGCCGAGCGGCCCTAGAGATCGCCTTAAGTGATTTATTTAAGTGATTGATTCAATTTGATAACAACCCGGGAGCATCGCATGCGACGCGAATCAAAAGGAGCCGTTCCGAGCAGTAGCTTCGTCGGTATCCTCCGCGCATGGCGATTCGGGTGGAATGTTGCGCAGGCTATCGCGCCGAACAGGAGCCGCTTGCCTTCTGGCTCGGCGAGCGCCGGCTTGGCGTGAATTCAATTGTCGACCGCTGGTTTTCGCCAACGCAGCGCTGGTTCAAAGTCGACGCGGAGGACGGACACACCTATGTGCTTCGGCACGATGAGCGCAGCCATGACTGGGAAATCGCGGCCTTCACGCGCGCACAGCGCTAGGGTCGCCTGGGCCGAGGTGCGAGCGAACCTGCCCCGAGCGCGCCGCCGTTGACGTGGCCGCTACCTGGCCTGCGCGAGCCGCACTGCTTCGGGTCCGTTCTCGTCCCCACCAGAGCGGAGTAGCTCCAGTCCTTGGTCATCTCCGCATCCTTGCCGAAGGCGTCGTACAGCACGGTGATGCGCGCCGGCGCAGGTGCGCTCGCAGCCGAGGCTGCCGAGTCCGTCGAGGCGCAGCCTTGCAGCGCGCAGACCCACCAGAGCGTGGCGATCAGAGGAAAATTGCGCGGTGATCTCATGATTGTCTCGCCGCTTGCATGGCCGGTACGCAGGTACCAGCGGATTATGAGCGCCAGATGCGATCGCCCCACGGCGCAGCCGGGTTTTCGGCCAGTGATCGGTGAGCCGAAGCGAGGCCAAAGACCGTGCTCGCGCGGATGAAATGGAACGCCACAGTTCGAGCGCACGCATGCGTCATGGAACAACAACTACCGTGAGCATCGACCGCAAAGATTACGTTCCTCAACCGCCTGCTTTCGATTAGCGTGCACGTCCGAAGCACAACGGCTTACCTGAAAATGGTGAAACCTCATCCTTGAACCTGCGCCCGCGAACGTTCATATTTGATCGCGTCGAAACTTGTCAATGCCGACACCCGCTCAACGACCATGGAGGACACGAACATGAACCGGACTGGAACACAGAAAGCCGACGAGCAACAGCGGTACCGATCGCGCAAGATTGTTCTCGATTGCGATCTCTACTGTCTGCATTCGATGCGCGAAAGCGACGGCGATCCCGACTGCGATCACGATTTCGAAGTCGAACCCAACGTCCAGCAGGCAAGCTTCGCGATCTGGAATTGCACCGTCTGTGGGCGCGCGTTCAGGTTCGATGTCTGGAATTGACGCGACGCTGCGGGAGCCTCACTTGCTCTGTGCCGCCGCGACGAGCTTGCGCGCCTTGACCATCGCCTCGCCCGCCGCTGCCTTGGCGCACTCCCAATCACTGGGCGCCGCATTCGGGTATTGACGACCGATTTGCCCGCAAGCTGCCCGGGCGGCGTCGTTGACGCGTCTTGCAAACTCGGAAGCCCCGGCGTCTGAGGCGAGATCCAGCCCTGCTGCACTCGCGACATAGCTGAGCGATATGTCGGTCAGCGGCAGGCCGCTGGACGTCCGGCCAACGACTTTCGTGGTCAGGCCCGACTGGGCGTGGACTGTTACCTCCTCGACGTTCTGAGCCATCGCAATTCCGACTAACACGGACGCGACCGTTCCAACTGCAGCTTTCACAAGAAGCGTCTTCATCGTTTCCTCCGGTTCGCGTGAGCCCTCAACCCGGACCGATCGGGCGAGCCTTGCTTCTACAGACGCGCTCCAGGAGCCAAACCCGACATTTCGCCTGAGGGTCGCGAAGAGCTTTACGCTCCGCTACGAGTCGATTGTGATCGCGCAGCCATCATTGCTGCTGGGTGACCGAGCGGCCTTGGGACAGCCGGCACCCAGTGTGAGGAAGCGCGCTGCGGTGCGGGTGGACTGCGCAATCAGGTCGACCCCAATCCGGACGACTTAACGATGCCAAGAAGCATGTCGCGGGTTCGACATGTTGGCTGCACCCGCCATCGCTAGCGTTGCCGTTAGCGAAGTGATCGCCTGTTGGTCGGCGAGAATAGCCTTAACAGATTCGTTGTATTGGTCCAAGGTCATCTTCGCCTCCCGTCAATGGGCAAGTCGTCGCGCGAATCGCGGCGTACGTTGCTGACGAATTGTAGGCGTCACCTGAATTCAGGCCGCCGGAACGGCAATCCCTTGATGCCATCCGGTTTGTTTGTCAGCCGGATTCCAACGAGTACAACAAGGACAAACACGAGGGGCTGTCCGGTTCTGGTTCTTGCGCCGTCTTTGGCTCGTGTGCCAGGATTATCTGGCGTCCCATCAAGTCCTGACTGTGCTGCCAAGGAGATTCGATATGAAGCGAATGCCGATGAACAGCATCCTGCTCGTCGTCGCACTGCCTTTCGTAGCGGTTGGCGCTGCTCCCGACGCGGGTGTGACCAAAGACGCCGAAATCAGCGCGATTCTCAGAAGTGTGGATTCCACCCGCATTTTGGACACGGCAACCACGCTCCAAAACTTCAGGACGCGGCAATCCTGCTCGGACCAGCCCGAACCGGGGCATGGAGTGACTGCTGCCCGCGAGTTTCTTTTCAAACAATACAGTTCCATTCCCGGGCTTCAAGTCAGACTCGACCCATTTATTCATTCGAACTGCCCGAACTCGCCAACCTTCAACGTGATCGCGTGGCTGCCCGGAAAAGACCCGGATCGACTGGTAATCATTGGCGGTCACTACGATTCGCGCACTACGGTCGTCACGGACTCCACCTCCGACGCGCCTGGCGGCAACGATGCCGGTGCCCAGACGGGCGTGGTCCTGGAGCTCGCCCGTGTGCTTGCCGGCCATCAATTCGATTCCACCATCGTGTTCATGTCCTTCTCCGGCGAAGAACAAGGGCTTTTCGGCTCGCGTTCGATCGCGGCCAACCTGAACCGCTATTTCGAGGACCCGAGGGTGATAGTGATGTTGAACACGGACATTCCCGGCGGCGACAGCACCGCGAACGCGCCCGCCGATCTTCGCCATTTCCGCCTGTATTCGCCGGGGATTCCTCGTGAGCGACTCAGCACCGACCCCGACGGCGTCACCGACAACACTTCGCCGTCCCGCGGCGTGATGCGGTACATCGGAACTTGGGGCGGCGCGTACGTCCCGTCCATCACCATGGCGCCCAAAATGCGTGAGGATCGGCCCGGCCGCGCGAGCGACCACGCATCCTTCATCAGTCAGGCTTACCCCGCGGTCCGCTTCATGGAGACCTTCGAGTGCTCGCCGTCACCGGTCGACAACAGCTGTGGCGGACCGCTGCCCTGTCCTGCGCCCGCCAACGTTCCCGCAAATTGCAAAGACACGAGCTTCAAAACGACGCACCAGCACTCGCCCAACGACCTGGTCCAGTTCATAACTCCCCACTATGCCGCGCGAATCGCCCGCGTTATGGCAGCCGTCGCAGCGAGCCTTGCGCGCGCCCCCGGATCACCACAGAACTTCACCGCCAGCGGCAACGCCGTGCAAGGCATCAGCATCAAATTCGATGAGCCCGAGCGAGGTCACGTAGACCACTTCGTCGTCGCTGCTCGTTCCGTGGACGAGAACTTCTATCGGCAGCGCGTCGCCATTGCCCACCACACCGAAGATCAGGTGATCTCGCCCCAGGCCCTTGGCCTCCATCCCGGGGACAGCTTCTTCGTTTCCGTCAGCGCGGTCGACGGGCAGGGACATGAATCCCTGTTCGCCTATCCGGAAGTGCGCTGTGACTCCACCAGCTGCGCGATTCCCTCATACGCCTATAACGTCACAGCACCCCTGCCCCCGCCGCCTCCGGCCAAGGACCCCGCAGAGGACGACTAGCACCGCAGAATGGGAGAGCAAACAGCCCCGCGAAGAACACGGTCGCGGGGCTGTTTTGATGTTCGAAGTGGGGCGAAGGCGCTAGGGGACCTGTCCCGTGCGGCGGCTCACGCGCGCCAGCTGGCCTCGCGACGCCTCCAGGCACTGAGGCTGATCAGCAGCGCCGAACGGCTGATCGTGGCTATGCCGATCGGGCTTGCGGCGATCAGCGAGCCGATCCGCAGCAGGACGTGCGGGCTGCACTGCTCCACATAGCGGGTCAACTCGAGCACATGGCCCGGCGTGATACGAGCCAGGTCATCCAGCGAAATGGGCATCGCGTCGCGTCTGAGCCGATACAGAAGGTGACCGAAGGCTCCAGCAGCAATCGCCACGAGCGCGAGTGGTCCGACCGGCCGAAGCAGACACTCGAGCAGCTTGGTGCGCAGAGGCACAGGCGCCGTCTCGTAGACAGCGCAAACCAGCTCGGGGATGTCGTATGCCGACTTGCCCTCAGCCGTGACGCGCCGTCGCCTCCCGCCGGTGGTTGCGACTGGATCAAACACGTGGTCGAATTCGTCGGTCATGAGAGCATTCCAACCTGAAGTAGGCGCATGTACCTGCGCATCGTCGTACGTTGCAAAGCGAATGATTCGGACCATACGATCCGCACATTAATCAGGAATTAAGCCGCCCAAGCTTGTGCGTGCGTCTCGCCTCGATGCGGCATCGCTGTGAACCCAATCGGATGAGGCCTGGTCACAGAGACATCGTCATCTCGGCGATAAGCTCGGAATCTCCGAAGGCGTGACGGGTTCTCTGTTCGCCGCCGTGGGTACAGCCCTCCCGGAAACCATGGTTCCCCTGCTAGCGCTGCTCAGCGGAACCGCCAACGCGTCGGTGAACGAGGAAATCGGGGTTGGCGCCATTCTCGGGGCGCCGCTGATGCTGTCGACGCTATCGACCGCTCTAATGGCGCTGGCGGTGGTCGGTGGCCGCGGCTTACAGGGTCGCGTAGCGCCCGAGCGCAGCGGACTTGTGCGGGACTTGCACTTCTTTCTGGTCGCCTTCGCGATCACTGCAGCCGCGATGTACGTTCCGACGGATGCGCACTGGCTGCGCAATGCATTGAGCCTGCTGCTTGTGCTGATCTACGTCGCGTACGTCGGGATCACTCTGCGTGCCTCGGAGCGACTCGTCCGGCAGGGTCACCGTACGGAGGCGGCTGAGGCGATGTTCTTTGCGAGGCTGGGCCTGCCCACGAGCTGGGCCACGATCCTCCTGCAACTCGGGCTCGGCCTCGTACTGCTCATCGCAGGAGCGAAAGGCTTCATACACGGCGTCGAGGGCGCGGCTTCCCAGCTGGGCGTCTCCGCGCTGCTGCTGTCGCTGATCGTGATCCCGATCGCAACGGAGTTGCCCGAGAAGGTCAACAGCATCATCTGGGTCCGCCGCGGCAGGGACACACTGGCCTTGGGGAACATCACCGGGGCGATGGTGTTCCAGGGTACGTTGCTGCCGGCGATCGGCATCCTGTTGACACCCTGGCAGCCGCGAATCGAGGTGCTCACGGGCGTGTTCGTGACGCTTCTGGCCGCCGGATGGCTCCGGGTCAACACGCAGGCGGGCGGACTCGCAATCTGGGCGCTGCTGCTGAACGGCGTGTTGTATGTGGCTTATCTTGCAGTGACCTTGCTCTTCTGAGCTCGGGGCGTGGCCGGAAGTAGCAGTTTGACGCCGCATCCGCCATCGATGCCGTCGACCAGGAGCACCTCGCCTCGATGCAGTTCGGCGACGCGGCGCACGAGGGCGAGCCCCAGCCCCGCGCCGAGCCCTCGTTGGGAGTCCTGCTCCTCGCCGCGAAAGAAACGGTCAAAGGCCCGACCGGCGACCTGTGGAGGCATGCCCGGTCCATCGTCCAGCACCGCCAAGTGGACGTCGACCCCGAGCTCACTCGTTTCGATCCGGACCCGCGACCTGGCAAAGCGAAGCGCATTGTCGATCAGATTGCGCAGCGCGACGCCGAGCGCATCCTGGTCGCCGGTCATCCGGGTATCCGCTCCCGCCGCCAGCTCCAATGTCAGACCACGCTGCGCGGCTCGCGTCTTGAATTCAAGCGCGACGTGATGCGCGAGCGACGTTACATCAACCGCGGCCCCGTCGAGCTTCGGATCCTGTTGAGCATCGTACCGCGCCAACGTCAGCACCGCATCGACCAAACGCGCTGCCCGGTCGGTTCCGGCGAGGAGCTCATCGAGCGCGGCGTCGCGCTCGCCCCCGTCGGTGGATCGGCGGGCCACCTGCGCCTGCAGACGCATTGCCGCCAGCGGCGTGCGGAGCTCGTGCGCCGCATCCGCCGTCAACGTCCGTTCGTGCAGCAAGGCGTCGCGGACCCGCAAGAGCAGCCGGTCGATCGCGCGCGCGACCGGCTGCAGCTCGTCGGGCAGCCTGGTGGAGTCGACTGGTTTCGATTGCGCCGGGGCGAGCCGATCCAGATCGCGCGAATAGCGGATGAGCGGCTCGGCCGCGGCGCGTACCGTCCAGCCGATCGTCAACGCCAACACCGCCAGCAGTGCGGCGCCCGGCGCCAGCAGCTTCAGCGCGACGGCGTTCGCGACGGCGTCGCGCTCTTCGAGTGGTTGCGCGACATGGATCGTCGCAGCACCGTCCTCCGTGGCGAGCGTATCGACCCGGAATCCGCGGCCGTCCGCGCGGACGAATGCGAATCCACGATCGTCCCGACGCGCGAGAGGTTCGGCGGGGGCGCCGGGCGATCGGTAGGCGATGCCGCCTCCGGGTCCGCGCACCTGGTAGACGATCGGCTCGCCATGCAGGTGATCGATCTCCGCCAGGTCGATTCCTTTGCTGGACTCGGCATCGCGCAGTTCACGGTTCTCGTTCGCGACGAATGCAAGCACGGCGTGCGCGGCATGGTCGAGCGCGACATCGAATCCGCGGTCCGTTTCGGCGATGGCTTCGCTATACAGCCAGAAGCTGCTCACGCACCAGCCCAGCAGCGCCGCCCCGCCGATGGCGACGAGCAGGCGCCGCCGCAGCGACCATCGGCCTGCGCTCATCGCACGACCTGCTCGGCGAGGCGATACCCGAGCCCCCGCAGGGTTTCGATCGCCGAGGCGCCCAACTTGCGCCGCAGATGGTGGATGTAGACCTCGATCGTGTTGCTGTCGGTCGCATCGTTCCAGCCGTAGAGCGCCTCCTCAAGCTGTTCTCGCGATACCGTCGCGCCCGGGCGCCGCGCTAGCGCAATCAGCAGCGCGAACTCACGGGCGGTCAGGTCGACGGGCTTGCCGGCCAGTATCGCGCTGCGTGCCACCGGGTCGATTGCGAGATCGCCGAGGACGATGCGGTTTTCGAGGCGCCCGCCCCTGCGTCGATCGAGCGCACGCAGCCGCGCGCCGAGTTCGTCGAGGTCGATCGGCTTGACCATGTAGTCGTCGGCGCCGGCGTCGAGTCCGGCGACGCGATCTGCGATCCGGTCGCGCGCCGTGACTATCAACACCGGCGTTCGAAGTCCACGTGCACGCGCCGTGCGCAGCAGGTCGAGTCCGCTGCGGTCCGGCAGGCCCAGATCGAGCACGATCGCCTCATAGGGCACGATCGATGGCTGCGGAGCCAGCCAGGCGCTGTGCGCATCCGCGGCGGTCTGGACCCAATCCGTCGCGTGGCCGTCCTGGCGCAGGCCGACCAGCAGCGCGCGGCCGAGCATCGAATCGTCCTCGATCAGCAGCAGACGCATGGTGTGGTCCGGCGGTGCAGCGCGATGAACTTGCAAGGTGCACGCTGCTACGCGCGCGCCGGCGCAACGGCTTCGCGCATTCAATACGGTCGCCATCGTCGCTTCCATTTCTTAAACAGGTCTTAAACGCGAAATCCGGCACATGGGCCGCAAGCGATCGGCCGGAATTCACCTGTGGCTGCTTCTGCAAGGCGATGTCGGCGCCGGCGTCGGCCTGCTTTTATGGGGTGCTAATCAAGTCCCCGCCGAGTATCGAAACTCGGAACTGCTCGGTTCCTCCAAAATAGAATCCCGCTAGGCGGCGACGAACTGCTGCCCGCCGTCAATATCGTAGGTCGCGCCCGTGAGGGCCGTGTTGGTCATGATGTGTACGGCGAGCGCGGCGACGTCGGCCGGTCCGACGACGCGCCGGATGGGAAGCGTGGCGCGAAGCTGATTGCGGCGGTTCTCGAGCTGATCGCCGAGGAGCGATGCCGACAACGGCGTGTCGACGAAGCCGGCGGCGATGAGGTTGACCCGGACGGGCGCGAGCTCGAGTGCCAGGTTGGCTGTCAGGGCGGGGAGTGCGGCGGTGATTGTCGACGCGATCCCGAGGCCGACGCCTGGGCGCCGGCCGCCGGTGCCGCCCATGAACAGCAGCGTGCCTCCCGGTCTCACCTTGTCGGCGGCGTTGCGGGCGACCTGGAGTACCAGCAAGAGGTGGTCGTCGAGGGCCCGGCGCGCCTGCGCGAAGTCCATGTCAACGATGCGCCCGTAGTACGGCCGGCCAGCTGTAACCATCACGTGGTCGATCGTGGTCGGCAGGTCCCGGAAGAACCGCTCGAGGGGAGCAGGATCCGTGGCGTCGAAGGCCGCGGTGCTCAGCGCGCCGAGCTCGCTCGCGGCGCGCTGCAGGCGCTCGGGATTGCGGCCGGTGAGGATCACGTTGGCTCCCTCAGCGCGTGCTCGCCGGGCCGTCTCGAGCCCGATGCCCGAGCTGGCGCCGATCACGACGACGGTCTGCCCGGTGAGCTCGGCTTTGGCGCTCATGCCGTCACTTGCGACCGAACCGGCAGGCTGCAGTTTCTCAAGCGTCATGGAGGCATCCTTGTTTGGCCTATCCAGGGCGAACGTAGCACTTCCGCGAGCGGTTGACTCTTGTCCCACGGGATTCCGCAGGCACAATGATCGCGTGCCTGACCCCACGTCTTTCTCACCGCACCGCATCGAGCCGAGCGCCCGTGCCTGACCTGCACGCACTTTCACCGCCGTGAGGGTCCGATGACCGGCAACGACCAGCAGGCGGCCGACCGGGACGAAGGGCAGCTGCGCTCGCTCGGGTACGTATCGCACTTCGACCGCACGATGTCGCTGTGGGAAAATTTTGCGCTTGGCTTCACCTATCTGTCGCCGGTCGTCGGCGTCTACACGATCTTCGCGACGGCCTTCGCGGCCGGCGGTCCGCCGATGTGGTGGACGTACGTGTGGGTCGGCCTCGGCCAGCTGATGGTGTGCCTCGTGTTCGGCGAGATCGTCTCGCAGTTTCCGATTTCCGGGGGGCTGTATCCGTGGGCGCGCCGGCTGTACGGCAAGCGTTGGGCCTGGATGGCCGGCTGGGTCTACGGCTGGGCCCTGTTCGTCACACTGGCGGCGATCGCGACCGGAGCCGCGCCGTTTCTCGCCGAACTGCTCGGTGTCGAGGGCACGCCGACGGTGACGACTACGATCGCCATTGCGCTGATCGTCCTGACGACCGGGTTGAATCTGAGCGGCACGCGCCTGCTCGCGCGGGCCGCGATGTTCGGGTTCATCTGCGAGCTGATCGGCGCCATCGTCGTCGGCAGCTACCTGCTGATCTTCGCCCGCCACCAGCCGTGGAGCGCGCTGGTCGACACCCGCGCCATTTCATCCGGTGGCAGCTACTGGCCGGCGTTTCTGACTTCCTCGCTAGCGGCGATGTTCTGCTACTACGGCTTCGAGGCCTGCGGGGACGTCGCCGAGGAAACGCCGGACGCCGGTCGCCAGATTCCAAAGGCGATGCGCCTGACGATCTACGTCGGCGGCGCGGCCGCGCTCTGGGTGTGCCTGGGGTTGGTGCTCTCGGTCCCGGACATCAGCGCCGTGCTGACCGGGCGCGACAAGGACCCGGTCGTCACCGTCCTCAAGACGGCGATGGGCGAGCTGGGCTTTCGAGTCGTCATCGCCGTCGTGATGGTGTCGTTCGTCTCCGCCCAGCTTAGCCTGCAGGCGGCCGCGAGCCGACTGCTGTTCGCCTACGCGCGCGATGAGATGATCGTCGGCAGCAAGTACCTCAGGCACCTCTCGCGCGGCCGGCACGTTCCGGCCAATGCACTGATCCTCGCCGGCACGATACCGGCGCTGATCGCGCTCTGCGCGCCATGGCTGCAGGATGCCGTCGCGACGATCATCAGCTTCGCGGCGATCGGCATCTACATCGCCTTCCAGATGATCGTGTTCGCCGCGCTCGTCGCGCGCAGGCGCGGCTGGCAGCCGGCGGGCGTGTTCAGGCTCGGCGCGTGGGCCTGGCCGGTGAACCTCGTCGCCTTCCTCTATGGCGTCGGCGCGATCATCAATATGGCCTGGCCGCGCAGCCCGCAGGACCCTTGGTACAGCAACTACGCGATGATTCTGACGAGCGCGGCCGTGCTCGTGGTGGGTGCCCTGTTCATGGTGACCGCCCGGCCCTACGACCGCGGCCACGCACCTGCCGGCGACGCCCACCGGCTGCAGCCCGCGATCGGCGAGCCAATCGGCGACTGAGCCGCCGCGCGACCGGAGCGCGCGGCGCTCGTTTGAACATCGCTCGCATCTGCCAAATGCTCAACCCGGGTATGGCCCAGCGGTGGCGTCGTTGCCGCCGTCGACCACCAGGTTGGCGCCCGTCACGTAGCTCGCATGCTCCGAGGCCAGGAACTGCACGCAGGTCGCGACCTCGGCCGGTGAAGCGAGGCGCCGCATCGGGATACCGGCGGCAAGCTCGCGCAGACTCTGCTCGGGATCACCGCCCTTCTTGGCCAGGATCTCGTCGACCATCCGCGTGTGGATCTCGCCCGGGCAGACCGAGTTGACGCGGATACGGTCGCGGGCGTGATCCAGCGCCATGCAGCGCGTGATCTGGACGACGGCGCCTTTGCTCGCGCAATAGGCGACGTGATTCGTCTCGCCGTTAAGACCCCACTCCGAGGCGACATTGACGATCGCGCCGCCGCCGTGCTGCCGCATGTGCCGCACCGCGGCGCGGCTCATGTAAAAGAGCGCGTTGACGTTCACCGCCATCGTGTCCAGCCACTGCTCGTCGCTGGTCTCGACGGCATCGGCCGTATAGAGAATGCCGGCGTTGTTGACGAGCACATGCAGCGCCCCGAGGCGGGCCACCGTGTCCGCCACCAGCCGGTCACTCGCGCCCGTTGTCCGCAGGTCCGAGGCCGCGAACTCGGCGTGCCCGCCGGCGGCGCGGATCGCCGCGACGACCTGGAGTCCGCGCTGCTCGTTGCGGCCGCAGACCATGACGGCAGCACCGGACTGCGCGAACACCTTGGCGCAGGCCTCGCCGATGCCGGTGGTCGATCCCGTCACGAGCACCACTTTGCCACTGAAATTCATGAGCGAGTCCTCTCTTCGTGTGCGCGCCGGCTTCAGACCGGCTCGACGGCCGGGCGCAGGTCGCCGCGCTGCGGAATGGTCGAGTGGCCCCAGAGCTGGCGTTCGCGGATGAACGGCAGCGGATGCTGGGGGTGCGCCGACTCGAACTCCCGGGCCAGCCGGTGTCCGTCGAAGATCGCGTTCAGCGCCTGCCGTGGAGCGTGACAGTCGCCAATTCGATAGACGGCCTGCACTTCGTGGCGCTGCCATTCCGCGCGCCGCGCCTTGAGGTCCGCGTAGAGCGCGCCATTGGGCACGCGCGCGGTCACGAGCACGAGCGCATCGCACTCGAGGTCGACCAGCTCGTCGCTGGTGCGCCGTCCCCAGCGGCCTGGCTCGACCTCGTACAGCCCGGCGCTGTCGCGGTACAGGTAGAAGAGCCGGAGCCGACCCGGGACGAAGCTGTGCGCCCAGTGATTCGTCAGGAAGCGGATCCCCTTCTCGTGCAGCATGCGTTTGTTGTTCGGCATCTCCATCGTGTATTTGGAGAACTCGGCGACCATGTTCATGTTGGTCACGAGCGTGACCGCTTTGCCCTGGTCGGCCAGCAGTTCCGCCATCGCGACGCCCGTGAAATAGCCGTCGCCATCGAGGACGACCACCTTCTCGCCGACGACCCGCTTGCCACTCATGATCTGCTCCGGCGTCAGCACCTCCGCGCACTCGGCGTCAGCCCCGGCGACCGGCCGGTGCACCTCGGCACCGAGGCCGTCGGTAGCCCAATGCGCGCCGGTGGCGATGACGACCTTGTCGGCGCCGTACTGCAGGACGTCATCAGCCGTCATGGCCGTGACACCGAGGTGCATTTCGACGTTGCGCAGCTTCTCGAGCTGGATCTGGCGATAGCTGATCAGACGGCCGTACTCCGCGCAGCGCGGATAGCGCGCGACGTCGCGCCAGTGGCCGCCGAGCTCGGGCGCGCAGTCGCGCAAGTGCACCGTGTAGCCGCGCTTGCCCAGGACCATCGCGCATTCCATCCCGGCCGGTCCCGCGCCGACGACCAGCACCGAGCACGGGTCGGCGGCCGGCTCGAAGTGCTCCGGATGCCAGCCACGGCGGTACTCTTCGCCCGAAGTCGGATTCTGCGTGCACGAGAGCAGCGCCTGCTGCTGCATGCGCGACACGCAGATATTGCAGCCGATGCACTCGCGGATGTCCTCGACCCGCCCCTCGGCAATCTTCGTCGGCAGGAACGGATCGGCGATGCTGGGGCGGGCCGCGCCGATCACGTCGCACTGGCCCGAGCGCAGGGCTGTGACCATGTCGTCGGGGCTCGTGAACCGGCCATTGCTGACGACCGGCACGCTCGCGCCGACGATGGATTTCACGTGCGAGACGAACGGCCGCATCCAGTTGGTCTTGCGGAAGCGGGAGCTCCCCGCGTCCTCGCCCCACTCCTCGTAGTCGCCAATCTTGACCGCCCAGAGATCGCAGACACCCTCGCTGTGCATCAGCTCGACGAAATGCAGGCCCTCGTCGAAGTGCTGGATGCGGCACTCGCCGTTGATCGTGTCGGTCTCGAAACGGGTCGTGACGGCCAGCCGGTCGCCGACGGCCTGCTTCAGGGCCGCCATCACCTCGATGTAGAAGCGCGCCCGGTTGGCGAGCGAGCCGCCGTAGCGGTCGCTGCGCCGGTTGTAGCGCCGCTCGAGGAACTGCATCGGCAGCGTGCTGTCGGCGCCGCTGACTTCCACCAGGTCGAAGCCGGCCTGCTCGGCGCGCTTCGCCGCGAGCACGTACATGTGGATGATCGCCCGGATGTCGTCCTCGTCGGCCGCCGCGTCGTAAAGGCAGCGCTCGGGGAACACGTTCGACGGCAGCCCGCTTGGCCCGCGCGCCACCTCACGGGATTCGAGGCACGGCGAATGCATGCCGTTGTACCAGAGCTGCACGCCCGCCAGCGACCGGTGTCGGTGCACTTCGTCGCACAGGTAGCGCAAATTGACAACATCGCCGTCGTCCCACAGGCGGGCCGAGTGCCACGGGTACTCGTCGGACTCGGGATGGATCGAGCAGAACTCGGTGCACACGACCGCCCAGCCTCCTTCCGCCTTCATGCCACGAAAGCGCGCCTGCGTCCCCGGCCGGTCCGAGCCGTAGCCAGTGCAGTGCGAGGTCTGCCAAAAACGGTTGCGCATCGTCTTCGGGCCGAACGTGACCGGCTCGAACAGGATGTCGTACTTCGGATTGCGCGCCATCGCCCCCTCCCCTGAACTCGTAATAAACTGAACGCCGTGGGGCAGCGCCGTGCACGGCGGCGCAGCCAAGAACAGCAGACCAGAACTGCGAATTGCCGCCCGTGTGAAATGACGCAAAACCGGGGAGGATTCCATGAATGCGCGAACACTCGGACCCGTGTTCGGGTTTGGGCTTGCACTGGCAACGGCGGCAGCCTACGCCGATCGACCGGTCGACCATCCGACGATCCTCGTCACGGTGGTCCAAGGACAAATACAGGTCTCCGATCCGAGGGCGGATATTCTTCGAACGGAGGGTGCGGTGGTCTGGAAGCTTCCGGCCGGTAGCGGCTACGAGTTTCCGGAAAAGGCGATCGTCGTTGCGTCGCCGTCCAGGTCCGCGGTGAAGCGATACCCGAGGCCCGGTATCGTGCCGATGACCTGCGGTCCGAGCAGCTTGCGCAGCGAGCTGATCTGTACCTGAAGGTTGTTTTCCTCGACCACCAGCCCGGGCCAGACGAGATCCAACAACTCGGCCTTGCCCACCAGCCGATCGCGCCGGGCGATAAGCGCCAGCAGCACCTCGAACGCCCGCGCCCCCAGCGGTGCCGGCTGCCCGTCCACCAGCACCTGGCGGGACGCCGGGCGAATCTCGGCATTGCCGAAGCGAATGGACGTGCGCACGTGGCTTCCGGTCCCGGCTCGGGCCAATCCCCTGATGGAAACGCAGTTTGATCGCACTGCCGCGCCGGGGCAAGCGTTCCGCCCCGGATCCCCTTGCCATTCTCATTGCGCCGATCGGCCGCCGGCCTGCCCCTTAAGCACGGTCCGAACGTGTTTCAGAACGTTTAAGACCGGTTTCAGTCCGCTCAAGGACTGCAAGGCATCGTCAGTCGCAAAGTACGGCCATCGATTCGGTGCGCCGCACCGGACAAATCCAGGAGACAGACGATGAACGCCAACCAGTACTCGATCCGCCCGAACCAGCTCTTCGCCGCCGGTGCCGCTGCGCTGGCCTCCACGCTGGTGCTGAGCAGCGTGCTCTGGCTGTTCGCCGGCAACCTCCCGGCCGCTGCGGCAAATGCCGCCGTGGTGGTCCAGCAGCACGCCGCCGAGCGCGCGTAAGCGATCGCCATGAACGCGACGAACCAACCTCACACTGATACCACGACGCTCGAAGCGTCCAGCGCCGAACGCAGCGACTTCGACGTGGCCGGATTTGGCCTGTTCAGCGAACTCGAAGCGATCGAGGTTGCGCGGGTCGCCAAGGCAGGCGGGAAGAAGCTCTTCTGTCGTTTGCCGTCGGCTCTCAGGTTGACCTTGCTCGCTCGCTTGACGGCCGGCGCCATCAGGGAACCGCAGATCATGGGAAGATTGTAACGGCGCCCGCCGCCCAACCTTCCCCTACTGCTCCAGCAACAGGATTTCCCCCCGGTTCATTTCCACCGCGTCCCCGCTCCATCGCCCATAGCGCCCGGACAGGTGCGCATCGGTCACGGGAAGTCCCCTTTGGCGCAGGTGCGCGAGCACGAGACGCAGCATCACGGGCCGATACGTGCAGGCGTAGCTGAAGGTCGGCAACAGATCGGCGGATCGAGCAGAGACGATGGAGCCGCGCTTCATGCCTGCGCCGCTGCGCCAGCCGAGTTCGCCCAGCACGACGACGGTTCCCGCGAACAGGTTGACGCCGGTGAAGTCCCCGGCATTGCCGCCCACCGCGATCAACCCGCGCCGCATGCCGCTTCCCGTTTCGTTGCCGACGTTGCCGTGCACGATGATCTCGCCGCCGCGCACGCCCACGGCTCCGCCGCGGATGGCGCTGCCGACCAGGTGGCCGGCGTTGCCCGTCACCTCGATCGCTCCACCGAGCATTTCGACGCCGAGCAAGTCACCGGCGTTGCCTTTGACGACGATGGTGCCGCCCGACATGCCGGCACCCAGGTGCATGCCGACGTCGCCGTCGATCACGAGGCGGCCGCGCGTCATCCCCGCGCCGATCCGCTTCACGCGCCTGCAGTCGCCGACCAGGTGGATTTCGCCGTCGCCCTGGCCCTCGATGCCGAAGAAATCGCCCAGTTGCGCCCGACGGTTGCCATACAGCACGGCAATCGCGGCTGCCTGTGCGGCGCCCAGGCCCTCGAAGCGTTCGGGGCAGATCGCGTCGGCCTCGAGGGGGACCTCGGGCGTGTTCTTCATCGTCAGCGTGAGGCTCATGTCCCGTTCAGCAGGGCATGCAGCGCGATCTTGTACTGCCCGAGGCTGCCGCCATAGTTTCCCGCGGTGATCTGCCGCACTCCCGGGCGTGCCGCGGCCTTCATGCCGCGGCGCATCGCTTCCTCGATCGGGCCCAGCTCCAGGCCGTCGATGACGATCTCGAGGACGCAGCCGATCTCGTCCGCGAGCTGGGTGGCGCCGGTCACCGCACGCAGCGTCGGGCAGTACGCGTCATTGGTCGACGCGACCAGCGCCTTGTAGCGCGAGCCGACCTTGCTGCCGCAGCGCACGACACCGTCGGGGAAGGGAAGGATCACGCCGGGAACGCTGCGCATCGCCTCGACCGCAGCTTCGGCCGCCGCAAGTGTCGGCGCGGTGTCCTCGCCCAGGATCAGCAGGTTCCCGCCGCCGATCGCCGGTTGCACGCCGAAGCGTTCCTCGACCACGAACTCGCCGTCCATCGCAGGCACCCGCCAGAAGCGGCGCCCGTCCAGGAGCTTCGCCGCCTGGAATCCGTCGCCGAAGTAGCGCAGCAGGCTCCCGACGGGAACGGTGGTGTCCGACGCGAGCGCGTTGTAGCAGGCGGTCGTGGGACAGGTCATCACGCACTGGCCGATGCGCTCCACCAGGCGCTTGCCCACGCTCTCCGCGCTGGTGCCGAACAGCAGCACGGCCACCCCGGGCCTGCTGTCCGGGGTCTGCGCCGCCGGAACGGCGCTCTCGATGCCTGCCTCGCACTTGCACCCGATCACCGAGGTGGCGAAACCGGTCATCGCGCGCGCCGCGGCCATCCCCCACTTCTCGTTCTCCGCCGTGATCAGCACCCGCGTGCCCCACATCGCGAAGGCCTCGGCGAACGTGTCTTCGACGGCAACCCCGTTGAGCAGCATGCTAGTGGCCCGCAGCGGTCGATTCGGAAGCGGTCGGGACCGCGGCGGCCTGCTGCCGGGTGGGCACCTGCTCGTGCTTGCCGAGGTAGGAGTCGTCGACCGGGTAGTTTTCGAAGCGGATCGAATAGTAATCCTCGAAGAAGGCCCGAACGACCTCGGCGATGGCCGGATCGTGCTCCGGCGCGACGTGCAGCACGCGGCCCTCGTGGTCGGCGCGGATCTCGTGGTCCTCGATGATCAGCTGGCCGTCCTTGATCACGTAGCGCGGCGTGGCGAACATCGTCTCCTTGTCGTCCTGCTCCTCGTAGATGGTGATGTCGGCGTCGGCGCCCACTCCCAGGTGACCTTTGCGCGCCAGCCCCAGCAGTCGGGCCGGGCCCGCGCGGGTGATGATCGCGATCTCGCTCATCGTGTATTCGCGATCCAGCCCGTCGGCCAGCGCGGTCTGGCGCAGCGCGCGTGGATTGATCTTCGCCATCTCCTGCTTGCGGAACTCGCGGTCCATCAAGAGTCGGATCAGCTTCGGATAGCTCATGAAGGAGCCGCCGTTTGGATGATCGGTGGACAGCACCATGCGCCACGGATCCTTCGCCATCAGGAACAGCTCCAGCCCGATCGCCCACTGCAGCGCGTGCGTGTAGACGCGGTCCTGGTAGGTGAAGGGGACTATGCCGCAGCCCGACTCGTGCTCGGCGTCGGCGTTGATCCACTTGCCTTTCGCCAGCCGCGACAGCATGTAGCCGAGCGGCGCGTCGGCGGTCATGGCGGTCGCCTTGCCGAACATCACCTGCCCAACGTCGGCGCTGATGTTGGGGTGCGCGTTCACGTAGTCCGCGATCTCTCGCGCCTTGGAGGTCGGCTCGCTGCTGGACTTGCCCGCGACCTGCCCGTAGCTGTGGAACTGGATGTGCGTGATGTGCGCGCGATGCCCGTCGGCGATGCGCATGGTCTCGAGCGTGGTCTCGAAATTCCCGGAGTGCCCGAGGTTGTTGCAGTGGATGTGGGCCGGATGAGGCAGGCCCAGCTCGTCCACCGCCTCGATCAGCGCGCCGATCACCTGGCGCGGCGTCAGATCGAAGGACTCGATCTTCTCGTCGAGCTGCGTCACGTTGGCGTTGCGCCGCCCCTTCCAGGCCTCGTCGCCGCCGGGATTCACCAGCTTCGCGGTGTATGCCTTGGACGCGCACAGCAGCCATGCGACGGCGTTGCGGAACTCCTCGCGGCGCCCCTTCTCGAGCAGCTTGAAGAGCAGCACGTTGTTGCCCATCAGCGCGTAGAAGCCCTTGTCGATGATGGGCGTGTCGTGCAGCTCCTCCAGCGTGTGGCGCGCGAATATGGGCGGCACGGCCGCCTCCATCGCCGTGGTGTAGCCGAGCATCGCGTAGCGGTAGCCGGTGGTGAAGGTCGAAGGAACGGTGCCCCCGACCCCCGAGCGCGTGACGGCGGTGCGCGCCAGCACGTCGTCCCGGTGGTCCTCGGGCTGCAGCTTGCGCGCGAGGTTGACCTTGCTGCCGGCGATGTGGCAGTGCATGTCGACGCCGCCGGGCATCACGGCCATGCCGCGCGCATCGATGCGGCCCGCCTCCGGAGCGACGTCGGCGACGATCCTGCCGTCCGCGATGCACACGTCGCGCACCTCGCCGTCGACCCCGTTCGCCGGGTCGTACACCCGGCCGTTCACGATGCGCAACATGGTCCGCATCCGTCAGCGCCTACGCGGCCACGCCGATCCGCTCCATGGCGGGAATCCGCTTGCCGCCGATCAGCTCGCCCACCCGCTCCCTGATCCGCTTGAGCACGCTTTCGTCGCTCGGATACGGCGACGGCAGCGCGGGGCGCAGGGTGATCGGCACGTCGTCCATCCGGTACACGGTTCCGCCCACGTTGATCCCGTAGGTCGATGTCGTGATCGCCACTTTCGCGAGGCGGCTGGTATGGGTTTCCTTCGGGTCCAGCACGATGACCGGAATGCGGCGCAGATGGTCGATGGCGGCCTGCGGGAAGTTCGAGCCGGGATCGGCGGCTACGATCAGTGCCGCGTCGGCCTCGCCGCGGGAGAGCACGTCCACCGTCGTGAATTCCCCGGGGCTGAAGCGCGGATAGCCGCGGCTCATGTTGACCCCGAACGGGAACCCGGTCTGCCAGGACACCACGTTGTCGGCGCCCGTCACGTTGCCGTGCCCGCGCACCGGCTTGGCGACGAAGTGCGTGTATTGGTTCAGGTCGGAAGCGAGCGCGAGCAGGGCGCCGGAATTGAAGTGCCGGCCGCGCGTCATCGACAGCCCCATGCCGAACATCAGCGCACCGAAGCGGCAGGCCTTCATGCGGGCCGCGAGGTCCTCGAGCGTAGCGAGCGGCACCCCGGTCAGCTGATCGATCGCCGGATCCACGTGCCGGCCCTTCACGAGCGCGCGCAGCGCCCACAGGACCTCGAAGTCGCGGCGCGGCTTCACCTGCACGAAGATGTCGGCCACCGCCGCGCTCGGCGTGCGCCGCACGTCGACCAGCACGACGGTGCGGTCCTTCTTCCCGTTGGGAATGTACATGCCTTTCGCGGTCACCGAATAGCGAGTGAACAGCCGAGGATGCGATTCGGCCGGATTGCCGCCCCAGAAGACCACCAGGTCGGCCCGGTTGCGGATCTCTCCCAGCGTCGCGGTGCTCTCGCCCACCGCCTGGAAGGCCATGCCGCTCGGTCCATGGCAGACCGACGTGGTCGTGTCGATGTTGCCCCCGATCATGTCGGCGATGGCGACCGCCTGGCGCTGCGCCTCGCAGGTCGTATCCGACAGACCGTAGATCATCGGAAAGCGCGCGTCGGCGAGGATGCGGGCGGCGGCCTCGATCGCCTCCTCGGTGCTCGCCTCGCGCCCCTCGATCAGTGCCTGGGGACGCTGCTCGATGCCGTGCTCCTTGAACCAGGCACGCCCGAGCACGCACGCATTCTCCGCCTTCACGATCTTGTGCGTGTCGTCGTCCACGGTCAGATGCATGTCGTCGCAGACGCAGCCGCAGAACGTGCAGGTCGCGTTGCGTACCACCCGTGTATTGGCGCTCATGGCGATGCTCCTTCCCCGGTCAGGCGACCGGCTCGATCTGCACCTCGATATTCTTCGACAGGGGCATGCCGCTGCCCGCGGTGTCGCCGTCCATCAGGGCGCTCGACAGCGGGCCGTAGGCGATGAACAAAAGCCCCGACGGCAGGTCCTTCGCCGCGCGCCCCTTGCAGCGTACGACGATCTCGCCGGTCGCGCTGCGCACGCGTACCCGGTCGTTGTCCTTGAGCCCGAGCCGGGCCATGTCCTCGACGTTCATCTCCAGCGTCGAGGAGACCTCCACGTACTCGGTGCCGAGCTTGCCCGCGCACAGCGAAGTGCCCTGGCTCGAGGAGCGTCCGCCAATCAAGATCATTGTCTCGCTCATGCTTGTCCCCGCGCTTACAGCGCCGGTTGGTCGGCGCGCTCGAAGCAGGCCAGCATCTGTTCCACGCGCGTGAACTTTTCGCGCGGTTTGCCCTTGGGCCGGCCGCGCGCGACTTCCTCGGCGTCGATCGCGCTCCAGTCGGAGTAGCTCACCGGCCGCACTCCGCGCGCCTCGAGCAGCGGCGCAACCCCTTTCGAACCCATCCGGGAGTCCTGCGGAAGAGCCGGAAGATCGGCGAGCAGCGACTTGATGCTCGCCACGCTGTCCGCGCGGTTGGTGCCGATGATCCCGGTGGGCCCGCGCTTGATCCATCCCGCCGCATACAGTCTCGGAATCGGCGCGCCGGCCGCATCGACAATGCGTCCGTCGCGCGTCGGGATCACGCCTCGCTTCGCATCGAAGGGAACGCCGGCAACCGCCACGCCGCTGTAGCCGATGCTGCGAAAGAGCAGTCCGCAAGCCAGGCTCTCGGTCTGCCCGGTCTCGCGCGCGACCTGCTCGAACGGCGCGCCCTCGAGGCGATTTCGCACCATCACCAGCTCCTGCAGGCGCCCTGCCCCGGTCAGCTTCGCCGGACTCTTGAGAAAATGGAATACCAGCCGGCGCGGCTTGCCGCCGCGCGCCCTGGAGGCGAAGTCGCGCAGAATCTCGACGTTCTTCGCGCTGACGAAGTTCGCTTTCGCTTCCAGCTCCGCGCGGCTCTCCGCGTTCAACTCCAAGGCCCCCGGATCGACCTGCGCGGCGCAGTTTGCGAGCTCTCCCAGCTCCTTCAACTCCTTGTTCGTGAACTTCGCCTGCGCCGGGCCGCGACGCCCGATGACGTGGATCTCGCGCACCCGGCTCGCGGCGAGCGCGTCGAGCGCGTGCTCGGCGATGTCGGTGCCGCGCAGCTCGTCCGCCGATTTCGCGAGTATGCGGCAGACGTCGGCCGCGACGTTGCCCTGGCCCACGACGGCCACCACTTCCGCGGACAGGTCGAAGTGCCGGTCCCGGTATTCCGGGTGACCGTTGTACCAGGCGACGAACTCGGTCGCGGTGTGGCTGCCCGGCAGATCTTCTCCAGGAACGCCGAGCCGCCGATCGGCTTCTGCACCGCATGTGAAGACGACCGCGTGGTAGTGGGCGCGCAGCTCGTCCACGCTGACGTCGCGCCCGACGGTGACGTTGCCCAGCAGGGCAAACCGCGGCAGGCGGGCAATGATCTCGTAGGTGAGGATCGCTTCCTTCAGCTTCGGATGATCCGGCGCCACGCCGTAGCGCACCAGGCCGAAGGGCGCGGGCAGGCGTTCGATGAGGTCCACGTCGACCGTCCGACCGCACTTGAGCAGGGCCTCGGCCGCATAGAACCCGCTCGGCCCGCTGCCGACGACTGCCACCTGCAGAGGGTTGTCCTCGCTGCCCGGCGCATGCATGGCGAGCTCAGAATCCCAGCGCTGCCTTGCGCTCCTCGGCCCCCGGCAGCGACTCCTGCTTGTCGCCGATCGCCGGCAGCGCTCGAGAGCGCTCGGCGTTGACCTCGATCCAGTGTCGCTGGTCCTCGGGAATGTCATCGTCGGCGTAGATCGCGTGCACCGGGCACAACGGAATGCACGCGCTGCATTGGATGCACACGTCGTTGTCGATGTAAAGCATCTTCTCGTCGCCGTGAAAGCAGGCGACCGGGCAAACGGTGACGCAGTCGGTGAAGCGGCACCCGTCGCAGTTGTCCGTGACGATTGTTGTCATTATTTCCCTCCGTATCCTGCGTCCCCGTGCGCACCCGGCGTATTCGACGCGCCGCCAGCGTCCCGCGGCGGGACCTGCGCACCCGGCATCAACCGAGCCGGCCGAGCCAGCGACTGATCAGGCGCTCCATTTCCATCGCGGTCAGCGGAGGCCGGCACGTGTCAGGCCAGAGCAGGCTGGCGTTGTTCTCGATTATTCGGCGAACGGCGACGGCGTTGATGCAGCGCTCGGGATAGCTCTTCAGCGCGGCGACCGCGGCACCCAGGACCTGCTCGCGGGCTTCCTCGATGTAGTCGGCGCCGCGGTAGCCGCGCCCGATGTGCTCGAGGATGGTGGAAGGTACGACCGGCGGGCGCGCGGGCTCGCGCGTCAGCACCGGCGCCAGCTCGTCCGGAATCGGGACGTTCCAGGCCTTCGCGCACCGCAGGAAGGCGCGCGGCTCGACACGACGCTGCAGGGTCGGGCGCGCGAGATCCTCGGGGCCGAAGGGTTTCAGATCGCCGCTTCGCATCGCTTCGTCGGCGCGCTCGCCGTACTGCTCGATGGCCAGTTCCACCGGATCGAAGCCGCTGATGCTGGCGCTGGGATCGTGCCGCGTGGGCTCAGGCTCCATGGCGAGCATGAGGCAGACGGACTCGTAGACGGTCCACAATCTCCGATCGCACCACTTGGAGTAGTCAGGTGGCGTAGCCACCATAGTCGCAGCTGCCATAGTGTGCCCCGCTGACGAATGAAGAATTGCTATCGAAACGTAGCACAGGGGCCAGAGCGTTGCCATCACAAGCCGCGAGCACCCGTCCAGCGCTCGCCGTCTGCATCGCTCGAACATGAGCGTGGTTGGATGAGCTTCGAGTCGATGTCGAGCGCATCCGACCGGGTCTGGTCTTATTCTTCTTATAAATCAGACATTTATAGAACCGTTCGGCCACCACGGACGTGCACTCAGGCAGAACGCGCGCGAGCGGCGGGGTACTATCCCAGCCGTTCGCTGCAATCTTCAAGGATTACGACTACGACTTCCGCAAGATCGACCCGATGCTGTTCACGCCAGCGGTCGCGCTCGTCACCCATGTTGCGTCGGGGCGAACCTTCCGGGGCGGCAGCCTGAACGACGAGCTGCTCGCCCAGTCGTTCGGCGCACAGCGCCTGGCACCCGCGACATGCCGCTGCGCGTTGCGATCCTGACCGACGAGCCCGGCTGGCATGGCCGCGAGCTGCAGCGCGCTTTTCTTGCGCTGGGCGTGCAAAGTGCTTTCGCGAGCTTGCCGGACTGCCGGATCGACCTGGAAAGCCCGCAAGCGCGGGTGCAGGTGCCCGGATTCGGCGAGCGGGAGCCCGACGCGATATTCGTTCGAAGCATCGAGGCCGGTTCCTTCGAGCAGGTCACGCTGCGCCTGTCGGTGTTGCACGCGCTGCGCGAGCTGGGAGTGCCCGTCTACAACGATGCTCGGGCCATCGAGCGCAGCGTCGACAAGTCGATGACGACCTTTCTGCTGCGCCGACACGGCATTCCGACCCTGCCGACCTGGGTGACCGAGCGGGAGAGCGTGGCGCGCGGGATCCTGATGCGGGAGACCGCGCAGCGCCACGAGCTGGTGGTCAAACCGCTGTTCGGCTCGCAGGGCAAGGGCCTGCAGCGCCTGGCCAGCGGGGCATCGGTGCCGGGGCAGGACGAGGTCCGTGGCGTGTGGTACCTGCAGCGCTTCTTGAACTGCGGCGAAGGCAAATGGCACGACTGGCGGGTGCTGGTTGCGGGCGGCCGCCCGGTCTCGGCGATGCTGCGGCGAGGGCGCTCGTGGGTCACCAACGTCGCGCGCGGAGCGCGGGTCGAGGCGGTCGACGCCCAGGGTGACCTGGCCGGCCTGGCGATCGAGGCCGCCGAGGCGGTGGGCGCCGATTACGCGGGGGTCGATTTGATGCGCGACGCCGATGGCCGTTGGCTGGTGCTGGAGGTCAACAGCATTCCGGCCTGGCGCGGATTGCAGGCGGTGACCCCGTTCCGGATCGCCGATGTGCTGGCCCGTGACCTGGTGACCCGCCATCTGGGACAGGCCCTGGGCCGGCTCGGGCCCGCGCGCACTCGATGAGTGAGTCGGGGGGATCGAAAAAAGAGAAGGAATCAGCAACAACGTAAAGCAAGCGGATCAATGACTTGCTTGTTTTGAGTTCCTACCGGTTCTTGCCGTTCTTTGCACCCGAGTGTCCCACCAGTGTCCCACCGGGTGCGCGCGGCGCGACCGCTGTTGCGCGGCGAAGCGCCGGCGCAGGTGGCGCTGAAGGTCGGTGCGCCGCGGCAAACCGTGTATCGCTGGCTCGACGTGCTGAAGGCCGATGGCATCGATGCGCTGCGCGTGACCAACAAGGGCGAGCGGCGAATCCCAACAGCGCGGCGCCCAGGCGCAGATCGCATAGAGTGGTTTTCTCATCGACTTCCCGCTGAGCTCATCCAAAAGCGTCGGCATGCTTGTCTTGCCAGCAGGGCAGCATCGAACCAAGGGTCGCCGCTCGCCGAGCGTGACCCACGCCCCGCGGCGAATTCGGCAGGGCTCTATGTTTTTTTTAACTACTTGTTAAGGTTTCTTGACCCAGGCCATGCAGTAGCCTTGAGGCGATATTTCAGTATCACCCGGCATTATCTTGCAGCCGCCTGGGCCTTGTGCGGACGGGCTGGGCACGAATTGCACGCAATTGGAGCAACTCTTGTCCCCTTCGGGCTTGTCCTGGTATTTCAACGCGCTGCGCATGGCGGCATTCGTCGCCGCACCCGCACTGCCTGAAGCAACAAT
>WNFT01000505.1_pt1 | contig 32055 bp, 33 predicted proteins | sample 5400191 | NCBI WGS metagenome assembly WNFT01 (sample SAMN13153359, study PRJNA577476) | soil metagenome | isolation source: 80 cm saprolite under Madrone tree | place: USA:California | collected 2016-06-14 | reverse complement strand
CTCGCCGACCCTCCGATCTCCGCCGCCCCGCCGCCCCGAAAATAAAAACGGGCCCGGACGCCGGGCCCCCCTCGATCGCGGACGCGCCCGCCCTACGCCGGGGCCGCGCGGCGGCCACCACCGCCCGACGCCGGACGGGTCCCGCTCCGGGCCACCACCGGTCCCCCGCTCAGCTCGGCGGCTTGCGCGCCGGCTCGCAGAGGGGCGACATCTCGCGCAGGCGCCGCACGACCTCGACCGTCCGCCGGCCCACGTGCTCGACCTCCTCCTCGGTCGTGAAGCGGTGGAGGCTGAACCGGACCGAGGAGTGCGCCCGCTCGGCGCTCGCGCCGAGCGCGGCCACGACGTACGACGGCTCCAGGGTCGCCGAGGTGCAGGCCGAACCCGAGGCGAGCGCGGCCTCCCGGTTGAGGCCCAGGAGCACCGACTCCCCCTCGACGTGCGCGAAGGAGAGGTTCAGGCTGTGCGGCAGACGACGCTCGGGATGCCCGTTTAGCTGTGCGTCCTCGACCGCGAAGAGGATCAGCTCCTGGAGCCGGTTCCGCAGCCGGGCGAGCCGCAGGCCCTCCTCGGCCATCGCCTGTCCGCAGAGCTCCGCCGCCAGCCCGAACCCGACCGCGAGCGGGACCGGGATTGTGCCGGCGCGGAGGCCCCGCTCGTGCCCGCCCCCGTCGATCAGCGGCTGGAGGCGCACCCGCGGGTCCTTGCCGCGCACGTAGAGGGTGCCGACGCCCTTCGGCCCGTAGACGAGGTGCGCGGTCGCCGACAGGAGGTCCACCCCCATGGCCTCCACGTCGACCGGGATCTTACCGACCGCCTGGGTGGCGTCCGTATGAAACAGGATCCCCCTGTCCTTCGCGAGGCGACCGAGGGCGGCGATCGCCTGGATCGTCCCGATCTCGTTGTTGGCGAACATGACCGAGAGCAGGATCGTCCGGTCCGTGATCGCCGTGCGGATCGCGGCCAGGTCGACCAGGCCGTCGGGCCCCACCGGCACGTACGTGACCCTCACGCCCTGCCGCTCGAGGCGTCGGGCGACGTCGAGGCCGGCGCGCTGCTCGATGACCGTGGTGACGATGTGGTCCCCCTTGTCGCGGTACGCGTCGGCGACGCCCTTGAGCGCGAGATTGATCGACTCTGTGCCGCCCGACGTGAAGACGATCTCCCTCGGATCGCGGGCGCCGATGAGTCGGGCGATCTGCTCGCGCGCCCGCTCCACCGCGCGCTCCGCGTCCCAGCCGTACGCGTGGGTGCGGCTCGCCGGGTGGCCGAACCGCTCGGTGAAGTAGGGGAGCATCGCGGCCAGCACGCGGGGGTCGACGGGCGTCGTCGACTGCGCGTCCATGAAGATCGGGAACTTCAGGGCCATCGCTCCGCTTTCCCCGGCGATGTCGGTCACCGCTCGCGCCGGTCTGCACCGGGCCCTGACCCGGCTGATCGGCGCGGCTGGATCCGCGGGCTATAATGGATCGACGTCAACCCGCAATCATCAACCGTGATCGGCGCGTTAGGTGACGCGATGCAGAGCGCTTGGCTTCGCCGGTCCGATCGGACGAACACCGACCGTTTCAGTCGGAGTATTGCACCCCACGCCGCGACCGTCAAGGGGAAGGTATCGTCATGACTGACAAATCCGAGTTCGAATCCGAGCTCCTGCGGACCGTGCGCAGCCAGCTTGACACGGTCGCGGCCCGGCTCAGCCTCGAGCCCAGCATTCACGCGCGGCTCCGCTACCCGCGCCGGGCGCTGGTCGTCTCGATCCCGACCCAGATGGACGACGGCCGCACGGAGGTGTTCATCGGGTACCGGGTCCACCACAATACGGTGCTCGGCCCGACCAAGGGGGGCGTGCGCTTTCACCCGGAGGTGACCCTCGATGAGGTCACCGCACTCGCGATGCTGATGAGCTGGAAGTGCGCCATCGTCGGCCTCCCGTACGGAGGCGCCAAGGGGGGCGTCCGGTGTGACCCGTCGCAGATGTCCCCCCGCGAGCTCGAGCATATGACCCGGCGCTATACGAGCGAGATCATGTTGGTCATCGGCCCCGACCTCGACATCCCCGCCCCCGATCTCGGCACCAACGAACAGACGATGGCCTGGATGATGGACACCTACTCGATGACCCAGGGCCGGACCGTGCCGGGCGTGGTGACGGGAAAGCCGATCCTGGTCGGCGGCTCGGCCGGACGCCGCGAGGCCACGGGGCGGGGCATCGTCTACGTCCTCTATCAGGCGACCCGACGCCTCGGCCACGAGCTCAAGGGGCGGCGGATCGTCGTCCAGGGATTCGGCAACGTAGGAGGGGTCGCCGCCCGGCTGCTCTGGCGCGAGGGCTGCCTGATCGTCGGCGTCGGCGACGCGGGGGGCGGCGTATACAGCAGCCGCGGGCTCGACATCCGGCAGCTCGAGACCCACGTCGCCGAGAGCGGAAGCGTGGCGGGCTTCCCCGGGACGGACGCGGTCAAGGGGGCCGAGCTGCTGGAGCTGCCGTGCGACATCCTGATCCCCGCGGCGCTCGGCTCGCAGATCCGGGGGGACAACGCGGACCGGATCAAGGCCAGCATCGTCGCCGAAGGCGCCAACGGCCCGACCACCCCGGAGGCCGACGCGATCCTCCGCGACCGCGGCGTGACGGTCATCCCCGACATCCTCTGCAACGCCGGCGGTGTCGTCGTCTCGTACTTCGAGTGGGTCCAGGGGCTGCAGTACTACTTCTGGCGCGAGAGCGAGATCACCACCCGGCTGCAGGAGGTCATGACCCGGGCGTTCAACCGGGTCTGGGCCATCGCCCAGAAGGAAGGGACGGACCTACGGACCGCGGCGCTGATGCACGGCGTGCGCCGGGTCGCCGACGCATTTCGGCTCCGCGGCCTCTACCCCTGAGCCGGGGCGGCCGTGGGGCGAGCCGACGGGCGCCCCGGTTTCAGGGAGAGGCGGTCGGCGGCGGGGCCTGGCGAACGGGTGGACCGGGCTGGCCTCCGACGGAGGGACCACGGCCTCGCCACCGGCAGAGCCGCGCGGCCGCCGACCACGATCGCAGTCAATATCCGCGAAGCGTCTCCGGTCGGTCCGTGAGCCTCAGCGCCGTTCTTGGCTGGTCGGAGGAGTGTGTCGAACGGGAGTTTGAGGTAGCGGGCCTTCTCGATCTCGATCACGAGGGCAATTCTTCCTTCAGCGTTCCGGAGGGGGAATGGTTTGCCGATGTATTTGTGTGAGATAGGGTCCATGAGTCGGAGATCGGGATCGGGTCGCCTCTCGACGACTCGACCGCGGAGTTGGGCCTCCATGTACGGATCACCGAGGTCCACGATGGACAGGGCGATCCGAGGATCGCGCCGCGCGTTCCTCGCCTTGAGCGAGCCTTCGGCGGTGCACACGAGGATGCGGTCGCCATCCCGTCCCACCCAGACCGGCGTGCTCAAGGGAGACCCGTCTGGCATGAGGGTGGCGAGATGGCGAAGTTCGGGCGGTCGAGCAGGTGCTTGACCTCAGCTGACAGGGGTTGAGCCACGGTGTCGTCTCCTTCGTGTCCGGCCTTCTCGTCGACCGGCGGTCGGTTCCGCCGCAGGCCGTGTCAGGTCAGCGGGGGGCGGGCCACCCTTCGCGGAGCTGCGCGGCGGCCTCTTCCGGCGGCCGCTCGTTGACGTAGATGCCCCCGACGCGGTTGGCGCGCTCGGGCTGCGGCGTGATCTCGATGTGCCAGTGAAAGTCGTCCCGGACCGTCGCCCACTCCGACGGGAGGACCTTCATCTCGAGGTTCGGCGCGGTGTGGAGGGCGAGCTCCCAGGAGGGGTCGCCAAACCCCGCGACGAGCGTTCGGAAGTAGCCGGCGAGGAGCCGGGCGAGGTCCGCCGCGCTGTCGGGCGCGAGCGCCTCCTCGTACAGGCACGCGTGCTGCCGCGGCAGGATCCAGGTCTCGAGCGGGACCCGTGACGCGTAGGGAACCAGGACGACGAAGTGCGAGGTCACCCGCACGACGCGCGCCTCGCCGGCGATCTCCTCCCGCACCATGTCGCAGTAGAGACAGCGCCGCTTGTACTGATAGTATTCGCGGGCATTGCGCAGCTCCTGGCGCGTGTCGTCGAACACGATCGGGATCGCGGTGGTCCGCGAGTAGGGGTGATGGCTCGGCACGCCCGGCTTCTTGTGGCGCCGGGAGACGAGAACGTCCCGGATCTGGGTGTCGCGCTTGAGGTCGATCAGCCGGTCGCGGTACATCCACAGCACGAGCTCGAGCTGCTCCTCACCCATCGTGGCCGGCGTGTCGTCGTGCCGGGGCGAGTCGACGATGATCTCGCTCGCCCCGCGCGGGCTGATCTTGTCGTACATGCCGACGCCCTCGCGCACGAGATCCCACTCGAGGCGGAAGTAAGGGTCCGCTTCGGGGAGCACCCGAACCTGCCAGCCGGGCGCGTCGGGCGGGCTGCCGTCCTTGCGGTAGGCCGCGATCTCGGGCGGCGTCGAGCCTTCGGCGCCGGGGCAGAGCACACACTCTCGCCCCACTTCGAGCCCACCCGCCGGGCGGACCAGCACCCACCGCCCGCGCGTCGCGTCCTTTCTCAGCTCGTTCACGGTGTCCTCCGCATCCCACCGTCGCCGTGGCCCCCGGCCCCTCGCCTGGGCATCATAATGACACAGCCGCTCCGTTTATGAGGAGCGGACTCCCGGTGCCCGCCCCGCCGGGCTGAGCCCATGCGGTGCGGCGACCGTCGAGGGGCGCGTGCCGACCGACACCGGAATGCCGCTCGTGAGGTCTCGTCGGCAACGACGCCACCATCCCCTCCTCACCCCCGCGCACCCAACCTCCCCGTGGCCGCTCCGCCGGCCAGTGCGGCGGTCCGGACGATCGACCACACTGCCTCGGTCGTCCTCATTACGTCCCCCTCCTTCCAACGTCTTCGATCGTGACCACCCTGAACCCGGCGCCCTCGTGCGCTTCCCGAGCCTCGTCGCTCACCAGGCCGTCTTTTTGTCTCGTCGCGCTCTTCCTCGACGGGCTTGCCGTCACAGCCTCAAAGCGGGGCGCCGAGGGGCAGCCGCGGACGGTGTGTGCTTCTACGGCGTGCTGCCGGTGGGCCGAGCCCTCGAGGAGCACGAGGCCGAGGGCGGCGGCGAGGAGCGGACGCGCCCCACTCAGGGCTGGGTGTCCTTCCGGGGCCGATCGGTGTTCGGGAGCCGCTGCGCAAACCTGCGCGCGAAGCGGATGGTCATCGCGAAGCTACCCCAGGCGACGACCAGGACAGCACCGATCACGGCCCACCCGAGCACCGGCTGAGGGCCGAGAGCCCTCGCGTCGGCGTACCGGTGCCCGTGATGTTCTGCGGCCGATCGCCGCCTGACGCAGAACGCCAATACACCTTCCCCGTGTACCCGATCTGATGGCATGAGCGCTTACTTCGCGCCAGTCGCGTAGCCTGTGCCAGGCCGGCGGTGCCCCCGGCCGGCCTGGCACAATCTGCCGCCGACCATGTTGCCGCGCGGGCGAAGGGGTTGTCCGTTAAGAAGTCTCGGTTCCCCTGCGGGGTGGCATCCTAGTTGCTCAGTTTCACCGGGCGTGAGCACGACCCACCGAAGCTTCAGCGCCGCCGGATCGGCGACCCGACCCTCGCGGTGGAGCCCAACCGCAGGCGCTAGAGGCTGAGGCCAACGCCTAATCGCAATCGCCGAACGAATGGAGGAGTCAGGACTATGACCCACAAGAAGCGACGCATACTCTATAACGGTGTGGCTGTCCTAGCCGGCTACACGATGGTCACGACCTGGTTCATCGGCCCGGCGATCATGCAGATCGCCCGGACGGTGCTTGGTTGGTGATCCCGTACCTGTCCGTCACGGGACACAAGACGTCACCAAAGTAGTCCTGGGCCCAGAGCCGAAACTCCCACACTGATCCTGGCTCCGCTCACTCAGACGCACGAGGGTGTGCAGCCCAACAGTGCCTGGCAGCAGCTCAGTGTCCTCGCCCACTCATCCGGAGACCCTTGGAATCCATTCGCCGGCGCTGACGCCGGAGGAGGGGGGCGGGTGAAGCTATCGCGCTCAGATCGTCGACGGTGAACGGTTTGCTCAGGTGTCAGGCGAACGTGATCCCCAGGCGGGCCGGGCTCGACCAGTACACCCGGAGCGCGCTGCTCGGACACGCCAGTACGAAGACGTCGGGTCGGTACGACCACTTGGTACCGGACGAGCTTCACGAGGCCCGTGAGCGGAAGGAGGAGGCTCTCGGCCGCTACGTCAGCCAGGGCTCGACAGCCGGAGTAGGCTCCCCTTCGCCACGCGGACCGGGAGGCGGGTTGCCAACGTCTGAAGGGTGTGCGGGTTCCAACGAAGGCCTCTTTCGTCAGGACCTTTCGTCAGTGGTGGGATTCGTCAGCGGTGGGATGTCGTCAGCGGTGGGATTGACGGCTGGATAGCAGGATGAGAGGCTAGGGTGGTGGACGTGGCAAGTACTCAGAAACATGTAGTGGTCTACTCGTCGCCGACCTGAGGCCCCTGCCGCGCGACGAAAGAGTTTCTTTCGTCCAAGGGAGTGGCGTACGAGGATATCGACGTGCTCGCCAATCCGACCGCGCGCGAGGAACTCGTTCGCCTGACGGGCGGGACGGCGATTCCGGTGATCGTCGTCGACGGCCAGGTCGTCGTCGGCTTCGACCGGCCGAAGCTTCAGCGCCTCCTGGCTATTTGATCTGGCCCCGGAGCTTGTGGAGGTGCTGGCGGGCCACGTCGACCCAGTCCTTCTCGCTCGGGAGCTGGGAGGCGAGATCGATGTAGCGCTCCCAGAGCGAGATCGCCTCGGTCGGATCCACCTTTTCATAGACGGCGGCCAGGTTGTAGCGGGCGCCCGGGTGCTTGTCGTCGAGCTCCACCGCCTTCTGGTACTCTCCGATCGCTTCCTTGTAGAGCCCCTTGTCCTCGTAGACCTCGCCGAGCCCCAAGTGGGCGTCGACGAACGCCGGGTCGAGGTCGAGCGCGCGCTTGTAGGCGCCGACCGCCTCGTAGTAGAGCCCCTTCTCCGCGAAGTAGATCTTCCCGAGGCTGGCGTGCATCCGCGGGTTCAGGGGATTGTGCACGAGCGCCTTCTGGTAGGCGGCGATGGCGCCGTCCACGTCGCCCTTGGCCGCCTTGGCGTCGCCGAGCCCCACGTACGCGTCCGCGTAGAACGGCCGGAGCTCGATGGCCTTGGCGTACGCCTCGATCGCCTGATCGTAGAGGCGCCGCGGCGCGGCCAGGAACAGGTCGCCGAGCGCCTTGTAGGGCTCGGGGTAGCGCGGGTCGAGCTGGGTCGAGGCGCGGAACTGCGCGGCGGCCTTCCAGCGATTCCCGAGGGCCTGGTGGACGACGCCGAGCGAGTACTGGGCGACGACGAACGTGGAGTCGATGTCGATCGCGCGGGCCAGCAGGTCGCCCGCGGTCTCGTAGCCCTCCTGACTCCCCTTGAGCGCGGCGAGGCGGCCGCTCACGAAGAGGTGGAACGCGCGCGGTGATCCCGTCGGGCGCGCCGCGCCTGCCAGGCGGGCGACATCGTCCGCGGTGAGCGTCACCTTGAGGGCGCGCAGATAGAGGGCGGGGAGCTTGGCGAGGCCGTCGAGCAGCTCGCCGTCGGCCACCACCAGCTCGTCGAGCGACACGGGTTCCCCGGCGCCGCCCGTCAGCTCGACGTAGCGGGGCCGGATGACCCAGGAAGTGGCGTCGCGGCGGACGTCGCCGAAGACGGCCACGTCGGCGTGGAGCGCCCGTACCGCCTGGAGGACGCTCGCCGCGCTCCAGCCCTGCGGATCGACGAAGGCCCGGAGGCGAGCGCGGTCGATCTGCACGAAGGCGGAGTGCTGCACGAACGCGAGCGTCAGAGCTTCGGCGACGCCGTCGCCGATCCACGCCTCCTCACCCGCCAGCGCCAGCGTCTCGAAGGGGATCACCAGCATGCTCCGCTTCACGGCGGCGTCCGCCGATCCCGCCAGACCGCCGAGAATGATCGCGACGAGCGCGAGGCTCCGAGTCCGGCTCATCGGCCGGCCGCTCCGTCACGGCGGCGGGAGCGCCGGAAGATCCCGGCGAGCGTGCCGGGCCCCACGCGGCGCAGCCCGATCTCGGGCAGCAGCATCACGGCGACGAATCCAACCATCCACGGCCAGAGGTCGACGGCGACCCGCGACTGGCGCCGCGCGCGCACGAAGGCGTCCCGGGGCGACGCCAGCGCGTCCCCGCCCGTCATCTCCGAGACTTCGCGCAGCAGCGTCTCGTCGACCCCGAGCTCCCGCAGCTCCGGGGCATACGGGACCACCAGGCCCGCGAGGTGCGAACCGACCATGCTCCCGCCCCGGCGCTCGGACACGCCGACGAGGTACACGCCCTCCTGCGGGGCGGGGAACCGCCCGCGGTAGCGGCCGGGCGCGACCTGCTCGAGGGCGACGACGGTCCGCTGCCGGCCCGGCGTCACCACCCCCACTTCGGCGTCGAGGAAGTTGATGAACTCGCCCTTGCCGTCGACGGCCTCGACGGTGACCTCGCCGACGCCGTTCTGGCGGCTCACGCTGGCCACCGTGTCGCCGCGGGAGCCACTCTTGAGGGTCCAGCGGGCGAGCTGCGCCCAGAACTTGTTGAAGTCGCGCCAACGCAGCCAGAGCACGCCCCACTTGGCCTTCGCGTCCGACGTGAACGCGGCCGCCCGGCCGAGCCCGTAACGCCAGGTGGCCAGGAGCGGATCTTCCTGATGCGTCAGGAGCAGGAGGTCGGCGGTGCTCTTGAGCGTGGTCGCGACGTAGCCGCCGAGCGGCGGTACCGCCTTCCAGTCGATGTCTTGGAGGACCTCGTGGCCGGGGGCCGTCACGCCCGGCCGGAACGGCTGCTCGACGAGCGCGGCCTTCGACGCGAGTTGGGTCTCCAGCGCGAAGATGCGGGGAAGCGTCTGCTGGTCCTCCGTGTAATAGAAGCGCCCCTTGCCCCACTTGGCGATGTCCCGCATGAGCTGCACGTCCGCGTCGGTCCCGATGGCGATGGTCGACACGGTGATCTTGTCCTTGGCCATGCGGCTCAGGAGCCCGATGAAGTCGCCGCGCGTCATCTGCCCGTCGGAGAGGAAGATCACGTGCTTGAGGACGGCGGGGCTGTCGTAGAGGACGCGGTAGCACTCCTTGAGCGCCGGGTAGCCGTCGGTGCCGCCCCCCGCCCGGATGGTCGCGATCGCGCGATGGATGCCGGCCTTGTCCTTGGCGTTGCGCAGCGGCGAATCCCACAGGAACTCGGTGTCCCAGCTCATCACGCCGACTTCGTTCCGCTCGTTGAGCAGGTCGACCACCAGGTGCGCGGCTTCCTTCGCGAGGTCGAGCTTCGTCACCTTCTCGTCCGTCGACATCGCCATCGAGCCCGAGCGGTCGATCGACAGCACCACCCCCAGGCTCGGCACCTCCAGCTTCTGCTTGACTTCCATCGTGACCGGCAGCGCTTCCTCGATCGGCGTCCGGTAGTAGCCGCCGAGGCCGAAGCTCTCGTCGCCGCCGATCATGATCAGCCCGCCACCGTAGTCGCGGACGTAGTCCCGGATGTTCGCCATCTGCGGCTTCGTGAGCTTGAGCGAGGAGACGTCGGACAGGATGAGGCCGTCGTACCGCTGGAGCCCCGCCAGGTCGCGGGGGATCTGCTCAGCCCCGACGACCGTGACGTCGATGCTTTGCGACCGGAGCGCGCTCGCCAGTGACAGCGCCTGCCCCCCGTCCTTCTCGGCCAGCAGCACGGCGGGGCGCCCGCGGACGACGACGGTCCCGACGGCCCGGTTGTTGTCCTCGAGGGTATCGCCCTCGACCTCGATGCCGGCCTGGTAGACGTGGACGCCGCTCTTGTCGAGCGCCTGACGGTAGACGAAGACGTTCTTGCCGGCCGAGAGCCGCACGACCTGGGAACCGAGAAACTGGCTGTTCCGGTAGAGCGAGAGCCGCCCCTGGGTGTCCCGCTCGCTCCAGGCCACAATCTTGGCCTCAAACGGCTCGCCGTACTTCACCTCCTCGGGCAGGAGGAGGGACTCGAGCGCGACCTCCTGGGTGAACGTCAGCGGCGTGGGCACGAAGAAGATGTCGGCGCCCTGCTCCCGGGCCGCCGCGGCCGCCGCCAACGCATCGCCCTCGTTCTGCCGGCCGTCGGTCAGGAGGACCAGCCGGTTGGCCTCGCCCGGCGGTAGGCTCCCGAGTCCGAGCTCGATCGCCTGGAAGAGATTCGTCGCCCGCCCCCCGACCTGCGCCTTCGGCCGCTCGAGGACGCCCCGCTCGGACAGGCTCTGGTCGACCAGCGGCTCCTTGCCGAACACGATCAGCCCCGCCCGGTCCCTGCCCCGCTTGCCCCGGACGGCCTCCGCGGCGAATCGGTAGGCGCCCTCCCGCGCGGCGAGGCTCACGCTGTCGGACTCGTCCAGCAGGAACACGACGTTCAGGCGGTCCACCCACCGCGGCAGGGTCGGCCGCAGCAGCGCCAGCAGCAGGACGGCCAAGAGCGCGCCGCGCAGCGCGAGCGCCCAGCGGTCGCCGCGCCCGGCGGGCGGGCGGAGCCGTCCCCCCGTCTGCCGCCGCCAGTAGAGGAGGCCCTCGACGACGAGGAGCAGCACCGCGATCCCGAGGCAGGGCGGCCACAGCTCGCGCTCGACCAGCACGGGCGCCGCGGCCGCGGCGCCGGCCGCCCCCGGCGCGGGCAACGGGCGCGGGGTGAGGTTCGACTCGTCCGCGTTCATCAGGTTGACGGCGACCCGCGTCTCGCCGCGCACGGTCAGGATCCGGTAGACCCCGATCTCGTCGGTGTCGGCAAAGGTCAGCACGCCGCGGACGACTTGCGCGGGCACTCGGCGCCCGGCGGGAGTCAGCACCGTCGCCGCGGTGACGCCGTGCTCGACGGGCAGGACGATCGGCTGGCCCGAGGCGAGCTGGAGGCTCGCCTGGTCGAGCCCCGCCGGATGCAGCCAGCGCAGCGCGTTCGACAGGATCAGCGGGAACGCGACGTGGAGCGGGAGGTCCGAGCGGAACAGGTCGAACCCCACGAACAGCGCCTTGCGATCCGGCTCCTCGAGCGCGTAGACGAGCGGCCCCGCCGCCGACTCGACGACCGCCTTGCCGGCGGCGAGCGGCCGCATCCGGACCGCGTCCTCGACGACGACCTTGGCGAGATCGACGTTGCGCATGATGGGGCTGCTGCGGTCCCAGTCGAGGATGGCCGGCCGCTCCACGCGGCCGAGCAGCTGGATCGGCACGTCGCCCGGGGCGCTGTTGACGAGGATGTACCGGCCGCGACCGATCCGCGGCGGGTTCACGCTGTCGACCACCACGACGTCGAAGCCCTCCATGCCGCCGCCGTACGCGTCCGGCGTCCGCAGCTGGAGGGACACCCGGGGGTCGGTGCGGAGTTCCTTCTCGAGGAACAGATTGCCGGGAGTGACGAGGAGGACCGCGATCTTGCGCGGCGGCGGGAGCACGGCGTAGGCGACGTTGTCGGCGACGAGATCGTCGGCGACGTCGAGGCGGGCGGTGACGACACCACCGCCCTGGTTGCCGAACGGGACCACCATGGCGCGCCGGACGTCGGGCCCGAGCGTCAGCGATTTCGAGGCCAGGGTCTTCCCGTCGAGCTCCAGCGTGAACGCGAACGACTTCTCGGTCTTGCCGAAGTTGACCAGCGACAGGAACGCCTGGTACTCGAAGCTGCTGAAGTAGTCCTTGCGGATCGCGAAGCTCGTGATCCCGACGTTGTCGCTCCGCCGTCCGACCCCGTGCCATCGGATCCGCGGATCGCCGAGGCCGTCGCCCTCCGCCGGCAGATGGGTGCCGTCGGTGAACACCTGGATCTCCGCATGGGGGTCGTCGGCGGTGAGGGCGCGCGCGGTCCGGACGGCCTCGGCCAGGCGGCTGGGGACGTCGTGCGCCTGGGCGCCGGCCAGCGCGGTGGCCGCCCGGTCGTGGTCGCGGCTCAGCGGGGCGGTGACGCGCGGGTTCACGCCGGCCTCGATGACGATCACCTCGGCGCCGAGACCGAGCCGGCCGACCAGCGCCCGGGCCTCCTTCTTCGCCAGCGCGAAGCGCGACGGCGCCACATCGGTGGCCTTCATCGAGGCCGAGGTGTCGAGCACCACGACGACCTTCCGCGCCCCGTGGCCGAGGAGGGTCGCAGTCGGCCGCGCCAGCGCCAGCGCCAGCGCGAGCAGCGCGAGGAGCTGCAGGATGAGGAGCGGGTCGCGCTGGAAGCGCTGGAAGGCGGTCGAGGCCTGGCGGTCGCGCGGCGTCGACTCCCAGAGCAGGACGCTCGACACCGTGCGCTCGCGCCGTCGGACCTTCAGGAAGTAGAGGAGCAGCAGCGGGGCCGCCAGCGAGAGGAGCGCGAACGCGAACGGAGACAGGAAGGTCACGCCAGCATGACCTCCTTGAGCTCAGACAGCACGAACCGCTCGATCGACGTGTCGCTGACGACGCGCCGGTACCCGATCTCGTGGCTGCGGCAGAACCGTTCGGCGCCGTCGAGGAAGCGCTGGAGTCGCTGCCGGTAGGCCTCGAGCCCTTCGGCGTCGAGCGTCACCTCCCGCCGCTCGGCGGTCTCGCTGTCGCGGAGCCGGAGGTCGCCGCCACCCGGAGGGTTCACTTCCTCCGGCGCCAGGACGTGCAGGACGTGCACGTCGAACCGGCGCTCCACCAGCGCGCGGAGCCCGCGCTCGAAGCCCGCCGGGTCGAGCAGGTCCGAGAGCACGACCGCCACGCCGGGCTCGCGGGAGCCGATCGCGTAGCTCTCGAGCGCCCGGTTGAGCCCGGTCGCGCCGTCCGCGCGCGCCCGCGCGAGGAACTCCACCAGCGACACGAAGTGCCGACGCCCCCGGGCGGCCGGCCACGCCTGGGCGACCCGGTCGCGGAGGAGCGCGGCCCCCACGCGCTCGAGGCTGACGAGCGCCACGAAGCCGAGCGCGGCCGCGAGCCGGACGGCGTAGGCGAGCTTGCCGCCGACGCCCATCGACGCCGACGCGTCGACCAGGAGGTGCACGCGGAGGTCCTCCTCGTCGAGAAACAGCTTGACGTGGAGGCGCTCGAGCCGACCGAAGATGTTCCAATCGACGTAGCGCAGGTCGTCGCCGACCCCGTAGGGCCGGTAGTCGAAGAATTCGACGCTCTGCCCCTTGCGGGGGCTCCGGCGCTCGCCGGTGAGGCGGCCCCGGAACGGGCGGCGGGAGACGAGGGAGAGGCGCTCGAGACGCGCGAGGAACTCGGGCGTGAAGAATTCCTGAACCGTCCGCGAGGCCACGACGCTACTTCTCGCTCAGCGCCCGGAAGTAGTCCTTGACCTGTGGCTGATAGTCGCGGGGCACCTGTTCACGGGCGATTGCCTCCTCCATCATCCGCTGGTATTGCTCGAACGCGCTGCCGACCGGGAGCCGCGACGGCACCCGGGCCGCGCGGCCGTACGTGTTGGTTTCGATGCTGTCCTTCTTGCCGCTCCGCGGGTCGCCCTCGAGCGAGGAGTCGTGGGGCTTGGCGGACAGCCGCGGCGTCGCCTCGCCCTGGGGGTGATCGCTCGGCCCCTTGCCGGGTTCCAATCCCTTGCTCCCGCCGGGATCCTCCTGCTCGGGGTTGCCGGGGTCCTTGCTGTCGCCGCTGTCGCTGCTCCGACGGCCGGTCTCGCCCTGCTTGCCCCCGCTGAGGTTGAGGGCGCCCTTGCGCTCCTCCTCCGCGCGACGCAGCGTGTTGAGCGACCGGTTCATCGCGTCGAGGGCCTTCGCCTGGTCGCCGCGGTCGAGCGCCCGTAGCCCCTGGGTGGCGTTCTGGGACGCCTCCGGCGTCTCCTTGCGCCCCGTCTGCTCCATCTCCTGCAGCAGTTCGCGGAGCTTCTCGGGCGGGATCTGATCGGGCCGAAGGCCTTCCGCCGTCAGGGCCTTGGTCTGGTCGAGCATCATCTTATATTCGCTCTGGGTGAAGTCCGACCGGAGGTCGGGCAGCGCGTCGATCTGCTCGAGCAGCTTGAGCCGCTCGTCCCCCTTCCTGAGGAAGCTGTTGAAGTCCGGCCGCTGACCGCCGAGCGCCGTGTCCTTGAAGAGCGCGGGACGATCGCCGGCGCTCACCAGGCTGGCCGAGGCCCGCTCGAGGTCCCGCTCCGAGAGCGGCCCCACCTTGACGGGGTCGGGCTTCGCGAGCGTCTGCTCGCTGCTCTCGAGCTTGCCGGTGCGGTCCGGCGAGCCCTCGACGTCGGAGTGCGCCGAGAAGTCGGGCAGCCGATTGACGGGAAGCCGGACGGCGGGGGCGACGGCGAGAACCAGGACGACCAGCAACGGCAGAGGCAGCAGGCGCGCCTCCCCCGGCAGCACGCGCCGGACGGCCTGGGCGGACGCCAGACGCTCGACATGGGCGATCGCGTCCGCGACGAGCAGGTCCACGAGCGGCGTCCGGTCGGGCCGGGCGGCCCACTCGAAGGCGGTCGCGACCCGGTCCTCGAGACCGAGCGCCCGGTCGGCGACGCGCGCGACATCTGCCCGGGGAGTGGCGAGGGCGAGGCCCCAGAGCGCGCCCGCCACGGCGCCGAGCGCGACGAGCGCGACGGCGACCGCCGCCGCCATCGGGCCGACCAGGCCCTTGGCGAGGAGCGGCACGACCGCGGCCACGGCCCCGTAGAACGCCCCCTTGAGCCCGTAGAACTCGAGGCGGCGCCGGCGCACCTGTCTCGCGACTCCCCGGACCAGACGGTCGAGACGGGTGGGGTCGACCATGCGCGCCCTAGCGGAGGAAGACTTCTTTTTCGCGCACGGCCAGTCGCTCGGCGCTCTCGACCGCCCGCGCGACGATCGTGTCGCTGTCGATGCCCTCCGCCTCGCCCTCGAAGTTCAGGATGATCCGGTGGCGGAGCGCCGGCGCCGCCATCGCGCGGATGTCCTCGGCGCTCACGTTGTACCGTCCCTGGGACAGCGCGAGCACCTTCGCGCCGAGCACCATGGCCTGCGCCCCGCGCGGGCTCGAGCCGTAGCGCACGAACCGCTTGGTGATCTCCGGGGCGTGCTCGAAGGCCGGATGGGTCGTCATGACGATCAGCGACACCAGGTCGCGGACGTGGGAGACGATCGGCACCTCGCGGACGAGCTCGCGGAGCCGCAGCACGACCGGCCCGCTCAGCACGCGCCGGACCTCGACCTCGCGGGGTCGGGTCGTGCGCTCGATGATCGCGTTCAGCTCCTCGATCGCCGGGTACCGCACGCGCGCCTTGAAGATGAAGCGGTCGAGCTGGGCCTCGGGCAGCGGGTACGTCCCCTCCATCTCGATCGGGTTCTGCGTCGCCAGCACGAAGAAGGGCGCCGGGAGCGGGCGCGTGGCGCCGCCGACCGTCACGCTGCCTTCCTGCATGCCCTCGAGCAGCGCCGACTGGGTCTTGGGGGTGGCGCGGTTAATCTCGTCGGCGAGCAGGATGTGGCCGAAGATCGGTCCCTGCTGGAACTCAAACCGCTTCCGACCGTTCGTGTCCTCGACGATGATGTTGGTCCCGACGATGTCGGCGGGCATCAGGTCGGGGGTGAATTGGATCCGCGAGAACGAGAGCTCCAGCCCCTCGGCGAGCGTGCGGACGAGAAGGGTCTTACCGAGGCCGGGTGCGCCCTCGAGCAGGACGTGACCGCCCGCGAAGAGCCCGACGAGCACGCTCAGGATGACGTCGTCGTGGCCGACGATGATCTTCTGCACCTCGGAGTGCAGAGACTGGAACGACTTCACGAATTCCTGGACGCGCGCATCCTGGGCCATCAACGCTCCTTTCCGCGAGCCGACCATCAAGACGCACCGGGCGAAACCTCCGCAAGGGCAGTGCCGTGGATCCGTCCGCCGTCATTAATATTATGAGACGGCCCGGCACACCAGTCAACGAAACTCGGCCTTCGTGCGACCCTCGGTCACGTCTGGTGGGCCCCAACGAGCCGCTGGTAGAGCGCCAGGTAGTCGTCGAGCTCCCGTTCGGGCGGGTAGAGGCGGCGGAGCTTGGCCTGCCCGGCGTGGCCGAGCGCACGGCGGAGACCTGGCTGGTCGATGAGACGCCGCGCGCCCGCCTCGAGCTCTTCCTCCGTCCTGAACAGGAGCCCCGTGATGCCGTCCTCGACGAGCGAGCGGTGGCCCTCGATGTCGGAGGCGAGGACGGCCCGGCCGACCGCCATCGCCTCGAGCACGGAGTTGGCCATGCCGCCCTCGGCCGCGGACGCATTGATGACGGCGTCCGCGGCCTCGAGCAGCCAGCGCATCTGCGGGTGGGGTACGGCGCCGAGGTGGCGGGCCCACGGACGCCGCGCGATCTCCGCCCGGAGCGCCTCACCCTCGAGGGGGTCCAGGACCGGGCCCACGTAGAGGAGCCGCACCTCGGGCCGCCCGGCCGCGAGCCGGTCGAACGGGGCGAGCGGAAAGCGCGGCCGCTTGACGCGCCGGACGCCCGCAGGGAACAGAAAGAGGACCCGATCGGCGGGGAGCGGCCACCGCGCGGCGAGGTCGAAGGGCTCCCCCGGCGGCAGCCGGACGCTCTGCGGGACCACCGCGATGCGCCCGACTACGCCGGGCAGCGCCCCGGCGATCCGCTCCCGGATCGACTCGTGGAACACGGCGATCGCCCGCGCCCCCTCGAGGACCTGGCGGACCGCGGGGGCGCGCTCGGGATCGACGAGGTCGTCGTTCGCGTCGGTGCCGGTGACCGTGACAAGGAGCGGCGCGTCCAAGCGGCGCGCGAGGCGCAGGGCCAGCGGCCCGGCCCGGAAGGCATGGAAGGCGTGGACCAGGGCGGGACGGTATAATCCCACCGCGGCCTCGACCGCCGCCTCCGGGGTCACCGAGAGATCCCACACGCGGACGTCGAGCCCCCGTTCCGAGAGCCCCCTCGCGATCCGATCGACGGTGATGGCGTTGCCGCGGACCGAGGGGGGGGCGAAGGGCGTCAGCAGGGCGGCGCGCCGCGTCATCGGCGGGTGGGGACCAGGCCGTCAGGCCGCGCGGGCCAGCGGGAGAATCGGTGCCGCCCGGCCCCGCATCCTTAAGGACATGGAGCTATAATAGGAGTGTCAATGATGAGCGAGGCCATGGAGTGTGCGAGGATCGCCGAGGTGCTGGGCGACTACCTGGACGGGACGCTCCCCCGCGATCAGGCCAAGCTCCTGGAATGGCACCTCGAAGGCTGCCGGCCCTGCATCGCCTTCGTCAACACCTACAAGGGAACGATCACCGCCGCGAACCGTCTCAAGGAAGACGAGCTCCCACCCGAGTTGAAGAAGCGCTTGTTGGCCTTCCTGAAGCAGCAGACACAGCCCCGCTAGACCCCCGAGCGCCGCCGGTCGCCCCCGCCGCTGGGGGTTTACGCGACGCGGATGCCCACCTGGCGCGTGACCTCGCCGACTTCCCAGCAGGGCTCGCCGCGCGCCCGGAACCCCTCCCGCACCCGGTCGGCCGCCGCGGGGGGCGTGGCGAAGAGGAGCCCGCCCGAGGTCTCAGACTCGAAGAGCAGCCCCGCCAGCCCCGGCCCGAGCCCAGGGCCGATCGAGAGCCGGTCGCCGAGTGTCGCCTCAACCCACCGACGGTTTCGCTTCATGCCGCCGCTCCAGTGCCCCTTGTCGGCCAGCGCCTGGGCGCCCTCCAAGAGCGGCAGGCGCGCGGCGTCGATCGAGACCCCCGCCCCCGCGGCCTGCACCATCTCGGCGACATGGCCGAGGAAGCCGAAGCCCGTGACGTCGGTCGCGCCGCGGACGCCGACCTGCTCGGCGACCTCGGCCGCGACCCGGTTCAACCGGAGCATACTCCGCACGGCCCCGTCGAGGACGTCGGCGCCGGCGGCGTCGGCCTTCGCGGCCGTCACGATCACGCCGGTGCCGAGGGGCTTGGAGAGGAAGAGCCGGTCGCCGGCGGCGAGGCCGCCCTTGAGGAAGATGCGCCCGGGGTGGACCCGCCCGGTGACGCACAAGCCGTACTTCGGCTCCGCGTCCACGACCGTGTGGCCGCCCGCCAGGACCCCGCCCGCCTCCGCTAGCTTCTCGGCGCCGCCGCGGAAGACCTCGGTCACGATCGACTTCGGGAACTCGCGCGGAAAGCCCGCGACGGCGAGCGCGAACAGGACCTGCCCGCCCATCGCGTAGACGTCCGAGAGCGCGTTGGCGGCAGCGATCGCGCCCCACGTGTACGCGTCGTCGACCACCGGCGGGAAAAAATCGACGGTCTGGACGATCGCCATGTCGTCGGCCACGCGGTACACGGCGGCGTCGTCGGCGCGGCCGAGGCCCACCAGCAGCTCGGGGTGGGCGCGAGCGGCCTCACCGAGCTTCAGGCCTTCCAGCACCTCCTGGAGGTCTCCAGGAGCCATCTTCGACGCTCAGCCGGCGCAGGCCGCGTAGGAGGTGAGGCGGATCTTCTCCGTCATCGGACCTTAAGATACACGGCGGGAAGGTCAGGATGCGCGGCGCGCGACCGGCCCCGGACGTCCGGGACGGGGGACGGGGTCGGTCAGTGACAGCCGCAGCCGCCGCCGCAGCAGCCGCCGCCGGCGGAGCCGGTCGACATGACGGCGCCCGTCTTCACGCCGACGACGGAGAGCCGCCGCTTGATCCGGGCGCTCGCGCACTGCGGGCACGCCACGGCCGCCGCCACGGTGGCGACGTACTTCTCGAACTCGGTCCCGCAGGCCGCGCAGGCGTACTCGTAGATCGGCACCTTACTCCCCTCCCCGCTGGACGTAACTCTTGACGAACTCCTCGGCGTTCTCCTCGAGGATGTCGTCGATCTCGTCGAGGAGCTTGTCCACGTCTTCCTTGATCTTCTTGCCCTTCTTGGCGACCTCGGGGTTGGCCGTCCCGGCGTCCCCGCCGTCGCTGGGCTTCGTCGGCCGCGTTTCCTTCTTCGTCTGTTCTGCCATTGGACCGATCGCCTCCTGGTCCCTTCCGGGACCGGCCCCGGGGCTAGACGGTGGGGAGCACGATCCCCCGCTGGCCCTGGTACTTCCCCTGCCGGTCCGCGTAGGAGACCAGGCAGGCCTCGTCAGACTCGAAGAAGAGGACCTGGGCGATCCCCTCGTTAGCATAGATTCTAGCAGGCAGCGGGGTCGTATTCGACACTTCGAGCGTGACGAAACCCTCCCACTCGGGCTCGAAGGGCGTCACGTTGGTGATGATGCCGCACCGCGCGTACGTGCTCTTGCCGACCGTGATCGTCATCACGTTGCGGGGGATCTTGAAGTACTCGATCGACCGGCCGAGGGCGAACGAGTTGGGGGGGATGATACAGACGTCGCCCTTGAAGTCGACGAACGACCGCGTGTCGAAGTGCTTGGGGTCCACGATCGAGTTGTTGACGTTCGTGAAGATCTTGAACTCGTCGGCGATCCGGATGTCGTAGCCGTACGACGAGAGCCCGTAGGAGATCGTGCCCTGCCGGACCTGCTTCTCCTCGAAGGGGTTGATGAGCCCCTTCGAGAGTGCCATCTCTCTGATCCAGCGATCGTTTTTGATCACCCGCGAGCTCCCGGCCATGGTAGCGTCGGGCTTCGCGCCGAGTCAAGCCGTCCGGGCCCGCCCGACGCCATGGCTCAGCCGGCCTCGACGACCGCGCCCGTCGTGTCCACGTCGAGCGCGCGGGCCTGGCCCGGGACGCCCGCGGCGCTGAGCGCCGCGGTCATCGCCCGGCCGACGCGGCCCGCATCCTCGGCGACGGCGGCGAGCAGGGAGGGGCCGGCGCCGCTCAGCACGCACCCGAGCGCGCCCGCCTCGCGCGCCGCCGCGACGACGGCCGGCATCCACGGAAACAGCTTGAGCCGGTAGGGCTGGTGGAGGCGGTCGTGCATGGCCGCGTGGAGCAGGTCGACGCGCTTGGCCTGGAGGCTCGCGAGGAGCAGGCTCGCGCGCTGGATATTGAAGACCGCATCGGCTCGCGGCACCGTCGGCGGCAGCACCGCGCGCGCCTCCGCGGTCGCGCTCCTCAGCTCCGGGATCAGCACGACCCAGCGAATCGTGTCGGGCACGGGCAGCGACACGGCGAGGACGCCCGTCGGCGTCTCGCACGACACGGTGAGGCCCCCGTGGAGCGCGGCCGCGACGTTGTCGGGATGCCCCTCGGCCCGCACGGCGAGGGCCAGGAGCGCCGCGCGGTCGAGCGGCGTCCCCGCGAGGGCGTTGGCGCCGAGCATCCCGCCGAGCCACGCCGCCGCGCTCGAGCCCAACCCCCGGCTGAGCGGGATCCGGTTCACGCACTCGATCGCGACGCCGGTGAACCGCCGGCCCGCCGCCTCGAAGAGCGTGCGCGCCGCCTGGGCGACAATGTTGGCCGCGGTGGCGGGCAGCTGGCCCTGCCCCTCCCCCTGCACCGAGACCGTCACGGCGTCGGCCTCGGCGAGCGTCAGCTCGTTGTACAGGGTGAGCGCGAGCCCGAGCGCGTCGAAGCCCGGACCGAGGTTGGCCGAGGTGGCCGGAACGCGGACGCGCGCGATCATCGGCGGGCGGGGACCTGGCCCCCCGGGCTATCGGTAGTCGAGGAGGGACTCGATGACCGCGTAGGAGGGCTTCGTGTCCCACGCGCGCGGGCCGATGGCGAGGGCGGCGAGGTTGCCGCGCCGGTCGATCAGGAAGCTCGACGGCAGCGCGCGCACCCCGTAGCGCTCCGCGAGCGCCATCTTGGGATCGTGGCCGACCGGGAACGTCAGCTTGTTCTGCCTGACGAAGGGCGGGATCACGACCATGTCCGCGTCGATCGAGACCGCCACCACGACGAGCCCCTTGTCCTTGTACCGCTGGTAGAGGCGCTCCATGGCCGGCATCTCCTCGCGGCAGGGCGGGCACCACGTGGCCCAGAAGTTCAGGAACACGACCCGCCCCCGGTAGTCGGCGAGCTTCACCGGCTTGCCGTCGGGGGCGGGGCTCACGAAGTCCTTCGCGAGCTGGACGCGCGCGGGCTTGATCAGGTCGAGCCCCTTGTAGGGATCCTGCGCGACCGCGCCGACCGGGGCGACGAGCGCGCCGACGCACGCGAAGAGCAGCGTCCGCCGGAATTTCATCGGCGCAAGTATACACCGCCCCGCGGGCGCTTGACCTCCGCCCGAGCGCGGGGAGACAATCCGCCGATCATGAGCGACGCCACCGCCGCCGGCGAGACGCCGCGCGGCATCGGCCGCGGGCTCACCGACTACGGCGATCCCGCCTTCAGCCTCTTCATCCGCGGCGCCTACGCCCGCGGCGCCGGGCTCACGCGCGAGGACCTCGCGCGCCCGATCATCGGCATCGCCCAGACGTGGAGCGAGTTCAACCCCTGCCACCGCCACCTGCGCGAGGTCGCCGAGGCCGTGAAGCGTGGCGTGCTCCAGGCGGGCGGGCTGCCGCTCGAGTTCCCGACGATCTCGCTCGGCGAGATCTACCTCTCGCCGACGAGCATGCTCTTCCGCAACCTGATGGCGATGGACACCGAGGAGATGATCCTGGGCCAGCCGATGGACGGCGTGGTCCTGCTCGGCGGCTGCGACAAGACCCTGCCCGCCCAGCTCATGGGCGCGGCGAGCGCCGACCGGCCCGCGATCGTCGTCACCGCCGGCCCGATGCTCACGGGCCGCTTCGAGGGCACGCGCCTCGGTGCGTGTACCGACTGCCGCCGCGTGTGGAGCGAGCATCGGGCGGGCGCGCTCGACGCCGCCCGCCTCGAGGCCGTCCAGGGCGAGCTCTTCCCGTCCACCGGCACCTGCATGGTGATGGGAACCGCGAGCACGATGGCGGCGGTCGCGGAGGCGCTCGGCATGACGCTTCCCGGCATGGCGGCGGTGCCGGCTCCGCTCGCCGGGCGGCTCCGGCTGGCGGAGGCCGCGGGCCGCCGCATCGTCGAGATGGTCCAGGAGGACCTGCGCCCGTCGAAGATCCTGACCCGCGCCGCGTTCGAGAACGCGGTGCGGGTGCTGATGGCCGTGGGCGGCTCGACCAACGCGGTGGTCCACCTCCCCGCGATCGCGGGCCGCGCGGGGGTCGCGCTCGACCTCGACGACTTCAATCGCGCGGCCAGGACGACGCCGCTCGTCGCCAACCTGCGGCCCTCGGGCGCGTACCACATGGAGGACCTCGCCGAGGCGGGCGGCATCCCCGCCGTCCTGCGGGTGCTCCGTCCCTTGCTGAGGCTCGAGGCTCTCACCGTCCTCGGACGGACGCTCGGCGCGGTGCTCGACCTGGTGCCCGAGCCGGGGAGCTGGCAGGACGTGATCGCCCCGCTCGACCGCCCGCTCCGGCCGGACGGCGGCCTCGCGATCCTCCGGGGATCGCTGGCGCCCGACGGCGCGGTGCTCAAGGTCTCCGCCGCCGCGCCCGCGCTCCTGCAGCACCGCGGGCCGGCGTGCGTGTTCCGGGATCTCGCCGACCTCACCGCCCGCGTCGACGACCCCGCGCTCCCGGTGACGCCCGACTCCGTCTTGGTCCTCCAGAACGCCGGTCCCGTCGGCGGCCCCGGCATGCCGGAGGCCGGCTCGCTGCCGATCCCGCGAAAGCTCCTCGCCGCCGGGGTGCGGGACATGGTCCGGATCTCGGACGCGCGGATGAGCGGGACGGCGGGCGGCACGGTCGTGCTCCACGTGGCGCCAGAGGCGGCCGTCGGCGGCCCGCTGGCCCTCGTCCAGGACGGCGACGAGATCGTCCTCGACGCGGGGGCGCGACGGCTCGACCTGCTGGTCCCGGAGGCCGAACTGGCGCGCCGCCGGGCGGCCTGGCGCCGCCCGGCACCGTCGCTCGCGCGCGGCTACCGCCGGCTCTATGTCGAGCACGTCCTCCAGGCGCCCCAGGGCTGCGACTTCGACTTCCTCTGCGCCCCGCGGTAGCGAACCGGGCGCGGCCGGGCCCGCTCACGCCGGCCGCCCCGCGTTTCGCGCGGCGGGAGCGGACCTTAGAGGTCCGGGCGGCAGACGGCGCGGAAGTTACACCAGCGGCAGAGGCGCAGATCCTCGGTGCGCTCGAAGTTGTCGATCACCGCGACGTTCGCCTCCGGGTCGGCCAGGTAGACCTTCATCGAGCGGATGGAGAAACGGATCCTCTCCCGGATCGCCTCGAGCCGGCCGTCGTCCCAGTGGACACCGGTGACGACGCCCTGGCGGAGATTCGCCTCGAAGAGGTCGACCCGGTCGGGCGGCCGCTTGAGCACCTCGTTCGCGTACAAGGCGTAACAGCCGAGCTGGAAGGCGGTGGCCTGGGGATTCGATGCGCCGGTCTTCCAGTCCACGAGGACGAGCCGGTCCTCCGCGGTCCAGTAGCCGAAGTCCGGGGCCACCCACATCGCGGTGCCCTCGAACTCGAAGGCCTTGGACGAGTACTCGATCAGCCAGTGCTCGAGGGGCGTGCGCCGGATCTCGGCGAGGAGCGGCAGCCGGAAGAAGGTGCGCACGCAGCTCGCGACGTGGCGGGAGAGCGCCTGCCAGGTCTCGGCCTTGACGTCGACGCCGTACTCGTGCTCGAAGAGGGCGGCCGTCTTCGGAGTCTCCCAATACCGCCGGGCGTGGGAGCTCCGCCAGTCCTGGCGCATGCGCTCGACGACGTCCCGGATGAACGGCTCCGGCGGCAGCTCGCGACCGTGGGCGAATGCCCGGAGCGCCATCTCCACGGCGTCGTGGACGACCCGGCCCGCCCACTGCTGCCGCGAGGAGAGCTGCTTGAGGACGTAGAGCTTCCGTGTCTCGGCGGGCGCGTCCGCCTCCCACCCGCCCCAGGCCCCATAGTACTGATAGAAGTAGCGCCGACGGCATTCCTGGAAGGTGTTGTCGCGGCTGCGCGACCAGGAAAAGGTGTTGCTGAGCTCGGGCATGGCCCATTCTACTCCCGCCCGCAGGACCTCGCGGGCCCGGCCCCGGCGAGGCCGTCGACGGGCGCCTCCAGCGGTCTCGGGACACCCTGAGCTGGCGAGCGGCGAGACGGGGTGGGGGCGTGTGGGCGTGACCCCGCTGGCCAGCATCCGTCTTGACGCCTCCGGGGCGGGCTGCTAGCGTGAAGGCGCGATGACTGCGAAGCACTCGTTCGTCGTCACCTGCCCGTGTTGCCAGGCCAAGCTGACGATCGACGGCGAGCTGGCCGCCGTCATCGCGCACGAACTGCCCCCGCCCAAGCGGACGGCCGACAACCTCGGCGCGGCGTTCGATGCGCTCCGCAAGCAGCCCGCGGCGCGCGAGGAACGGTTCCAGCGAGAGCTCGAGGCCGAGAAGCAGAAGGGCAAGGTGCTCGACCGGAAGTTCCAAGAGGGGTTGAAGAAGGCGAAGGACTCCCCCGACCCACCTCCGCGGCCGTTCGACTACGACTGATGCCCCTCGACCTGCTGAGGCAGGTGAGCCGGACGTTCGCCCTGTCGCTGACGATCCTCCCCCAGAGCCTCCGGGCGCCGATCGGTCTCGCCTACCTCTTCGCCCGCGCCGCCGACACGATCGCCGACACGCGGCTCGTCGACCGGCGGGACCGCCTCCGTCAGCTCGAGGCGCTCAGAGGCGCCCTCGCCGCGGGGGGAGTCGTCCCGCAGCTGACCGCGCTCGCGGAGGCCCAGGACAATCCGGCGGAGCGCCGGCTGCTCGAGCGGCTGCCCGAGTGCTTCGCCGCCCTCGACCGGCTCCCGGCCGCCGACGCCACGCGCGTCCGGACGGCGCTCGCGACGATCACGGAGGGGATGCTCTTCGACCTCACGCACTTCCCGGGCGAGTCGGCGGAGACACTCCGAGCGATCGAGTCGCTGGACGATCTCGACCGCTACACCTACCTCGTCGCCGGGTCGGTCGGCGAGTTCTGGACCGAGATCCACGTGGCCCACCGCCGGCGGCTCGCCCGCTGGGACCTGCCGCTCATGAAGGCGCGCGGCGTGCGATTCGGCAAGGCACTGCAGCTGACGAACGTGCTCCGGGACCTCCCGCGCGACCTCCGGATCGGCCGCTGCTACCTCCCGCGGCGGGAGCTGCAGGCCCTCGGCCTGGTCCCGGCCGATCTCCTCGATCCCCGCGCCGCCGCCCGGGCACGCCCGCTACTCGAGCGGCTGCTGCGGCTGACCCTGGACCACTACGAGGTCGCGTGGCGATACACGCTCGAGATCCCGCGTGCCGAGGTCCGCATGCGGCTGGCCTGCGCGTGGCCGCTCCTGATCGGGCTCGGCACGCTCGAGGTGCTCGCCACCTCCCCCGAGTTCCTCGCGCCGGAGCGGCGCATCAAGCTCTCCCGGGCGGCGGTGCGCGGCATCCTGGCCCGCTCAGCCCTCACCGTCTGGTCCAACCGCACGCTCGCCGCCGACGCCGCGCGCCTCCGGCGCCGGATCGCCGTCTGAGATGCCGCGCTCGGTCCCGGTCGTCCAGGTCGACGCCTTCACCGCGCGGCCGTTCAGCGGCAATCCGGCGGGGGTCGTCCTCGACGCGGACGAGCTGTCCATCCTCGACATGCAGCGGATCGCGGCGGAGATGAACCTCTCCGAGACCGCCTTCGTGAGCCGCGTCGACGGCCCGGGGTCGGGCCTCCGCCTCCGCTGGTTCACGCCGACGGGCTACGAGGTCGCCTTCTGCGGCCACGCCACGGTGGCGACGGTCCACGCGCTCCGGGAGAGCGGCGGCCTGCGGGAGAACCGGATCACCTTCGAGACGGCGGGCGGGCCGCTGGCCGTCCAGGTGGAACCCCACGGCGCTCGCATCATGATCTGGCTCGAGCCCGCCCTTCCGCGCTGCTCGGGGTATACGGGCGAGCTCGGGGACGTGCTCGCCGCGCTCGGCATCGCCACGCTCGGCGGGTGGGCGCGGCCCGCCCTCACGAGCGAGGGCGACCTCCTCGTCCCGATGCCGGCGCTCGCCCCGTTGCGCCGGCTCGCGCCCGACCTGGGCGCGCTCTCCCGGGCCGCCGTTGCCGAAAAGCTCCGCGGCATCTGCGCGGTGGCCCTCGAGGGCGTCGACCCCGATTCGAAAACCCATTCGCGCTTCTTCGCGCCGCACCTGGGAGTCGCGGAGGATCCCGTCACGGGCTCGGTCCACGCCGCTTTGCCCATCTGGCTCCGACAGGCCGGACGCCTCGCCGGCGACGGGGAGGTGATCCGCTTCACCGCGGAACAGGGCGACGGGCTCGGGCGCCCGGGGCGCCTCGCCGTCGAGCTCTCGGTGGAGCGCGGCTGCCCGGCGCGCGTCCGGGTCGGCGGCGAGGCCGTCACCACGCTCACGGGGAGGCTCCGCCTCGACTGATTTGGCTCGTGCAGGCGGAGGTCACGTGATACAACCGCGTCTAACCTGAAGCCTTTGACGAGGAGGTAGGTCATGGAACGCGTGCCCCCCTACGACACCTATGGAACGCCGCTTCCTGCCCCGGCTCCGAGCCCGATGGAGCCGATGCACCACGTGCCGATGTCGCCGCCCCGCCCGGCCCCGCCAAAGGCCAAGAGCCAGCCTCGTCCAAAGGCGACGGCCACCCGGGCGAAGGCCTCGCGCCCGGCAACCAAGAAGCGGCCGGCCAAGGCCCGGGCGAAGCGGTCGAAAGCCAAAAAGGGCGGAGCGAAGGCGCGGCGGCGCCGTTAGTCGGCGGCCGGCGAATCCGCGGGGCCGGTCAGTCCCGGGGGGTCAGGCGCAAGAGCGCCGCCGGATCGATCCGGGCCGCGCCGACCCCCGCCGTGAAGTGCAGGTGCGGGCCGGTCGCCCGCCCGGTGGCACCGACGGCGCCGATCGGCTGGCCCCGCTCGACGAGGTCCTGCTCGGCGACGGTGACCTGATCGAGGTGGAAGTAGGCCGTGTGCAGGCCGAACCCGTGGTCGATGACGACGAGGCGCCCCGGGAAGAAGAAGTCGGCGACGAGCGCGACCCGTCCCGCATTCGTGGCGACGACGGGCGTCCCCCGCTCGGCCGCGTAGTCGAGCCCGGCGTGGGCCGACCGGGGCCGACCGTTGATGACCCGGCGGGCGCCGAACCCGTGACCGGCGCCTGGGGCGGCGATCGGCGGCGTGAAGCGCCCCCGCCAGAGCCGCTCACGGGTGACCATGCCGAAGACCGCACGCAGTTGCGCCTGCTCCGCGTCGGCCCGGCGGGTCGTCTCCGCGTCGAGATCCACCAGCGTCGGCGGCAGTGTGAGCCGCTCCACGGGGAAGCGGCGGGGACTGACGACGAGGCGGCCCGAGAGCGCGCGCGGCTCGCTCGGCCCGTCGAGTACGGCGATCTTCCAGGTGTAGCGGCCGGGGCGGGTCTCGAAGTCGACCGCCGCGAGCGCGGCGGTCACTCGCGCGTAGGGAAAGAACACGAGCGGATGACCGGCGACCGAGCCCTCGAGCGACGCTCCGTCGTCGACGCCCTGGACGATCACGAGGCTGACGTCGCCCGGCCGAACGGTCGTCGGCGAGAAGGTCACGCGGATCCCGGCCGCGGCCGGCGACGCCAGCGCCAGCACGAGCCCCAGCAGACACCGAGCGGACCGCCGCGGCGTCACGTCCCCACGGCGGTCAGTCGGGCCGCTGCTGGCGGAGGAACTGCTCGATCTCGGCCATGAGGTCGGCCGCCGGCGGCAGTTCGCCGGCCTCCGGCCCGGCTCCCTCCTCGGCGGCCTCGCTCGCCTCGAGGCGCTTGACGTAGGCGGCGATCTTCCCGTTCTGCGCGACGACCTCGCGGAGGCTCTCCTCGAACTGCCGGGTCGCGTCGGTCAGCTCACTGAGGTCCACCGTGGCGGAGACGAAGCCGAGCACGCGCTCCACCAGGGCCAGGGCCGCCTTCGGATTCTCGATGCCCGCGACGTAGTGCGGCACGTTCGCCCAGAGGCTCGCCGTCGGCACGCCCTGCTCCCGGCAGGCCGCGCCGAGGACGCCGACGATGCCGGTGGGGCCCTCGTACTTCGTGGGACGCAGCCCGAGCCGGGCCGCCAGCTCCGGGTCCGAGGCGCCGCCGACCAGGCGCACGGGCCGAGTGTGCGGCACCCCGGCCAGCAGCGCGCCAAGCGTCAGCACGAGCGAGACGTGGCAGCGCTGCCCGAGCTCGAGGATGGTTGCGCAGTAGGTCTTCCAACGGAGGTGCGGCTCCGGCGCCACGCCGATGATGACGTCGCGCGGAAGGCCCGGCGACTGGGCGATCGAGAACTCGGTCGCCGGCCACACGATCTCGCGCTCGCTCTCGGAGCCCGCCCGGAATCGCACGTGCGGCCGCGTGAGCCCGAAGTGGAAGAACTCCTCCGGGTCGATCTCGGCGAACTTCCGCGCCCCCCAGGCCCCGGCTAGGAAGCGCGCCGCCGTCGTCGCCGCCTCGGCGGCGTCGTTCCAGCCGCTGAACGCGAGGAGCATGACGGGGCGCCGCACGGACTCGGGCAGCTCGTGGACGACCAGCGGACCCGCCACCGTTACGCCCCGGCGCCCGGGCTCCCCGCTTCGGGCTGGACGGCCGCGGGCCCGCGGCCCCCGACGATGTCGGTGTCCAACGGAGCGTGTCCCATTAGCGCCCGAGTCTACCATCCGGTTGCGCTCGCCCGACGGATTAAGTAGCATGGGGCCCGGCCACTCGCCATCATGGTCACGTAAGGGGTGACAAATGCGGAGAGATCGGCTTCACGCGCTCGCGATCGTCACGGCTGCGCTCCTCACGGCCGCCTGCGCGTCCAGCGAGGAGTGGACGACCTGGAAGGAGCATCCGAGCCACTTTGCCTCCGGCGAGCACCTGGCGTTCTCGCTCCGGAACCGCTCGGGGGCGCCGGCGCGAGTGACGCGCGAGGACATCGCGCTCGCCCGCAGCCAGGGATGGTGGGGAAAGCCGATCACCGTCAGCACGGAGCAGATTCTTGAGAAGTAGGCTGCTCGCCGGAGCAGCCGCCGTCGCGCTTCTTCTCCTCTTCACCCTACCTGGCGGCGTGGGCCGAGCGGTCGCGACGCCCGCCGACGGCGCTGTCCTGCCTCTCGACCAGTACACGAGCGAGAAGGGCCGGGAGCTCGGTCGGAAGTACGCCGAGGAGCTGCGCGCGCTCGCGAGCGGCATCTATCACTGCATCCCGTGGCTCGAGGTGCAGGAACACTCCCTCGGCTTCTACCGGCCCAAGCACCTTGGCGGCGGCGACAGCCGGTACCTGTCGATGCGGGTCTTCATCGAGCAGGACGCCTCGCCCGACTTCGCGCGGCTGAGCGTCGCGAACCAGGCGGCGGCGATGTACGCGCGCTACGTCGCCGCGCTCCTCAAGCGCATGGCCCGGAGCCAGGCGCTCACCGCGGATCCCGGGGTCGAGGGCTTCACGATCATCCTCGAGTGGCTCAAGCAGTCGGTGCGGGCGGCGAGCGATCGCCCGATCCACGAGACGGTCGCGGTCTTCATCGACAAGGCCTCCGCGCTCGACTTCCTGGCGGGGAGGCTCACGCCGCGGGCGCTCGCCGATCGGGCCCAGCTCCGGCTGTGGGACGGGGAGACCTCGCTGGAGAATCTGCGCCTGACGCGCCTGGCGGAGGACGACTTCGTTTCGACCTACAAGATGACGAACTACCAGCTCGACCCCGGCGTCACCTGTCCCTGAGCCGCCGCAGGTCCCGGAGCGCCGCGCGGACCGACGGGAAGGCGATCGCGCGCGGCGGCGCGTCGATGGGAAACCACCGCACTTCCGCGACGTCGTCCCGCGCGCCGATCCGTCCCCGCCCCGCTGCCGCCCGGTAGACAAGCGTGAGCACGGGCGGGCCGCCCGGCCCGTACTCGTCGGGGTACGAGCCGAGGTACCGCGCCCGGCCGAGCCGGATCCCCAGCTCCTCGCGGAGCTCCCTGCGGAGCGCCTGCTCCGCCGACTCGCCGGCCTCGACGAAGCCACCGGGCAGATCCCACGTGCCGGCCCACGGCGGCCCCGCGCGGCGCGACAGCAGCACCCGGTCGCCGCGGACGAGCGCGGCCACGGCCGCCGAAGACGGGTTGCCGTAGTAGGTCCACCCGCACCGGCGACAGACGCGGCGGGTCCGACCGGCCTCCTGACGGGCCCCGAGCCCCGCCCCGCACCGGAGGCAGAAGCGCGGGATCACGCGCGGGCCCCGGCGGCGGGCTCGAGCGCCGCGCGGAGGGTCCGGGCGAGGGCCAGGAGGGCGCGGGCCGCCGGGGTCCGGCCGTCGGCCGCGACGAAGGCCAGGCCGCGGTCGGCGGCCGCCGCCAGGCGTGGGTCGAACGGCACCGCCCCGAGGAACGGGACGCCCAACTCCGCCGCCAACGCCTGCCCCCCGGGACCGCTGAAGAGCGGGTTGACGGCGCCGCAGTCCGCGCAGACGTAGCCCGCCATGTTCTCGACGAGCCCGAGCACGGTCGCGCCGGCCTGTCTGGCCGCCGTGATCGACTTCCCCACGACCAGGTGCGAGACCTCGGACGGGATCGTGACCACGACCACGCCGGCCAGCCCGGGCACGAGGCCAAGGACGGTCGGGAGGCGATCGGCGCCGGGCGCCAGGTCCAGAATGAGCACGTCGAGGTCGCCCCAGGCGGTGTCCGCCAGGAACTCGCGGAGCGCGTTGGCCTCCATCGTCCCGCGCCAGGTGTGGGACTCGGCCTGGGTCGTCGCCTCCCACGCGAGCGGCGTCCGGTCGCCCGCCAGGAGGAGGTCCATCGACATCGCCCGGACCCCGAGCGCGCTCCGCGGCGGCTCCACGCCGTCGGCGCCCGTGGTGAGGGGCTGCCCGCGGATGCCAAGCAGCTTCGCCATGGAGGGGCCGTTGAGGTCAGCGTCGAGGACGCCGACCGCCGAGCCTGAGAGCGCGAAGGCGGCAGCGAGGTTCGCGGTCACCGTCGACTTGCCGACGCCGCCCTTGCCCGAGACGACGGCCACGATCCGCCGGATCCGGGCGAGCCGGCTCCGAAGCCGCGCCTGCTGGACCTCGACCTGTCCGACGATGTTCGAGCCGCCGTCGCCGACGATGTCGCGGTACTTCTTCATTCGGGCCCCGCCCCGGCCGCCCACCCTGCCCGGGCCAGCATCGCGCCCGCCACGAGGGCGACCACCGCCATCGCCCAGGCACTGGCCGGGCTCGGCGGGACGCCGCCCCCCATGCGCGGCATCCGGAGCGACTGGGGCCCGTCGAGCGCGAACCAACCCACGGCGGCCGCCCGCGCGAAGACGAGGACGGCGAGGAGCCTGGCAAAGTCCCGCCGGCTCAGGACCCAGCGCTCGAACCACGGGCGGCGCCGGATGAGGAGCCACGGGACGCCGAGCGCGATGAGGGCGCCGAGCGCGAACCAGAAGAGTACGGCGCCGCGAACCTCGAAGACGCGGAGTTGGAGGTAGAGGGCGCTGAGCCAGTAGATGACCCCGTAGGCGAGGTACGTCCACGCCGCCTGCCGGAAGCTCGTCTCGCCGCTCATGCGGAGCCCCGTCGGCCGGGCGCCGGCCGCGCGTGGGTACCGCCGCGAGTCGCGCCGGGTTGCGCTCGGGCCGCGGCGCCCACGGTTCGGGCCGGCCCAGACCGCCGCCCGCCCGGGTCGTCCGGCGTGCGTCGGGTCACTCGCGAGGGCGGAACCGCGCGCCCCACTGGGCCCGCACCTGGGCCAGCACCTCGGCAGTCACGACGGCCTGCCCCCGGCCGCGGGCGTACGCCTCGACCGCCCTCACCACCATGCCGCGCGCGAACGACGGAACGGCCCGGAGCCGCGCGCGGGCCGCCTCCTCCCACGCAATCTCGGGCGCCACCTCGAGCCCCCAGGTCAAGGACGGCGGGAGCTCGATCGGCTGGCCGCCGTGCGCCCCCGGCTGGTACGCGCAGGCGGGGTCCTCGGCGAGGTAGTCGCCGGACGTCGCATAGGCGCGGCAGCGACATCCGCCACAGAGCTTCGAGAACTCGCAGGCGCCGCACCGCCCGCCGAGCCGCTCCTGGCGCAGCTCCTCCAGCACGGGGGCCCCCCGCCAGATGTCGGCGAAGGAGGCGCGGCGCAGGTTGCCAGCGGAGACCGGCATGTAGGGGCACGGCGTCACATCGCCATCGGGGGTGATCCGGCAGTAGTACTTTCCGGCCGGGCAAGCGCCGTGGGCGTAGTTGCCGAGGAGCCGCGAGGTCGGGTCGAGCTCCCAGATGATGCGCCGGAAGTGCGGGGCGCACTTCGCCCGGATCAGGAGGTCACCCAGGCGCCCCACCGGCGCCGACCACGGGTCCTCGAACCCGCCGGAGCCAGGGGGGTCGG
>WNFT01001337.1_pt1 | contig 32094 bp, 29 predicted proteins | sample 5400191 | NCBI WGS metagenome assembly WNFT01 (sample SAMN13153359, study PRJNA577476) | soil metagenome | isolation source: 80 cm saprolite under Madrone tree | place: USA:California | collected 2016-06-14 | reverse complement strand
GAAGCCCCCGTGCTCGCGGTCCACGGCCTTCGGGAACCGCACCGCCAGCACGTGCCGGTCGAGGTATGCCTGGAGCTCGTCGGCCCGGGCGCGGTACTCCGCGGACGTGGCCTCCCCGCCCGCGGCAACCCCCAGGCCTCCGCCCAGAGCACCGGCGATCGCCAGCGACAGAACGGCGGATCCAGATGGGAACCCGGCGCGAAAGCGTTCCGAGCCTGCGCGCATGCGCCCTTTCCTTTGCCGGGAGTACCGGCTCGTCTTCGGCCAGTCTAGCTGCAGGCACAGTGTTGCGTGACATACCCGGGCTGCTTCCGCCGGCCAAGGGCATGTCGATGGATGAAGATCACCTAGTCTGACACCGCATAAATGACTAAGCGTACGCTGAACAAGCTGCCTTGCTGCCGACCAGACCCTAGGCAGAAGCACAGGCCCCCTTATGCCAACAGCAAAAGAAGCACGAATGGAGGGACTACTAGTGTGCGGTGACAAGTCGTTATAGGTAGAAGTTAAAGCTTGACTTTAGGATTGTGCGGCCATTACGTTATTCATTGTAGGTGGGGGCGGGGGGAGTCGAACCCCCACGGCGTTACCGCCAGCCGGGTAAGAGCCGGCTGCGTCTGCCAGTTTCGCCACGCCCCCGTCGGTCGTCAATGGTGGAGGTGGAGAGAATCGGACTCTCGCCGGTCAGGATCTAGAGCCCGCCGGCCCACCGAGGCACCCCCCGTCAAAGCGTTCTCGGGGCGGCAACCGTCATCAGCGGTTGTCGCCCCATTTTTCTTCTTTCCCGATTCTGACCATCTCGTCTGTCAGCTTGTACCGAATGATGCGCTGGCCAGATTCCCACTCCATACGGCGACTGAGAACTCTGTTTTTCCCACCCGCTCGCTTGGTGATCGCCGACATAGCCTTTGCCAAGCGACGTGAATCACCACTGTGCTTCAGATCAGCGGCAGCCAACTGCCTCGGGTGAGCGGCCAACATCTTGGCCAAGATCTCCTGCCCGTCCTCGTCCAGCTCGGCGTAGAGACCAGACAGGCGACTAGCCCCAGAACGCTCGCTGCCGAATGGCTTCGGCTTGATGACACGATCCATCGCGGAGTTCGGCATCACTCCAGGCGGCGCCGCGTCAGCTACCGGAGCAAACAAGACTGCCTCCTCCGGCGACACCTCCACGGGTTTGCCGCCCACCCACATGATCGCCATCGTGCGGACCTCCCTACCTAAGGAAGTATCCAGCACAGACGCGACTCATGTCAAGTGCGGCGATTCAATGCCGAGTATTTCGGTAACGGTGCGAGCACCGGTCGGCATCAGGTAAGTCAGCTACGCGGTGCCGCTAGCTGCAGCCGCTCGTCGAGCCGCAGTTTGCGCAGCGGTAGCACGAGCCGTTGCGGACCATGATGCTGCCGCAGTAATGGCAAGGCGGCGCGTCGGCCTGGGCCCGGAAGCTCGCCCCCGGCGACGAGGGCGACGAGCCCGTGCCCGAGGAAACCGTCGCCGACGCGGGGGGAAGCCCGGTCATCGGCTTCAGGGAGTCCTGGGACGGCTGCACCCCGGCCGCCTCCTGGTGCTCCGCAGACAGGAACTTGGAGGCCAGGTACCGGAAGATGTAGTCGGTGATGCTCTTGGCGAACGGGATCTGCGGGTTCTTGGTGAAGCCCGACGGCTCGAAGCGCACGTGGGAGAACTTCTCGACCAGCGCCTCCAGGGGCACCCCGTACTGGAGCGCGATGGAGATCGAGGTCGCGAAGGCGTCCATGAGGCCCGAGATCGTCGAGCCTTCCTTGGCCATCACCAGGAAGATCTCGCCCGGCTTGCCGTCCTCGTACATTCCGACCGTGATGTAGCCCTCGTGGCCGGCGATCGAGAACTTGTGGGTGATCGCGTGGCGCTCGTCGGGGAGCTTGCGCCGCGCGGGGCGCGGGGCCTGCTCGAGGGAGGCCGGGAGCGCGGTTCCCGCCTTCTCGTCCTTCGAGGTGGAGAGCGGCTGGCTGCGCTTGCACCCGTCGCGGTACACCGCCACCGCCTTCAGGCCCAGCCGCCAGGACTCGATGTAGGCGTTGGCGATCTCCTCCGGAGTGGCGTCCGTCGGCATGTTGACGGTCTTGGAGATGGCCCCCGAGAGGAAGGGCTGCACCGCCGCCATCATCTTGACGTGGCCCATGTAGTGGATGGAGCGCTTGCCGCTGGCCGGGGGGAAGGCGCAGTCGAAGACCGGGAGGTGCTCCTCCTTGACGTGGGGAGCCCCCTCGATCATCTCCTTCTCGTCGATGTACTTCAGGATGTCCTCGGCCTGGGCGGACGCGTAGCCCAGCTTCTTGAGCACGCCCGGCACCGACTGGTTGACGATCTTCATCACCCCGCCGCCCACGAGCTTCTTGTACTTCACGAGGGCGATGTCGGGCTCGATGCCGGTGGTGTCGCAGTCCATCATGAAACCGATGGTCCCCGTGGGGGCCAGGACCGTCACCTGGCTGTTGCGGTAGCCGTGCTGGGCCCCCAGGGTGTAGGCCTCGTCCCACACGTCGAGGGCCGACCGCAGAAGCTCCTTCGGCACCGCCGCCTCGTCGATCATGTGGGCGTGCTGCCGGTGCTTGTCGATCACCCGGATCATCGGCTCGGCGTTCCTCGGGTAGCCCGCGAAGGGCCCCATGGCGGCGGCCACCCGAGCGCTCTGGGCGTAGGCCTCGCCGTGCATGAGGGCGGTCACCGCCGCCGCGTAGGCCCGGCCCCCGTCGGAGTCGTAGGGCAGGCCGCGGTCCATGAGCAGCACGCCCAGGTTCGCGTAGCCCAGGCCGAGGGGCCGGTAGTCGTGGCTGTTCCGGTCGATGGCGGGGGTCGGGTAGCTCGCGTTGTCGACCAGGATCTCCTGGGCGGTGATGAGGGTGCGGCAAGCGGCCTTGAAGCCGTCGGTGTCGAACTCCCCGTCCGCCCGCACGAACTTCATGAGGTTCAGGGAGGCCAGGTTGCAGGCGGTGTCGTCCAAAAACATATATTCGGAGCAGGGATTGCTGGCGTTGATGCGCGCCGTGCTCGCGCAGGTGTGCCAGTCGTTGATCGTGGTGTCGAACTGCATCCCCGGGTCGCCGCACTGCCAGGCCGCCTCCGCCATCATCTTCATCAGCTCGCGGGCCTTGAAGGTCTCGCTGGGCTCCCCGGTGAGGACGTACCTCGTCTGCCACTCCCGATCCTCGACCACCGCGCGCATGAACTCGTCGGTGACCCGGACCGAGTGGTTCGCGTTCTGGAAGAAGACGGAGTCGTAGGCCCCGCCCTTCACGTTGAAGGAGCCGTCGTAGCCGGCGTCGATGAGGGCCCAGGCCTTGCGCTCCTCCTCCGCCTTGCTGTTGATGAACTCCGAGACGTCGGGATGGTCGACGTTCAGGATCACCATCTTGGCCGCGCGGCGGGTCTTGCCCCCGCTCTTGATCACGCCCGCGAAGGCGTCGTAGCCGCGCATGAAGGAGACGGGACCGGAGGCGGTGCCGCCCCCCGCCAGGGGCTCCCGGGAGGAGCGGATCCCCGAGAGGTTGGAGCCGGTCCCCGACCCGAACTTGAACAGCATCCCCTCGGTCTTGGCCAGACCGAGGATCGACTCCATGGTGTCGTTCACGGAGTTGATGAAGCAGGCCGAAGCCTGGGGGTGCTTCTCGATCCCCACGTTGAACCAGACCGGGCTGTTGAAGGCGGCCTTCTGCTGGACCAGCAGGTGGGTCAGCTCGTCGGTGAAGCTCTGCAGGTCCTCGGCGGTGGCGAAGTAGCCCTGGGCGTCGCCCCAGCTCCGGATGGTGTCGACCACGCGGGAGATCAGGCCCTTGACGCTGCTCTCGCGCTCCGGCGATCCGAGCTGGCCGCGGAAATACTTCGAGGCCACGATGTTGGTCGCGGTCTGGCTCCAGGTGGTGGGCACCTCGACGCCGTGCTGCTCGAAGACCGGCTGCCCCCGCTCGTCGTTGATGACGGCGGAGCGCGGCTCCCAGCTCAGCTCGTCGTAGGGATGTCGTCCCGCCTTGGTGAAGTGCCGCCGAAAGGTCAGGCCCAGACGTTTTTCCGCCGGGACCGTAGTGCGGGCGTCAGCTCTCGGGTTCTCCACCGGGTGGGTCGACATGGGGTACCTCTCTACCTGGCTCGTTTCGGGGGTGACAACTCTCCGGTCATCAGAAGCCGCGGCTTCTGACCACCGGCGCGATGACCTGCTTTACGATGAGGCGACCGGATTATGGGGAACGCACCCCTCCGCTGTCAAGAAGAAAACACAAGATATTGTGGTGTCGTTAGAATTGCCAACAACATATTGACGATGAATCACTTAGACCCAGAGGCCGACCGTGGCTCCGGGCCCCTCCATCGCAGAATCGTCATGAGAACGCCCGAATCGCGTCGGGTGGTGGGCACCAATAATCCATCGATGGAATGAATGATTACTCATCAAAATCTCGAAATGACTTCAGCCTTGACTGTAGCTCATTGCCTTAGCTCAACTTATGCATGAGGATGCTTCTTCGAGGGCATCGGTCTCATCATCGTCATCATCGCAGACGGGCGCGTCAGGACGGTTCCGTTTCCCCTCAGGCCGGGGGCACCTCGGCCTCGTAGACCTCTTCTTTGTAGGGCCTAAACCCCCGCGACCGGTAGTTGGGCAGGGCGGCCGGATCGTCGAGGGTGCAGGTGTGCAGCCAGACCCGACGCGCGTCCAGGGACCAGGCGGCCTCCACGGCGATCGTCAGCAGATGCTTCCCGAGGCCCCGACCGATGAACTCGGGGAGCAGGCCGAAGTAGGCGACCTCCACCGAGCCGTCTGGGTGACGCTCGAGCTCGAAATAGCCGGCGGGCGATCCCTTGACGCGCAACACCCAGAGCGAGACGCCCGGGTGGTCGAGGCGCGCCCGGAGCTGCTCGTCCGTCCAGGGCAGGCGGTCCTCCCACTGGTAGCGACGCCCCACCTCGACGTATAGATACCGGAAGAACGAGACCGGGCAGTGGAGGGCGCGCTCGACCTGCACCGTGGGGTCGTCGAGACGCGCGGCCACGAGCTCTCCGGGCCGCGTCATCTCGAGGTAGGTGCGGGTGACCGCGACCTTCAACCGCCGATCTCCAGTAGGCCGGGGCGCGCAGGCAGCCCCGGAGCGATGCGGATCCGCCGGGCCGGACGCGGCGGGAAGCGGACCTCGCCGCGACCCGTCCGCGGATCGCGATAGAGGGAGAGCGTCGCGTCGGCCAGGCTGGCCTCAGTCTCCATCATCTCCCAGGCCGTCCCGTCCCGCGAGACCTCGACCCGCGGCCTCTCCACCCACGGCGCGTCGCCCAGCTCGAAGACGATGCGGCCGACCATCGTCTCCTCGGCGAGGTCGAGCTCGATCGCGCTCGCCCCCCAGCGCGTCGGGACGGGCGCGCCCGCGATGACCTGCCGCGCCGCGGGCCCCGCCGGGACGGCGTAGACGCGATCGCCTTCCGGGAAGGACGCCGCCATGGGCAGCGGCTGCTCCTGCCTCGAGACGACGTGCCGAACGTCCACTCCACGCAGGAAGCGCAGGGCCTCCGCGCCGGGCCCGTGCTCGAGCAGCTCCAGGGCCCGGTCGAAGGGACGCGGCAGGAAGCCCGAGTCCCCGTTCACCAGGGGTCGGAAGTGGGCGAGGCCGTCGAGCATCACCTTGGTGTCGTTCTCGCCGAGGGGCAGACCCACGACCGCGCCCTCCTGCGCCGCGAGCCAGCGGGCGGCCGCGGGAGGCGGCTCGTAGCTCCCGAGCCGGAGCGGCAGGTTGGCGGACTCCGTGAGGATGAGGAGGAGGGCGGCCAGCGAGACGAGCCACCGGCGGCCCGCGAGGGCGAGCCCGGTGAGCACCGACAGCGCGAGCACCGCGATCAGCGAGAAGCGCGAGAGGGCCCGCACCCCCCGCACGAGCACGAGATTCTCGTGCAGGAAGCGGTAGAGCGCGGTCGCGGGGCCGAGGGAAAAGACGATCGCGAAGGCGGACGCCGCGAGGGCCACCGCCCGGTAGCGGCGGGGCGCCGCGGCCAGACCGGCGATCCCCAGCCCCAGCAGGCCGAGGCCGGGGAAGAGCGTGTCCGGGACCTCCACCTCGAGCTGCCGCTGGGTGACGGGGCCCCAGAGGCTGGTCCCGCTGGCCGCGTACGAGGCGAGGGTGGTCGCGTAGACGGAGACGGTCTCGAGCGTGAACTCCACCCCCTGGAGCGCGCGCATCCTCATGTAGGGCCGGACCGCCGGGGCCAGGAGGACGCCGGCGAGCAGGAAGCCCGCGGCGAGGCGTGCGAGATCGCGGGGGCGCAAGCCTCCGAAGAGGGCCACGAGGATCGCCACCGCCAGCGCGGACGCGGTGATGGCCCCGAGGTAGACCGAGGCCAGCCCCTGCAGCGCGAGCAGGAGTCCCACCTGGAGCCCCCGGGACAGGGTCCGGCGCTCCCAGAAGCGGTCGAGGGCCAGGAGGGCCAAGGGCAGGAACAGCGTGACCTGGGCGTGCAGATGGGCGAGGCGCGTCCAGCGGTGCGCTCCCGCCGCGAAGGCGGCCCCGCCCACGAAGGCGGCCAGGCGGTCTCCGCTGACCCGTCGCACGAGGAGCTGCGCGCCGAGGCCGGAGACCACCAGGCTCAGGAGCAGCACCAGGTTGTAGGCGAGCACCGGCTGCCCGGCGAGGGAGAACGGCGCGCCGAGCACCGCCGGCAGCAGCAGGTTCTCGGAGAACGCCAGCGCGTCGGGCAGGGGATGGAAGATCGGGGCCTGGAAGAGGCGCCCCGGCTCGTGGGCCAGCGCGTGGGCGTCCCAGGCGAGGATCCAGACGTTGAGCCGGCCGTCGGGGCGGTCGATCGGCCCCGTGCCCGCGAGGTCCCGGGCGAGCGGCCAGCTCATGACGACCAGCAGCAACGCGTAGGCGAGGGCGGAGACGGCGAGCTCCCGCCCGGTCACCGGCCCGGGCGAGGGCGGGCGGCGCGGCCGGTCCCAGGGGACGGCCAGGACGAGCGCGGCCGCGAGGGCGGCCAGGACGAGCGCGAGCAGGTCCGTCACGCGCCAGAGGATCGGGGAGCGCTCTTCCCCGAGGTACCGCGGCGGGATCACCTCCTCGCGGCTCCCCCGCGTCCAGCCCAGGCGCAGGCGCGGCGCGGGGCCGCGGTATTCGAGCCGGACCTCGAGCGGCTGCGGCCCGCGCGCGAGGCCCAGGTCGACTCCCGCCTCCAGCGGGTCTCCCCCGGCGGCGAGCACCGGGCGGCCCCCGAGCGTGACCTCGACCCGGCCACGGCCCGTCACCCACAGCCGGTAGCGTCCGGCCTCGGGAACGCGCAGCTCGCCTGCCCAGCGCAGCCACCAGCGCCGCGTGCCCGAATAGTCGCGCAGGTCCCGGCCCAGCACGTCCACCGGCGCGGGGCCGAGCTGGCCGAGGGCGCCCTCAGGATCCGAGACCTCGAGGGACAGGCCGGAACGGCCGCGGAGCACGACGACCGCGGCCATCGCGAGGAGCGACAGGACGATCGCCGCGAGCAACGGACGGACGGGACCGGGCCGCCGCTCGCCGCCGGTGAGGGCGGCCAAAATCGCGAGGAGCACGGCGGGGCCCGCCAGGGGCAGGGCGCGCACGTCCCACGGCGGCTCGGCGTGGATGGGCCCCCAGCGGGTGACCGCGAGGACGAGCAGGAAGACCGCGGCCGCGAGGCCGGCGCGGGCAGGGCCGGACAGGAGGCGACGCAAGGCCCCATTCTACGCGCGCCGGGCTTTGACAGCCGGACCGCTCTCTCCGATACTCGCGGGCGTCCCTTCTGGAGCGCTCATGCCTCGTCCCGCCAGGCCCGACCGCAAGGCCGAACCGCAGAGTCCGCGCAACCGCATCCTGGAGGCGGCGGCGCGCCTCATCTGCGAGAAAGGCTACGACGCCACCTCGATCCAGGACATCGCGGACGCAACCGGCCTCACCAAGGCCGGCCTCTACCATCACATCCGGAGCAAGGAGTCGCTCCTCCTCGAGATCCAGCACTACGGGATGGACGTGTTCGAGGAGAAGGTGCTCTCCCAGGTCGTCTCCATCGCGGATCCCCTCGAGCGGTTGAAGGCCTGCATGGAGAAGAACGTCCTGCTCGTGACCCACGGCTGGAGCAAGGAGGTCACGATCATCCTCCACGAGCATGCGACCCTGACCGGGGAGTCGCGCTCCCAGATCAACGCTCGCAAGAAGCGCTACGTGACCTTCCTGGAGACCTCGTTCGCGGAGGCGGTGCGGGCGGGGAGCATCCGGCCGGTGAACCCCACGGTGGCGGCCTTCGCCTTCCTCGGGATGGTGCTGTGGATCTACAAGTGGTTCCGCGCGGACGGCCCCATCTCCGCGGAGCAGCTGGCCCGGGAGATGCAGGACCTGTTCTTCGGGGGACTCGAGACCAAGCCCCCGGCCAGGGGTCCGCGGAAGCCCCGGCGCGGTTAGACCATGCTTGCGTTCCGGTCCGAGGAACCTCACGACGTCTGCGTGATCGGGTCGGGGCCGGCGGGAGCCTTCGTCGCCCACGAGCTCGTCGCGGCGGGGGCCCGGGTGGTGCTGGTGGAGGCCGGCGAGGCGGTCACGCCGGGCAGGCTGTCGCACCTACCCCCGTCCGCCTTCAGGCACCGGGGCTCGTGGGAGGAACGCCAGGCGCCGTATTACCCGGATGGCATCGCGGGCGAGGTTCGCTACCAGACGACGGCGATCAGCGTGGATCGCATCCGCGTGCTCGGCGGACGCAGCGTGCACTGGAACGCCGTCTGCCTGCGCTTCTCACCCGAGGACTTCCGGGAGAAGAGTGTGGGCGGGATGGAGGAGGATTGGCCGATCTCCTACCAGGACCTCGCCCCGTACTACGCGTACGTGGAGCGCACGATCGGGGTGTGCGGCACGCGCGAGGGCCTGGCCGCGCTGCCGGACGGCGAGTTCTCGGGCCCCCCGCCGCCCCTGCGCTGCGCCGAGCAGATCGCGGCCCTCGCCTGCCGCCAGGCCGGCCTCCAGCTGATCCCCACGCGCAAGGCGCTGCAGGTGGGCCCCGGCGGCCCCCGCGCGCCCTGCCACTATTGCGGTCGCTGCATGCTGGGCTGCGACGTGGGCGCGATCTTCACCACTCCGAACACGCTCCTCCCGCGGGCCCTGGCCACCGGCCGTCTCACCCTGCGCACGGGCGCGCTCGTGCGTCAGCTCCTCCTGGGCGCCGACGGATTGGTTCGCGCCGCCTCCGTCGTGGACCGGAAGACGGGGGGAGACGAGGAGATCCGGGCCCGGGTGTTCGTGGTGAGCTGCGGGTCGATCGAGTCCGCGCGCCTGCTGCTCAACTCCGCGTGCCCGCGCCACGCCAACGGCCTCGCCAACTCCAGCGATCTCGTCGGCCGGTATCTGACCGGGCACGCGGTGGGCACCCTCCACGGGTACCTGCCGCAGCTCGCGGGATCGCGCAGAGGGAGGGAATCGCCCGGCGCCCTCGATCACTCCTACATCCCCCGGCCGGCGGCCGCGGGCGGCCGGAAGTACCGCGGCGGGTTCGGCGCCCAGGTGCAATACGCGGACCTCGACTTCCCCCATCACGCGCCGCGCGTGCGCGGGTTCGGCGCCGCGTTCAAGGCGGAGGTGAAGCGCCTGCAGCCGGCCCTCCTGCAGATGGGTGGATTCGCGAAGGTGACCGCGCGGTCGGACAACCGGGTCACGGTGGAGGCGTCCCGTCCCGACCGCCACGGAATACCGTCGCCGGCCGTCCAGTTCGCGTTCGGCGACCACGACCGCGCGCTCTTCGCGGACATGATGGATCGCCTGTCCGCCGTTTACGACGAGGCGCGGGCCGAGATGCGCTTCCGCGACGACCGTCCGAGCGGCCTCGCCAGCCACGAGACGGGAACCTGCCGGATGGGCGCCGACCCCCGGACCTCGGTGCTCGACGCGTTCTGCCGGGCCCACGACGTGGCGAACCTGTTCGTGGTGGACGGCAGCCCGTTCGTCACCCTGCCGGAGAAGAACCCCACCCTCACGATCATGGCCCTGGCCGTGCGCACGGCCCGTCACGTCGCGGACGCCGGCCGGCGAGGCGACCTGTGAGGACAGGTGGGGGTCGATGAGTGGGGGGTCGATGAGACGCGGAGCCGGTCATGCCATTACGGTTCCCTCCCCCGACGTGGGGAGGGGCAGGGTGGGGGGTCGATGAATGAACCGGCGTGAGTTCATGGGAGGAGGCGCGGCCGCGCTCGCGGCGCTGCGGGCGTCGGACGCGCGCGCCTCCGCCCTGGTCCCCTGCATCAACCAGGTGACGACCCTCGGAGCAGCCTTCGACGCGGAGTGCGCGGCCTACCACGACGCGGGCTTCCGTCACGTCGAGCTGTGGTTCCCGAAGCTGCAAGGGCTGGGCCTGGCGCCGCCGACGATCGCCGCCCGATTGCGCGACGCCGGCCTGACCCCGGTGTCGGCCTGTGCGGCCGGGAACCTCCTCTGGCGAGGCGCGCCCGGCCCGAACGAGCGTCGCGGCGAGCTCGAGGGCCACTTCGCGCTGGCCCAGGCGCTCGGGGTGCCGCGGTTCGTGATCTTCGATTACCTGGAGGCCGTCCCGAAGCGCGACGACCATGCGGATGCGGCGGCGCGTCTTTCATCCCTTGCCGCTCTCGCGGCGAAGTTCCGCGTCCGGATCGCCCTGGAGTTCATCGCGCGTTCCCGTCTGCTGGGATCGCTGACCACCGCCCTGCAGGTGATCCGACAGGCGGCCCACCCGAACGTCGGTCTCTGCCTCGACACCTTCCATTTCCATGCCGGAGTGAGCAAGCTGGAGGATCTCGATGATCTGCGCCCCGGAGAGGTGGAGCACGTCCACTTCCACGACGTGCCGCGCTCGGTACCGCGCGAGCTGCTCGTCGACGCGGACCGGATCCCCCCCGGCACCGGCGTGATCCCCCTGGGGAGGGTGGTGGACGCGCTGCGGCGCATCGGCTACACGGGCGCCCTCAGCGTGGAGCTGTTCGATCCCGCAATCCAGAAGAGCGATCCTGCGGCGACGGCCCGGGCTTGCTACGCGGCGGTGACCCAGTTCACCTCGCCCCCTTGAGGCCACCCCAGCGCGTCCAGCCAGACGAGGCCGTAGTGCATCGCATAGCTGAACGCCCAGGCTCCAAAGTGGAGGACGCCCAGTAGCAGGAGCTTGGCCAGGCCTCGCCACCTTTCGTAGCGCCACAGGTAGTAGGGAATCAGAACGAACCAAAGGACACCAAGGAAGAGGCCCATGTGGAGGGGAAAGGTCGCCCGATGCGCCCTGAACTCCTGGCTGAACCAGTACCACAGGAACGCCAGCGTCCCGTAGTTCGCGAGCAGCTCGAAGCGACTCGAGGGGAGCTCGCCGTGAGACGAATACACGGCGCGGGCCGCGCCTGTGATGAAAAGGAATCCACCGAGCAGCATCCACGAAAGCAGCCTCGTTGTGCCGTTGCCATGCGAATCTTCACCGACGGGGCCCGCCATTCCTTTCATGGGCTCATCCCAGGTAGGACCCTACCGTCTCCACCAAGAATGACGTCACGTCCTGGGGATGAGTGCGCCTCAGAACTCGGCAATTACATATGCCTGCGAGATCAAGTCCTAAGGTTCGCTGGGCGGACGGTGACGCTCGTCTCACTTCCTTGACCTTGCCGTCCTCGAAGATCACCGTGCGGTCGGGGTAGGTCCAGCGGGTCTTCTCGCCGAAGAGCAGCTCCTCGGTCGGGGGGCCGAGCAGGCGGCGCACGTCGTCGGGGGACATGCCGGGTTGGACCTCGGCCGCAGGACGCCGAGTTGGAGCGACCGCGGCGGCCGCGGCGGGGCCCGCGGCGGACTCGCCCCGGGGCGAGTTGGGATTCGCGGCTTGCGCCGTCACCGTGGCCCGGGGCAGGGTAGAGCCGCCGGGCTTGACGCCGTCGCGATAGTTGTGGGCCAGCTCCTGCTCGAGCTTGGCGGCGCGCGCCGAGGACTGCGAGTGGTCGCCGAAGAAGAAGTTCGCCACCTTGCCCGGCTGGCCGTACTTCCGGGCGAAGCGGCTCCAGAGCCGCGGGCCCTTGGTCACGTCGTACCCGGCCTCGTAGGCGTAGCGCATCCCCACCCGGTCCGCCTGGTCCTCCAGGCTGCGGCCGTAGCCGTTGCTCCACGCGGTGGCGGTCAGGCCGGCCGCGAGCTGCAGGACGATGCGCTTGGTGTCGTCGTCGATGGAGCCCACCGCCCCCACCACTCCCGCCGCCGCGAGCTGGATCCACATCTGCTTCTTGACCTCCCGGCGGGTGTGCTCGTGGGTGGCGTGGGCCAGCTCGTGACCCAGCACGATGGCCACCTCGTCGTCGTCCATGTCGTCGAGGAGGCCGCTGAACACGTAGAGGGCGAAGTTGCCCATGGCGAACGCGTTCCACTCCTTGTTCTCGATGACGTAGACCCTGACGTCCTCGGGGCTCAGGTAGGGTGGCAGCAGGGAGTCCACGATGCGGCGCGCGCGCTCCCAGCGCGGGCCCTCCTCGTCGATCCTCCCGACGTTCTCGATGCGCCCGCGATCGCCTTCCTCGTAGAAGCGGCCGGCCCGGCGGTACTTCTGCTCGGACTCGTCGGTGGCGGCCTTGACCACGTCCTCGAACAGCGCATCCCCGTTCGGTTTGGCCTCGAGCTCCCCGGCCAGGAGGGTGCCGTCGCGGCGCCTTTGGCCCTTGGCCGTGACCTCGTAGCCCAGGGGAATCGACCCGAAGTCGCGGGCTTCTCCCTCGCCCTTGAACTTGAGGCGGGGGCCGGGGCAGACGCGCTGCGCGTCCACGAGCAGGCAGCCCTCCGTCCTGAACTCGGCGTACCCCTCGACCTTCTTCTCCTCCGCCGCCGGGGCCGCGGCCAGGGGCGCCACGGAAAGCAGCAGCGTCACCACCGACGCACGTCCCTTCATCGCGACCTCCCTCCGCTCCTCACGGGCCGCCGATCTTCCGGAGCGCCTCGGCGGCCTCCCGCGACACGATGGGCTCCGCATCCCGGGCGGCCACGGTCAGCGCAGGGACGGCCTGCTTCGCCTCGGGGCCGATCCGGCCCAGGGCCTTGGCCGATTCGCTGCGCACGAGCTTGTCCTTGTCCTTCAAGGCCTCGATCAGGGCGGCCACGGCGGGCCGGGCCGCCGGGCCCAGCTTGCCGAGCGCCTCCGCGGAGCGTCCGCGGGTTGCAGGGTCGGCCGCGGCGAGCCCGTCCATGAGCCCCTGAAGGGCCGCGGCCTCCGAAGGCGGGCTGGGCGATGTCTCGGGCGCGGGAGAAGCGTGCGGAGAGGGCGAAGGCGAAGCCGCGGCCGCATCGGGGGAGGGCGTCGGCGACGGCTCGACGGAGGGGGGAACGGCAGGCGTGGCGAGGGTCGTGGGCGGCGCGGGGAGCGGGAGCTCGGGGTCGAGCCAGGGTGCGCGCAGCTCCGCGGGCCAGGGATAGAGGCCCAGGAACACGCCGCCCACCGCGCCGGCGGCGAGAGCCAGGAGGGTGAGGCCGAGCACCACGCCGATGCGCACGCGCTTCCGGGGACTCCCCGCAGCTCCCCCCGCCGCCAGGCCCAGGGTCGCGGGGAGCGGCTCGACCGGCGGCACGAGCTTCGTCAACGCCCCTTCGAGCGCGCCCACGAACTCGGAGGCGGCGCTCCACCGCTCCTCCGGCTTCTTGGCCACCGCCTTGAGGATCGCCCGAGTGAACGGCTCCGGCACCTCGGACGGGGGCGGCAGCGGGATGGGCTCCTGGAGGTGCTTCATGAGGATGGCCAGGGGCGTGTCCGCGGAGAACGGCACCCGGCCCGTGAACATCTCGTAGGCCACGATCCCGAGGGCGTAGATGTCGGCCCGGCGGTCGATCTTGCTCATCGCCGCCTGCTCGGGAGCCATGTACTGTGGGGTGCCGGTGATCATGCCGGTGACGGTGACACCTCCCGTTCCCTCGACGATCTTGGCGATCCCGAAGTCCAGGAGGTACGCCCGGCCCACCTCGTCGAGCAGGATGTTCTGCGGCTTCACGTCGCGATGGATGATCCCCTGGTGGTGGGCGTAGTCGAGGGCGTCCGCCACCCCCCGGAGGATGGCCACCGTGCGCGCGAACGAGATGCGCTCGCGCTTCAGGAGCTGGGAAAGGCTGCCGCCCTTGACGAGCCGCATGGCCATCCAGGGGATGCCCTCCGGCTGCTCGATGTCGAAGCCGTAGATGGGGACGATGTTCGGGTGCTCGAGGCGGGCGATGACCTGGGCCTCGTGACGGAAGCGCTCGGCGAAGGTCGGGTCGTGCAGGAACTCACGGGGGAGCACCTTGAGGGCGACGTAGCGGTCGAGGGTGGCCTCGTAGGCCTTGTAGACCGAGGCCATGCCGCCCCGGCCGAGGGGCTCGATGATGCGGTACGGTCCGGCATTGGTGCCGGGTGCCAGGGACAAGGGCGGGGCCCCTCCCGATCAGGCCCGCTTCCGCGGAGGATCGAAGAACGGCAGCTTGACCACCGCCACCGCCACCTGACGGCGCTGGTGGTCTACCGTGAACTCCATGTCGAGCCGCGTCCCCGGAGCCGCGGCGTCCGAGGCGATCGTGGCCAGGGCGATCATCTTCTTGAGGGTAGGCGACCAGGTGCTGCTGGTGGCCTTCCCCACCTGGATTCCGTCGCGGTAGACGGGCACCGCGACCCGGGAGGCGGTGGCCGGGAGCTGCGGCGAGAGCCCGACCTCGTCGTGCAGCCGCTCCACGTCGTTCCAGTCCACCTCCAGGCCCACCAGGAGCCGCGGCGGGCCTTCGCGCGCGACGCGCCTCAAGGCGGCCTGGCCGATGAAGGGGGCCTTCTCGAGGTTGACCAGCCGCCCCAGGCCGATCTCGTAGGGGGAGTACCTCTGCGAGGGGATGAGCGCCTTGCGGGCCCCGAGGTAGTCCACGTCGGCCAGGATCAGCCCCGCCTCGATGCGGGCCACGTCGAGAGCCAGCATCCCGGTGGGGGTGATGTCGTAGGGGCGGCCCGCCTCCATGAGGGCGTCCCAGAGGAGGACGGCCTTGCCCGCGTCCACCCACACCTCGTAGCCGAGGTCGCCGGTGTAGCCGGTCCGCGAGATGTCCACCGGGATCCCGGCGATCCGGGTCGGCATCACCCGGAAATACTTCAGGCCGGCCACCTCCCCCTCCGCGCAGGCCCCCAGGATTTCCCGGCTCGTCGGTCCCTGCAGGGCGACGGCCGCGGTCTTCTCCGTGATGTCCTCGACCTCGGCCTCCAGGCCGAAGGCGTTTTCCCGCAGCCAGCGCAGGCTGGGCTCGGCGGCCGTCCATCGGAAGAGGCTCTCGGCCAGCCGGGAGACCGTGCCGTCGTCGATGACCTTCCCTTCCCCGTCGCACCAGTGGGTGTAGGCGACCTGGCCCACCGCCATTCGGCGCGCGTCCCGGGTCACGATGCGGTCCACGAGCCGCGCCGCGTCCCGGCCCGAGACCCGGTACTTGAAGAGGGGCGAGACGTCGATGAGGGCGGCCGCGTTGCGGATGGCGTTGTACTCCCGGTCGTGGTGCACCTCGTAGGTGCTGACCGCGAAGCAGCCCGCCCAATCGCGCCAGCTCATGCTCTCGCAGAGAGCGGAGGTGCGCGCGTGGAAGGGGGTGCCGATGGGCATGGGCAGGGATCAGCCGTGGATGATAGCACCTCCGCTTTCCGTCGCTTTGCGTAAGGCCTTTCGCGCCCCGTAAGGGCTCCGCTGCCGCGGCCGTCTCACCGGCAACGAGTTAGGCTTGCCGTCCCTTGGGCACGCCGCTTGCCTCCTGCTCCGGCGAGATGACCCCGGGAGTGGTCGGGAACGTGATGGGTGGTGGCTCGGTGTCGAGCCGTCTTCCGGGGTCGTCTCGCTTCGCGAGGGTTGGCCTCTCCATGCTGGCGCTCCTCGCCCCTGCCTGTGGCGGCGGCGGGGCCTCGGGCCCGAGCAACCCCAGCTCCCCGCCGCCCACCACGCAGCCGGCCTCTCCCAGCGCGGCCACCGTCACCATCACCGCCGCCGGAGTCAGCCCCCATCAGGTGGAGATCCCGGTGGGCGGCCGCGTCACCTTCATGAACAACGATACGGGCTTTCACGAGATGTATTCCAACCCCCACCCCGTCCACACCGACTGCCCGCCCATGAACGAAATAGGGCCTTTGTCCCCGGGACAGAGCCGGCAGACCGGGGCGTTCACGGTCGCCCGAACCTGCGGCTACCACGACCATGGCCAGCCCACCGACCCGGACCTGCAGGGGACCATCGTCATCAAATGAGGAGGAAGCCGATGCGCAAGTCCACCGCCGTTCTCGCCCTGTTCCTCGGGGCCGGGCTCGCGGCCTCGAGCTGCGGCAAAGGCTCGGACAACCTGACGATCTGGCAGGCCGACCTGCTCGATTCGAACGAGACCCCGCCCCGGGCCACCGGAGCCAGCGGCACCGCCGGCATCACCTTCGACGGCACCACCGTGACCTACACCGTGGAGCTGCACAACATCAACAACGTGTTGTTCGGCCACATCCACTCGGGAGCGGCCGGGGTCAACGGGCCCGTGCGCGTGACCCTCTACCCCGGGCCCACGGTCGCAACGGTGAACGGCATCCTCGTGCAGAGCAGCTTCACGGCCGCGGACGTGAAGGGCGTCAGCTTCGACGAGCTCATCCAGCAGATGAAGAGCGGCACCGCCTACGTGAACTTCCACACCACGCGGTACACGGGGGGCGAGGTCAGGGGCCAGACCCGGCTCCTGCAGTAGCGGCGAACCGCCGGGGCCGCGCTCAGGCGAGGAGAGGGCGCGGCCGTCGCTCGTCGAAGCGCCACAGCCCCGCGCGCCGCGCCGCGGCGAAGGCCGCTTCCAGCTCGGGGCCTCCGGGCCGGCGGCCGATCTCGGGAAAGCGCACGAGGCCGTCCCGACCGGGCGTGCCCACCTTGTGCTCCGGCCGGTACTGCGCCATCACGTTGACGTAGGTGTCGGGCGAGACCTCGCGGGCCAGCCACTCGAAGATGGCCGCCGCCTCGTCGGTCTGACCCGGCATCACCAGGTGGCGGACGAGCACGCCCCTCCGGGCGAGGCCGTCGCGGCCGAGCTTGAGGGGGCCCACCTGCCGGTGCATCTCGGCGATGGCGTCCCGGGCGCGCTCCGGGTAGTCGCGGGCGAGGGCCAGGCGCAGCGCGGTCTCCGGCTTCCAGAACTTGAAGTCCGGCATGTAGACGTCCACGATCCCCTCCAGCAGCCGCAGCGACGAGAGCGCGTCGTAGGCGCTGGTGTTGTAGACGATGGGCAGTCGCAAGCCCCCCTCGGCCGCCACCGCCACCGCCTCGATCACCTGGGGGGCCACGTGCTCGGGGGTCACGAAGTTGATGTTGTGGCAGCCGCGGTCCTGGAGGCCGAGCATCAGCCGGGCCAGATCTCCGGCCGTGCACACCGTGCCCGCCCGCACCTGCGAGATGTCCCAGTTCTGGCAAAAAACGCAGCGGAGGTTGCAGAGGGAGAAGAAGATGGTCCCAGACCCGCGCCCGCCGCGCAGGCAGTCCTCCTCTCCGAAATGCGGGAAGGCGCTGGCCACGATCGCGTGACGGCCGGTGTGGCAGGCCCCCGTCCGGTCCTCGATGCGGTTGCAGCCGCAGTCCCGCGGGCAGGCCCGGCAACTCGTGAGCTCCCGGAGGGCTCTGTCCACGCGCTCCCCGAACGCACCGGAACACGATAGCGACAGGTAGGCCGGCTCGAAGTCGTCGAGCAGGAACCGCTCGTCGTAGAATCCGGAACGTGCGACGGTCACCCTTGCTCCTCGCCCTCCTGGCCACCGGCGTCGCCCTCGCCGCCGACCACCCTCCTGACGCCCTCAAGGTGCTGCTCGTGACCGGCGGCCACGACCACGACGTCTCGTTCTACTCGGTGCTCGATGGACACGACGACCTGGACGTCCTCGTGGACCCCCATCCGAACGCGTTCCGCGGGAGGGTCAACGCCCAGGTGATCGTGCTCTACGACATGGTCCCGGACCTTGAGCCCGAGCGCCGCGCCAATCTCCAGGCCTTCGTCGAAAGCGGGGGCGGCGTGGTCGCCCTCCACCACTCCCTCGCCGGCTACACCCGCTGGCGCTGGTGGTCGGAGGAGGTGGTGGGCGGCCGTTACCGCCACGAGCCTGAGGACGGCCATCCTGCCTCGAGCTACCTCCACGACGTCGATCTCCTCGTGCGGCCCCGCCGCGCCCATCCGATCACCCGGGGCCTCGCTCCCTTCCGCATCCACGACGAGACCTACAAGGGGCTCTGGATCTCGCCGCGGGCGGAGGTCCTCCTCGAGACCGACGACCCGACCAGCGATGGGCCGGTGGCGTGGACTCTCCCCCACGCGAAGGCACGCCTGGTCGCGATCCAGCTCGGCCACGGGCGGGAGGCCCACCGCAACCCCGCGTACCGGGCCCTGGTGCACAACGCGATCCTGTGGGCGGGGAGACGGCTCGGACCCTAGGCGGTCGGCGGCGCGGTGCCCTGCTCCACCCAGCCCGCGATGCGCTCCCGCGACCACTGGTGGTCGTCGTTCAGGTGGACGATCACCGCGGCCAGGATCAGGCGCTTGTGGCAGCCCGCCTCGGGGCAGGCGCGGATCGTCCCCTCGAGGCAGTCGAATAACCGCTCCAACCGCTTCGGCAGGATCTGCCCGGCCTCTTCGGGAAGCCGGTACATCCCTTCGTAGGCGGCGCCGAGGGCGCAGGAGGCGCGGCTTCCCTTGAAGTAGTTGCCGAAGGCCTGCTCGGGCCTCCGGCTCACGCCCAGGGAGATCGCCTCGGCCAGCTCGCGCTCGTCGTGCCGGACCGTGTGGTACATGATGCCTCCCTCGTTTCGCAACTGTAGCAAGCCGGGAGGCCGGAGGGAAGGCTTCAATGGAATGAATCGAGGAGCAGCCATGGCGGGAGAACCCGGGGGTCTGCGGATTTTATCCGTCCCGGGACGGATAAGCTGGAGGACGAGCGGTACCGATGGCCGATCTGGACGACGTCCGACGCATTGCGCTGCAGCTGCCGGGAACCCGCGGGGGCAAGGACCGCTTTGCTTTCAGCGTCGAGAACAAGGGTAAGCAGAAAGGCTTCGCGTGGGTGTGGGTCGAGCGAGTGGATCCCAGGAAGCCGCGGGTGCCGCGCGCCGACGTCCTCGCGGTGAGGGTTCGCGACCAGGCCGAGAAGGCGGCCCTGCTCGTCGGCGATCCAGAGCGGTTCTTCACCGAACCCCACTACAACGGCTTCCCCGCCATCCTGGTGCGCCTGCCAAAGATCACCCTCGCCCAGCTGCGCAAGCTGATCTTCGACGCATGGCGGTGCCTGGCTCCGCGGCAGCTCGTGAAGGACCACGAGGCCACGCGACCGGGCAAGCGCCCGCAGCGGCGCTGATCGCCGCGCCGCTCACCAGCGCCGCGGGGGGCGCCCTAGCGGCCCAGGGGCGAGCCCGGTTCTCCCGGGGGAATCGGCTCGCCGGCCAGCGCGTCGAGGTCCTTCAGGATGTCGGCTACCTGGGCCTCGACGACGACCTGGCCCTTCCGCCACGAGGCGAGGGTGGCGTCGCCGAAGACGCCGCTGGGAGCGTAGTGGCCCTTCTCGTTGGCGGGGTCGCGGGTCAGGGGGCCCGGCCGGACGACCAGGCCGTCGGCCACCGCCTTGTCCATGCGGACGACCCCGGGCTGCATGTAGAGGACCATCGAGGTCTCGATCTCGTCGGCGTGGGTGCCGAGCCTCTGCTCGCGCGTCGCGTCCTCCGCCGCCTTGCCCGCCACGCGCAGGTCCGTGTAGCGCATCCGGATCCCCTCGCGGGACAGGACCTCCGCGGTCTCCGCCAGGGGGGGCACGGTGGAGATTCCGGTGTTGAGGACGTAGAAGCGGCGCGGGCCGTAGCGGGCGATGGAGCGGCAGATCTCGGCCACGGCCTCGCGCTGGGTGCGGGAAGAGAGCGAGACCGAGCCCGGGAACTCGAGGAACGCGGGATAGAAGCCGTAAGTGAGGGTGGGGAGCAGGGCCACCGGCCGCGCCTCCACCGCCCGCTGGGCGAAATACTCGGCCAGGATCTGGTCGTTCCCCAGCGGCAGGTGCGGGCCGTGCTCCTTCGCGCCCGCCCCCAGGGGAAGCACCACCACCCGGTCGCGGGTGAGATAGGGCTCGGCCTGCGTCCACGGCACGTCGGGCAGCCGCAGGCCCGGCTCCGCCCGCGCGGCGGCGCGCACGGGCAGGAACCGTTTCGGGAACTTGGCCACCATCGTGTACAGCGGGTCGACCATGTTGGCCACACGGATCACCGCGACCTGCGAGACGAGCTGGTAGGCGTCCGCCTTGTCGAAGCCGTGGTCCGCCACCAGCCACTCCACGAGCTCCACGAAGGCGATCCGCAGGGCGTCCGAGAGCGGCCGCGCGCTGGCCGCGACCATCAGGTGCTCCGCGTCCTCGAAGCGCGGCCAGGCGATCGGCTTCTTCTTGAGGAGCCCGAAGCGGAAGGCCACGTCCATCGAGGTCTCGAGCCCCGAGCCGCAGACCTCGCCGTCGCCCTGCAGGGCGTGGCCGTCCCCGAAGTAGAAGAGGCCGCCTTGATGAAAGACGGGAAGGTAGACCGTCGTGCCCTCGCGCACGTCGGGGGCGTCCATGTTGCCGCCGAAGGGGCCGGGCCACAGCCCGCCGAAGGCCTCGGCGCCCGACGGGGCCACCGCCACCCGGCCCAGCATCGGCCGGAGGGGGACGGTCACCGTCTTCGTCCCGCTGCCCGGCAGATCCACCGTCCCCGTCATGCGCTGGCGGTCGAGGCGCCACACGTAACGGCCGAGCGGGAACGTCTCGTTGAGCATGGCAGTGCCGCGGTCGGGGACGAGGGCGCCGAAACGCCCCCCCTGGGTGGTCGCCGGGCTCTGCCCCCTCGATCGCGATCGGCCCCACCTCCCCCGGCCACGCCCCGCCCGCCTTCTCGTACCACTCACCCCAGAGCGACTCGCTCTCGAGCACGTCGCCCGGCTTCACCGTGAGGACGGGCGGACGGACCGCGAAGGTCGGATGACCGACGGTCGGCTTGAGCCGGTGCGTCTCCGCCCGGGCGATGCCCGGGAGGAGCAGCAGCAGGATCAGCGCCCGACGCATGTCAGCTCTTCGCGCCGAGGCGTCCCACGTCGAGCAGCAGGCCGAGGACGACGACCCCCGCCTGGACGAGAGCCGGCCCCGTCCCTCCGCCGCCCATCGGTATTCCAAGGAAGGGGACGCGGGCCAGGATGATCAGGGCCACCGCTAGCGTTCCCCCCAGGATCGCCCACCAGGCCCAGACCTCGCCCCGGCGGTAGGGACCGGTGACGATGAACAGAAAGAGCACCGCGTAGGCTGCGGCATAAGCGGCCGACGTCCCCCGGATGGCACGGAGGGCCGTGGCGACTCCCTCCCGCCCGGCCGCCACGTCGGTCAGGGGGACCGTGCCGATGGGATATTCGCTACGGCTGTAGGCCAGGCCCGCCGACGCCAGGCTGCCCACCAGGACCAGCGCCCCCACCACCGTCAGCAGGATCCAACTCGTCGTTCGGAGCTTCGAGGACATGCCTTCCTCCTTCTGATGCTACCCATGCCGCCACGTGTGACCAATGCCCAAGTTGAACATGAATTGAATGCCCCGGAGTTGCGCTGGGCCTCCAACCGTGTGACCGACCCCGGCCGATACCATGAAGGTGAAGCCGGTTGGCTTGATGTATTGATATCCGATCTGTGCTCCGGGACCGTAGACCTTTGCCTTGCCATTCGTGCCGGAACCCTCGGGCGCGATCTCGACCACGAGCTGGGAAATCGAGAACTCGAGGAAACCACGGCGGCTGAAGCCCCCGGTGAACGCCCGCACACCACCAGCGGCGGCTACACCGGTCGCTTCCCGCTCCTGCGCGCGCGCTGTATAGCCGAGCCCCGCGAAGGCGGAGCCCCTCCCTCCCGCGACATAGCCTTCTGCTTGGGCCCCGAGCCAGCCCATGGCGTTGCCCAACCCGCCCAGAAGCGTGAACACCGGTCGCCCAGGAGTGGGAGACACGTCGGCGCAGGAGGCTCTCGCGGAGCAGATTACGGACGACAAGAGGGTGAGCAACACAAGGCGGTTCACGAGCCCAGCCTTCCTAGTGAGAGATGCCGTGCTCATGCAGGCGGCGATGCAGGCGCTCCCGCGCCTCGGTGAAGGTCCGCCGGACGCGCGAGAGACCTTCGGCGTCGGGACGCGTGGCCAGGCTCTCCGCCCAGGTCTCGGCGCCCTCGATGAGGGTCAGCATGTAGGCCACGGCGGGGGCCGAGAACAGCTCCTGCCCGGGCACGCGCAGGTATACGGGGGAGGTGTGGGCCTGGATGCCCAGGCTCCACGCGGTCGTCGGCCCCAGCTTCGAGGCGCAGCGGGCGGCGAGCCAGCCGGGTCCCGTCACCCGCACTTTCTCACTCAGGGTCATCTCACGCGTCCCTGCCGCGTCCTCGCGCGAGGCCACCACGGTGCCATTCAGGACGACCTCCAGCCGGTGGAAGGGGACGAAGCTCTTCGCCTCCACGCGGGCTTCCACCGTCCCCCCGCCCGCGCCGAGCGCGATCTCGTCGCCCGGCGGGTGGCCGTCCACCTGGAAGAGGAGGAGCGGACCGGTGGTCATGAACGTGTTCCCCCGGCGCACGGCGTCCGCCCAGTTGCCGAAGTTGAGCTCGGCCTGGCCGAGGTAGGCGTAGGTCCGGTTGGCGCCGACCGCCATGTACGCCCCCATCTTGTCGGTGCCACCCACGGCGGGGAGGCGGTACCCGCAGTTCAGGTAGCGGTACCAGTCGAGGAAGCGAAGCGTGTTGAAGTGCTCGCCGTGGGGGTAGAGCTCGACCGCGTCGATCTTGCCGAGAGCAATGTCAGCCGCCAGCTCCGCCGTGGGATACGGGAAGTGGACGGCCACCACCAGGCCGCCGCGCTTGCGCTGCGCGTCCGCCCAGTCCGCGAGACTGGTCCACAGCGGATCGCCGAGGTAGCTCTCCGATGGCCCGCTGGCCGACATGGGGTAGACGGGCGCCCCCTGGCCTCCCACCAGGCCCAAGTGGCCGAGGATGTGCTGGCGGTTCTCCGTGCTGACCTGGACGATGGTCTCCCGGTCGCGCGAGACGAGCGGTCCATGCGCGAGGTCCCCCACGTTCGTGAAGAGGTCGCCCCACTGCGCCGCCAGCAGGCTGATCAGGTTCAGGCCCTCGGCCTGACCCTCCAGCACCGCGGTGGAGGGTGAAAGGAAGTGCACGTGGGTGTCGGCGGTCACCCAGCCCCGCGCGCGCAGGTCGGTCAGGCGGGAGACCTCCAGGGTCAGCTCGCGGCGGCCCGGCTCGATCTGGAGCTTGCGCCGCACCGGCGCGTACTCGAAGCCCTTCGTGATCTCCACGTACACCTCGCCCGCCGGCAGCTCGACCTGGAACGTGCCGTCCACGTAGGCGAAGGACGAGTCCATCAGCTTCACGTCCGCCCCGTAGTCCTCGAACCAGGCGTCGTTGATCTCCGTGCGGTGACCGTAGGGCGGGATGTAGCGGCCCTCCTTCGACCGGAAGGCCAGACGCACCGGGGTCGGCCGCCCGGTCGCCGCGTCCATGACCCTCCCCTGCACCCAGGCCTTCTCCCGCTCCAGGACCTCGACCCGAGCGCCCGCGGGCCGCGCCTCGAGCTCACCACCCGGCGTGACCTCGCTCAACGCGAACTCGTAACGCCGCCCCGATTTCGTGTCGGTGACGAGCAGGGTGGCTTCCGGGCTGGCCGTGACCTCCGCATACAAATGACGGCCGCCGGGAATCGGCTCCGCGCGCTCGCCCAGCCCCGCCTCGGACGCCCGAAGCCAGGCCTGCGGCTCGAACCGCCGGGGCGCCCAGGTCCGGGCCACGATGCCGAGATCGACCTCGACCGCCCATCGGCCCTCCTCGTCGGCCGCGGCCTCCGGCAGGGTGATCCGGTAGAGACGGAGGCGCTCGTAGCGCAGCGGGCTCTCCTTGCCTCGGAAGAGGGTCAACCCGCAAAGGAAGAAGACGTCTTCGGCCCGAGCCTCGATCCGCAGCACCCGCACCGTCTTCTCGGGCTCGGGGTTGCGCAGCGCCGAGACCCACAGGGTTCCCAGGGGACTCCCCCCGTAGGCGTTGTCGGCGACCGCCGTCTGGAGCTCGCCCCAATCCGTCCCGCTCCCCAGCGCGTCCGTGAGCCGGCGCGGAGCATCCCGTCGGTGAGGCCGGGAGGCGAAGCTCAAGTGCCCCCACGGGTAGGAAGGGGCGCCGACCTCGAATCGGCGGCGAATGGCCAGGCTTCGCGAGCCGCCGTCCTCGTAGACGAGGGTGGCCTCGGCCAGGAGTTGGCCGACCTGCTCGGCGACGTCGTCCCCGGGCTCCGGCCTCTCGTTCTTGTCCCAGTCGCAGAAACCGGACAAGCAGAGGAAGCCCGCGCGCTCCTGGAGGCGGATCTCGACCTGGCGGGCCGTCCAGGACGCCGGCCTGGTGCTCAGGGCGAGCCAGCGCTTGCTTTCCGTGCCTTCGGGCCCGAGCCGGAAGGGAAGACCGTAGAAGTCGTTCTCGCCGACGGGTGTGCGGAGCAGGCCGTCACGCGCAGAGTCGCCACCCAGCCACCTGGCCCGCTCTTGTGGCCCGAAGTCTGCGGGCGAAGAGTTGAAGTGGCCGGTCAGGTCGATGGGGACGAACTTCTCCCGGCTGAACCCCCGTCCACGCCCCTCCGGCTGCGCCGCCGCCGGGCTCGTCCCCTCGAGCATCATCCGGAGGGTGGGGACGCCCGCGCCAACGCCCTGCAGGAAGCCCCTTCGTGACCAGCCGATCCTGCGCGGAGGGTCATCCACGGCGACGCCGACGTTACGCTCCGGATGGCGAGGCCGTCAAGGGCCGGGACGTGTAGAGTCGTTTGCGAACTCGATCCGGAACCAGTACGAAAGGTAACACCAGGAAGCGGCTGGACGGGTCGTCAGGGCTGTGAGGCGGCGCCGCGCCTCGAGCCCTCGGGCGACAGTCGGCGCAGCCGGCCTACGACCGTACCCCCGGAGACGCGCAGCATTCCCAGCGACACCGGCAGGCGGAAGCGCCGCGGCCCCGCGCTGCCGGGGTTGAAGTAGAGCACGCCTGCGCGGCGAACGGAGCGGGGCTGGTGCGAGTGGCCGCTGATCACGGCCGCGAGGCCCTCCGCCCGCGGATCCACCGCGAGAGCCTTGAGGTCGTGGATCACGTAGAGCTTCGCCCCGCCGACCTCCAGCACCGCCGTCTCCGGCAGGTGGCGCGCCCAGGCCTCGCGATCGTTGTTGCCGCGAACCGCCGTGACGGGGGCGATCGCGCCCAGCTGGTCGAGGATCTCCGGGCCGCCGATGTCTCCCGCGTGCACGATCACGCTCGCCCCGCGCAGCGCGCGGATCGCCTCCGGTCGCAGAAGGCCGTGGGTGTCGGAGATGACGCCCACCCGAACCGCCCTCGGGGTCTCCCGCAGGTCCGCCCCTCAGCCCTTGCGCCAGAGCGCCTGGCCCATGCGGACCCGCTCCCCGGCCGCGGCCGGCCGCAGGGAGCGATCGGCAACGAGCAGCACGACCGTCGAGCCGAGGTTGAATGCCCCCAGGTCGTCGCCCCGGGCGATCGAGATCGGCGCCGCCGGCTCCGTCCAAAGGGCCGCCCGACCCACGTTGGTGACGAGGTCGGTGAAGGCGAGGGAGATCCGGCCCACGTTGGTCGCGCCCACGAGCACCACCGCCACCGGGCCGAGATCCTCGCCGTCCAGGAAGACGGCCACCCGCTCGTTGCGGGTGAACAGGCCCTCGACGTTCGGCAGGGCCAGGTCGTTCACGGGGAAGAGCCGGCCCGGCAGGTAGCGCCAGGAGCGGATCCGGCCGTCCACCGGCGAATGGACGCGGTGGTACATGCGGGGGCTCAGGTACAGGGTGGCGTACACGCCGCCGCGGAACCGCTCCGTCTCCTCGGCCGAGCCCAGGAGGGCCTCGAGCGCGTACGTCTTCCCCTTGATCTGCTCGAGCCGGCCGTCCTCGGGTATCTGCCCCCACGCGGAGAGACGTGCGTCGCACGGAGAGGTCACCACCCCGGGTCCCCCCGCGATGGGCCGCGCTCCGGCGCGCAGCCGCCGGACGAAGAACGCGTTGAACGTCTCGAAGGACCCGATGGGGTCTCTCACCTCGGACCAGTCCACCTGGTAGAGGCGGCCGTAGGCCCGAATGGCCGCTCGCAGCAGCAACGGCGGCAGGGGCGCGTCGGCCAGCCGGCCGGTGAGCCGGCTCACCCAGGGCGTGGACACCGCGCGGACGAGCCGCTGCTCCACGGCGCGACGGAGGCCGCTCACGCCCGCGGGTCGGGCTCCTTTGGCCCGCTCACGACGCCGCGATCTGCTCGAGCTGGGCCAGGTGGTTCAGGTCGTGGCCGGCCAGCAGCTTCACGATGAGGCCGACCGACTCGGGCCCCCGCTCGCCGTGGACGTAGGGCCGCTCGAGGTCCTGCGGGCCGAGCGAGCGGACGAGTGCGACGTTCCAGGACCGGAGCCCCACGAAGGCGCGCGTGGCCAGGGCGGCGTCGAGGCCGGGGTAACGCGCGGCCCAGCGGTCCTGGTCGAAGGGCTGCGCCCGGTGGTTCTCCTCGGCCAGGGCTTGGCGCAGGCGGAAGCCGATCCCCAGCTCGCAGTCGGCCAGGTGGGCCAGGATCTGCCGGGCCGTCCACTTTCCCGGAGCGTAGCTTCGCTCCAGACGCGCGGGGCCCAGCGACCCCGCGACCGCCTCGATCCGCTTCGCCGTCTGCTCCAGGCTCTCGAGCACCGGGCGATCGCCCACCAGGCCCAGGATCCGCTCCACATAGGGATTCATTGTCGACCCCCCCACCTATCCTCGCCCCCCGTAGGGGGGAGGGAACGCTGGCGCATGTACGGCTCCGCCGTTCTCTTTGGCGAATTCTGCGACAGGGAGGGCGTCAAGTCCATCGCCGCGTGCTATCAATAATGAGCAGGAGGTCGCATGCCGAAGCCCCAGGCCGGACTCGACTACGGCGAGTATCTCCGGCTCGGAGAGCTCCTCTCGTGCCAGTCCCCCAAGAGCGCGGAGGCAGGCCAGCCCGCCCACGACGAGATGCTGTTCGTGATCGTCCACCAGGTCTACGAGCTCTGGTTCAAGCAGGTCCTTCACGAGCTGGACTCGGTCATGGCCTTGTTCCGCGAGGACTCGGTGGACGAACGCGGCATCGGGGTTGCGGTCTCCCGCTTGCAGCGGGTCACCGAGATCCAGAAGATCCTGGTCGACCAGCTCCGGGTGCTCGAGACCATGACCCCCCTCGACTTCCTGGAGTTCCGGGACCTCCTCGTCCCCGCCTCGGGCTTCCAGAGCTGGCAGTTCCGGCTCATCGAGAACAAGCTCGGCCTGCGCGCGGAGGGACGCACGGCCCGGGAGCGCACCCCGGTGGGAGCCCGCCTCGCTCCCGAGGTCGCGGAGGCCCTGCGCGCGTCCGAGGCGGGCCCGTCGCTCTTCGACCTCGTCGAGAGCTGGCTGGAGCGCACGCCGTTCCTCGAGGTGTCGGGCTACCAGTTCTGGGCCCGCTACGCGGAGGCGGTCGGGGCCATGCTGGCGAACGACCGGCGGACCATCGAGACCAACGCGACCTTGACGGAGGCGGAGGTGCAGGCCCAGCTCGCCGAGCTGGCCCAGACCGAGGCCAGCTTCGCGGCGGTCCTCGACGAGAAGGCGCACGAGCGGCTTCGGGCCGAGGGCCGGCGCCGGCTCTCCCACCGGGCCACCCGGGCCGCCCTCTTCATCCACCTCTATCGCGACCAGCCGATCCTCCACCTCCCCTTCCGCTTCCTGACCCTGCTCGTGGACGTGGACGAGCTGCTCTCCGCCTGGCGCTACCGCCACGCCCTCATGGTCCACCGCATGATCGGGACCAAGATCGGCACCGGGGGCTCCTCGGGCCAGCGCTACCTGCTGGCCACCGTAGAGCGCAACAAGGTCTTCACCGACCTCTACGACCTCTCCACCTTCCTGATCTCGCGCTCGGCCCTGCCCCCGCTTCCCGAGGAGATGGAGCGGCGCCTGGGCTTCCACTACCCGCGGGAGTGACCGCCCATGTACAAGGACCAGTTCTCCCGCTTCTTCTCCGCCGAGCCGCAGCGCCTCCACTTCGCGGCCCACAGCCATCACCTCTGGCCGGACGTGACGCGCCAAGCGATGCTGGACGTGTGGGACGACGCCGCGCGGCTCGTGGACCGCAAGTGGGAGCGGATCTTCGGAGAGGTGGTGCCACGGGCCCAGGCCCACGTGGCCCGCGTCCTCGACCTCTCGGCACCGGCCCAGATCGCCTTCGCCCCCAGCACCCACGAGCTGGTGATGCGGCTCCTCTCCTGCCTGGAGGAGCGCGGCGAGCTGCGGATCCTGACCACCGACGGCGAGTTCCTGAGCTTCGCCCGGCAGGCGGCCCGGCTCGAGGAGCAGGCGCGCGTCCGCGTCACCCGCGTTCCCACAGAGCCGTTCGCGACTTTCGAGGCCCGCTTCCGGGAGGCGGCGGCCGGCGCCTTCGACCTCGTGTACCTGAGCCAGGTGTTCTACAACTCGGGTTACGCGGTCGCAGATCTGCCGGGAATCGTGCGCTCGGTCCGCGATCCCGCCTGCCTGGTCGTGATCGACGGCTATCACGCCTGGTGCGCGGTCCCCACGAGCCTGCGCGCGATCGAGGACCGGGCCTTCTACGTCTCCGGGGGCTACAAGTACGCGATGAGCGGCGAAGGGGCCTGCTTCATGCACGTCCCGGCCGGCTGCCGGCTCCGGCCCGTGAACACCGGCTGGTTCTCCATGTTCGGCCGGCTGAGCGCGGCCCCCACCGCGCGCGTCGAGTACCCCGAGGACGCCTTCCGCTTCTGGGGCGCCACCTTCGACCCGACCGGGCTCTACCGCCTCAACGCGGTGATGGACTGGATGGACGGCCTCGGGCTCTCCGTGAAGGCGATCCACGATCACGCGCGGAGGCTGCAGGAGCGTTTCCTGAGCGGACTCGAGCGCCGGTCGGTCTCCCCGCTGCCCGCGAGCGCCCTGGTGACGCCGCGGGATCTCGATCATCAGGGGAACTTCCTGGCCTTCCGCCTTCCCGCCGCGGGCGAGCTGGGGCGCCGCCTGCGCGCGGCGAAGGTCGAGGTGGACTGGCGCGGCGACCGCCTGCGCATCGGCTTCGGGATCTATCAGGACGAGGCCGACGTGGATGCGCTCCTGGAACGGCTCTCCGCCCTCCCGGCCGCGGTGTAGACTGGCTCGATGAGCGATCTCCCCCGCACCCCCGACGGCTTCGTGATCGCCTTCCCGCCGCTCCAGGGAGAGTTCCCCTTCGAGCGGGACCCCGTCATCGAGGCCTACAAGAAGGACGTGGACCGGACGCTCATCATCGAGAACCTGAAGCGCACACCGGACGAGCGTATGCACCAGCTTGTGGCCATGCAGCGATTCGCTCTGGAGCTGAGGCGTGCCTTCGCCGCAACCCGCGACTGACTCGGCTCGGCCCGTTACACGGTGGACCTGGACGTTGTCTACTCCAGGACGCCGGGGAACATCGTCCGGCTTGTGGGCGCCCTCGCCCCGCTCGAGCCCTATCTGCGCGGGGCCCCGCCGGGGCTCCCCTTCCGCTTCGACTCCGAGACCGTCCGGCGGGGCTTGAACTTCACGCTCACGACCAGTCTCGGCGACTTCGATGTCCTCGGCGAGATCGCGGGGGGCGGGACCTATGAAGCGCTGCGCCCGCATGCCGAGGCGGGCAGCGTCTTCGGCCAGCCTTGCCTCTGCCTCGGCCTCGAGAAGCTCATCGCGGTCAAGCGGGCGGCCGGCCGGCCCAAGGACCTCGAGGCCATCGCCGAGCTCGAGGCCATCTGGGAGGAGCGCCGGAAGCGCGGCCTGTAGCCTTATCATGGGCGCGGCATGGCGCTCCGGGTGGTGAACCCGTTCGACCAGGAAGTCGTCGCCGAGCTGGCCCTCGACGACGACGCGCAGATGCGCGCCAAGGCCGCCGCCGCGCGGCGCGCGTTCGAGGTCTGGAGCCGGCGGCCGCTCGGGGAGCGGGCGGAGCGGGTCCAGGCCGGGCTCCAGCGCTTCCGGGCGCGCGCCGACGAGATCGCGCGCGAGGTGACCCTGCAGATGGGCAAGCCCATCCGCGAGGCGCGCCGCGAGGTGCAGACGCTCTTCGAGCGGGCCGAGCACATGATGGCGATCGCCGCCGAGACCCTCGCCCCGGAGGTGCTGCCCGCCCGGGAAGGCCTGCACCGCCGGATCGAGCACGCGCCCCTGGGCGTCGTCCTCGACATCGCGGCCTGGAACTACCCGCTGCTGATCCCGGTCAACGTCGTGGTGCCGGCGCTCTTGGCGGGCAACGCGGTGCTGCTCAAGCACAGCGCCCGGACGCCGCTCTGCGGGGAGCGCTTCGCCCAGGCGTTCGCGGACCCCGACCTGCCCGGCCTCGTGGCCAGCCTCAACATCGGCCACGAGCAGACGGCTGCGCTGATCGCGGACCCGCGGGCGGTCGATTACGTCGCCTTCACGGGCTCGGTGGCGGGCGGCCGGAGCGTGTACCGGCAGGCCTCGCAGCGCATCCTGGACGTGGGGCTGGAGCTGGGAGGGAAGGACCCCGCCTACGTGGCCGAGGACGCCGACCTCGACTTCGCGGTGGACGGCGTGGTGGACGGGGCCTGCTACAACGCCGGGCAATCCTGCTGCGCGGTCGAGCGCGTGTACGTCCACCGGCGCCTGTACGACGAGTTCCTGGCCCGCGCGCGGGCGGTGATGGAGCGTTACCGTCTGGGCGACCCGCTCGACGAGAGGACGACCCTGGGGCCGTTGGCCGGCCGCCCGGCTCTCGACCTGCTCGAGCGCCAGGTGGAGGACGCGGTCCGGCGCGGCGCGCGGTCGCTGCTCGGGGGCCGGCGCCTTCCGGACACGCGGGGGAACTTCTTCCCGCCCACCCTGCTGGCCGACGTCCCCAACGACGCCGAGGCCATGCGGGAGGAGAGCTTCGGGCCGCTGCTGCCGGCCCGAAAGGTGGCGGACGACGAGGAGGCGCTGCGACTCATGAACGACACGCGGTACGGCCTGACCGCGTCGGTGTGGACGCGCGACCGCGAGCGCGCAGACCGGCTCGCGGGCGAGCTCCGTGCGGGCACCGTGTACCAGAACCGCTGCGACTACCTGGACCCCGCCCTGCCCTGGACCGGGGTGGGCGAGAGCGGGATGGGCTCGACGCTCTCGCGCTACGGCTTCTACCACCTCACCCGGCGCCGGAGCATCCACCTGCGCGCTCAGCCATGAGCGCGCCTCCCGCCGAGCGGCTGCTGAAGGAGCTGCAGGAGCGCGGGACTCGCCGCGTCAAGATCGGGATCGCCGACCTGGACGGCGTCCTGCGGGGCAAGTACCTGGCGATGGAGAAGCTCGCCAGCCTGATCGAAGGCTCCGCGGGCTTCTGCGACTGCATCTTCGGCTGGGACTCCTCCGACCAGCTCTACGACAACGCGCAGTTCTCGGGCTGGCACAAGGGCTTCCCCGACGTGGCCTACCAGCTCGACCTCGCGACCATGCGCTGGCTGCCCCACGAGAAGGACACGCCGTTCTTCCTGGCCGAGCTGGTCCCCCCGGAGGGCTCGCGGTTCCACCCCATCTGCCCGCGCAACGTGCTGAAGCGGGTGCTGGCCGCGGCTGCAGAGAGGGGGCTCGAGCCCCGCCTGTCGTTCGAGTACGAGTTCTTCGTCTTCCAGGAGACGCCTCAGTCGGTCCGGGAGAAGAACTACCGCGGGCTCCGGCCGTTCACGCCCGGAATGTTCGGCTACTCCGTGCTGCGCACCTCGGTGCACTCCGACCTCTACCAGGAGTTCCAGGACTACTGCGAGGCCATGGACATGGGCCTGGAGGGCTTCCACACCGAGACGGGGCCGGGCGTGCTCGAGGCCTCTATCCGCGTCTCCCCCGCCCTGGCCGCGGCGGACAAGGCGGTGCTCTTCAAGACCTTCACCAAGGTGTTCTTCCAGCGCCACGGCCTCCTGCCCACCTTCATGGCCAAGTGGTCGCTCGACTATCCCGGGCAGGGCGGCCACGTGCACCAGTCGCTCTGGGACGGCAGGACGGGAAAGTCGGTCTTCCACGCGCCGGGCGGCCGCGCCGGCATGAGCCC
>WNFT01003570.1_pt1 | contig 32116 bp, 31 predicted proteins | sample 5400191 | NCBI WGS metagenome assembly WNFT01 (sample SAMN13153359, study PRJNA577476) | soil metagenome | isolation source: 80 cm saprolite under Madrone tree | place: USA:California | collected 2016-06-14 | reverse complement strand
CCGCATTTATTGATGGCGCAGCCACCCCTCCTAATCTAGGAGGGGAATTCAGAGTCACGTTTCGTGTGCATGACCGCTCGCACAACGAAGTGCAAAAATTGGAGACGCCAATGCGGACACCATTGCTCACAACCTCCGAAAAAATGGCCAATCTCCAGACCCCGGGCTTGCGCCCGGGGCTACACTCTGTCGCCGCTCCGCGGCTGAATAGGGGAACAAAGGGGATGCCTTCGGTCTCTAATACTTTAGCGGCCGCGACGTTAATTGTTTGTAGGGTGCAACCGGATGGTGGAGCCACCAGGAGATAAAAGTATGAAGTTCATGAATGGCATCCGGAAAACAACGGTTTTGTGGCTGGTTCTGGGGACGACTCTCGTTTTATCCGGAACCTTTTTCTTCGACGCCCGGGCGCAGGGGTTGGGCATTTCCGGGCCTCACGTCCACAAGAACCTCACGATCTTTCTCATTCGCGGCCAGGATCGATTGAGCGGCAAGGTGCCGCTGACTTTGGAGGAGGCGCTGAAGCAGAAAAGAGTGATCGTTCACGAGACCGGCGACGTCAACGAACTCGCCATCGAGAATGTGTCTCAAGACGCTGAAATCTTTGTGCAGTCGGGCGACATTGTTAAAGGCGGAAGGCAGGATCGTGTGATCAGCATCACGTTTCTCGTGCCGCCGCGATCGGGACGGATACCGATCGCCGCCTTCTGCGTGGAGCACGGGCGCTGGACGCCGCGGGCCGGCGAGCTGGCCGTTGCTTTTGAGGCGTCCAACGCGCAGATTGCGACGCGAGAGCTCAAGCTTGCGGTTCGACTCAAAGGCGAGCAGCAGGAAGTTTGGAAGGACGTGGCGGAGGCTCAAGGCAAATTGAGCAGCGGCCTGGGCGTGCCGGTCGCTCCTGCGGCTTCCCCGTCAAGCCTGCAACTGACTCTCGAGAACACCAGACTGCGCGACAGCGTCGACGAATACATTCGAGCCCTGGCTCCCATTGTCGAGAAAAGTCCTGGCGTGGTGGGCTTTGCCTTTGCCGTGAACGGTAAGCTCAGCGGCGCCGAGGTCTATGGTTCGAGTGGTCTGTTCCAGAAGATTTGGGCAAAGTCGCTGAGGGCATCCGCGGTCGAAGCCATTGCGGAATCCACAGACAGCCAGAAATTCAAGCAGCCCACCGCCGCGGACGTCACGGCTTTCATGAATGAGGCAGACCGGGCCGGCGCGTCTGAAAAACAGATCACGCCTCGTTTCACACTATTGACGAAAGAGAGCGTGCGTTACGTCCTCTTCGAAACAAGAGACGGCAGAGCGAAGGCGACGCTGCACAGAAGCTATGTCAGAAAGTAGATTTCGCGCGTGAAGAGCGGTTCCATTTACTGTAGCGGCGGTCTATGACCGCCGGTATTTCGTTGATTCCAGGAAAAACCGGCGCTCATAGAGCGCCGCTACAGTAAGAGCCAAACGCTCGATTCAATTGTTTTTCTTCAGCAGATCAATCGCAGCCTCGACCGCTTTTGCAACTTCAGGTCATGCACCTGTCAGAGCCTGGCAATAAATGCGGACGATGCCCAGAGCAAAACAACGCTTGCCCCCAGTATCACGAAAAAGAGCATGAGCTTCAGGGTAATGGCAAAGGCCACAACCGCTGCTGCGAATCCCCAGTACCAGAACTCTGCCTTGAATCCCGCCCCCCACCTCGCCTGGCGTTTGCCGGAGACAGTACGCGCCCGCAGGGAAGGCCAGAGACGCGGCACCACTTTAAGGTAGCGCTCGTACTGCTCACCCTGGCTTGCCTGAAGTTCGGCCTCTTCGCGAGCAATGAGCCGATAACAGAACACGAGCATCGCCGCCACCGCCGCTACAAACCCGATTCGGCTCATCAGGGCGCCCACGCCGACGGTCATTAATACATTAGCCAGATACAACGGATTGCGAACCCACCGGTACGGCCCGTCCGCAATAAGCGACTCCGTCTTCACGTCGGCCGCATAGACTACGTCCGCCTGAAGGTACGATGAGGCCCAGGTGCGGATGAGCGCAGCCACAACGACAAGAAGAGCGGCGAAAGCAAACAGGAGATGAGCAACGAGATTCACGTCGACTCGCAAGCCGGCTGCAAGCCAGTTCGCCAGAGCGGCTGTTGAGTTCTGATGATCCAATGAGTACAGCGGAAACGTGAAGGCAAAGATCAGCCCGAAGACCAGCGCCCTGTTCGTGAATTCCCAGTCTGTGGCTTTCATTCGGAGCAAGTTATCCCCGCGGGCGTCGAATGTAAAGTCTTGTCCGCGGAAGGAAACAAAGAATCAGCCGCGAATTACGCCGATTACGCGAATGGGGCGCATCAAGAGTTGTTTCTTGCGCCCCATTCGCGTAATCGGCGTAATTCGCGGCTAATTCTTTGTTTCCTTCAAAACTATATTGGTCTGTACCTGCAAGACACGTGGAAGGCGACCCGGCGGCTGACCGTGAGCGCCGGCCTTCGATGGGAGCCCTTCAAGCCGATGTATGACGCAGACGGCCGGGCTTTGTTCTTCTCTCAAGAGGCGTTTGACAACGGTCTTCGCAGTACCGTCTACAAGAATGCTCCGGCCGGGCTTCTGTTTCCGGGAGACACCGGCTATCCCTACGGCAACAGCAAGGCGATCGGACCATCCGCACTGTTGCATTTCGCGCCACGCCTGGGTCTGGCATGGGACCCGCATGGCGACGGCCGTATGGCGGTGAGAGCTGCCTACGGAGTCTTTTTTGACTACCCGCACTTCTACGAGTACAGCGGGATGTTGAAAGACCCGCCCTGGGGTTATGGAGTGACTCTTACAAACCCAGGTGGCGGGTTCGAAGATCCATGGCGAGGAGTTCCCGGAGGAAATCCCTTCCCGGCTCCTCTCACTCCGGATATAAGGTTTACTCAGGCCGGAGATTATTTAAGCGTTCCGCCATCTCTTAAGTACCCGTATATGAATCAGTGGAATCTCAGCATTCAGAGGGGAATTGGAGCGGACTGGCTGGTGGCTGCAAATTATATTGGAAACAATGTCATTCATCTGACGGATGCTCTTCAGGTCAATCCCTCGGTGTATCTGCCAGGCAGCAGTTGCGTGATCGGAGGGCAGACCTACAGCCCGTGTACGTCCACTGCGAATGTACTGCAGCGCCGCAAGCTGTTTCTGCAAAATCCGACGGAAGGCCAGTACTATGGCAACCTCATCGAGCCCTACAGCGGCGGCACGCGCAATTACAACGCGATGGTGCTTTCGGTCCAGCGCCGGCGAAGTCATGGCGTGACCGTGCAGGGGAATTACACGTTCGGGCATTGCATTGACGATGGGCACCCGGGCGCGAATCTTGACGGCCGGTTTGGAGGAGAACTCAACGAGCGCCGGAGGTTGAGCCGCGGCAATTGTGATTCGGACCGGCGGCACAACATGAACATGTCCACAGTGTACGAGACACCGCAGTTTTCAAACTCCACGCTGCGAATGCTCGGGACAGGCTGGCAGGTTTCCGGAATTGTCAGGGTATTGTCCGGAAGCTGGCTGACAATATCTACCGGTGTCGATAGCCTGGCAACCAACGGAGACACGATCCCGAACCTGGTTCTTCCCAGCCCTTATACTCCCGACAAGGGCATCGACCTGTATCTCAATCCTGCGGCTTTCGCGCGGCCGGCAACGGGCGAGTACGGAAATTTCGGAAGGAGTAATATTCAAGGTCCGGGAAGTATCCGGATCGATATGGGCCTGACGCGAAAATTCCAGGTTCGAGAGAAGCAGACGGTCGAGTTCCGGGTCGAAGCGTTCAATCTGCCGAACCATTTGAATCCGGGCAATCCGAGCACTGCGGGATTGACTCTGACCAGCCCCACTTTCGGGAGGATTCAGACGGCCCTTGATGAACGGATTATTCAGTTGGCATTGAAGTATGTGTTCTAGAAATCGAACTGTAGCGGCGGTCTATGACCGCCGGAATTTCGGCGCTCACAGAGCGCCGCTACAGTTGCTTGAAAGGAGGCTTGTGCGCATCATAATCTTGGCTGCTGTAGTGGTAGTCGCGCTGGGCATCTTCTGTTTGTGCATGGTGCCCATTCCTCGTGAGCCCGCCATCGGCTCGGCTCGACTGGTTTCCATCGAGGAACTGGCAGAAATGTGTCCTCCGGAGCCGCCAGCCGGCCCGCAGGAAAACAATCTGTTTGCTGCATTTCAGGATAGTTCCGTGCAAGCGGCTGGACAAAATGCCGGCAGTGCCGCCACGGTGAACCGTCCTCCTGTGCGGTATATCCGCGACACCGATCCCATTTACTCTTCGGTCGGAGTCGATATGCGGCTCAACGAAGTGTTCCTGCAAGACAGCAATACATGGAGCATCCGGGTATTCAACCGGCTCGACAATACGCCGGCCGGTGCCCCGCGGACCCAACCCAAGCGCGTGATCAGCGGTCCGAAGACCGACGTGCAGTTCAATAGTTGTGTTTACATTGACCCGACCAATGGGGACATTTATTCGGTGGAAAACGACATCGGCGACAGCATTGTCGTGTTTGCCGAGGGTGCCGAAGGTGATATCGAGCCGAAGCGGCACTTGAAGATCACCCATCGCGGCTACGCGATGACCATCGATGAAGAGAAGCAGGAGCTGTTCCTCTCCGTGCAATATCCTCCGCAGGTGGCGGTTTATCGGAAGCTGGCCTCCGGAGATGAGAAGCCGATACGCTTGATTCAAGGGGAAAGCACGCGACTATCGGATGCGCACGGCATCGCGATCGATACAAAGAACAAGCTACTGTTCGTCAACAATTGGGGCAACATCAGCGACTATAATGCCGTCGGCACGGGCAGGTTTGAAACCCCTTCGATTACCGTGTATCCCCTTGACGCCAACGGCGACATTTCTCCGCTGCGCGTCATTCAAGGTCCCAGGACCCAGTTGAATTGGCCCGCCTCGATGTCTCTGGACCCGGACACCGGGGATCTGTATGTCGCCAATGACATGGGGCAATCCGTCGTTGTTTTCCGCGGAACCGATCAGGGCGATGTGGCGCCGCGTCGAGTGATCAAGGGACAGAAAACCGGTATCAGTTATCCGACAGGTGTGTTTGTCGATACCAGGAACAAAGAGCTATGGGTTTCGAACCTGGGAAACTCGTCGGCGACAGTTTTTCCGCTTACGGCGAATGGAGACGTTGCGCCCCTCCGCACGATTCGCAGCGCGCCGGCCGGCAAAGCGTCGTTGAGATTCGGCAAGACCCAGGCCGTGGCTTATGACAGCAAACGGGAAGAGATTCTGGTGCCGAACTGAGTGAACCATCCGCAGATCGCGGCCTTCGCCAGGTTGGCGAAGGAGAATACGCCGCCCACGCGCGTTCTCGAAGGGCAAAAGACGAAGATCAGCCGGACCATGCACGGTTTTGGATACGATCCGATTCATGACGAAATCGTGGTGACCAGTCCTCTCACACAAGCGATCCTGATATTCCGCGGATCGGCCAAAGGAGAGGATCCGCCGATTCGAGTGATTCAGGGGCCCCGCACACAGATATTGGGTACCGCCGGCGGCGGTCTCGATAGAGTCAGCGTCGATCCGGTCAATAGCGAGATCCTGCTTCCCATTGCACCGGGTGGCACTGTGAAGGAGGGTGGCGTCCTGATATTCGACCGGGAAGCGAATGGAGACGTCGCGCCCAAGCGAGTTCTCGTCGGGGTTCGCGGCGCTGTAGCGGTGGATCCGGTCCACAATCTCCTGATCGCAAACAGCGGCACGTCGATGCAGATTTTCGATCGTACGGCCAGCGGCAATGCCAGGCCAAAAGCCGTAATCCAGGGGCCGAACAGCCTGATGGCGACGATCAGCTCATTCCAGGTCTACGGGCCAAAGGGCTGGATCATCGGCGGCTGCGATCGAGCTCCCGGAATGGCAGGCTCCAGTCCGGCTGTTTGCGCCTGGAGCGTCAACGATAATGGTGACGTTCCGCCCCGTTGGAAAATCCCGGTTCAGCAGCTCACCGGGTATGCTCCATCGGGAATTGCGCTGGATCCGTCGCACAAGGAGATTATTTTCAGCGCAGCGGGCCAGCGGATTCGCCCGCCGAGCGGCATCATGAACACCGTGATCACGTTTTCCTGGCCGGAGATATTTTAGCGGGTTAGCACAAAGAAATTCGGGGACAGACGTATAAATCACCTAATTAGCAGAAAAAGAAACTTGAAAGCTAATTAGGTGATTTATACGTCTGTCCCCGAATTTCTTTGTGCCTTTGTGTCTTTGTGGTTCTAACGCACCCTGTCGTAAACCACCACGTTGTTGGACTGGTCCCCATCCCACATCCCGCGGTAGGTGATGGTCATTGTCTTACCGTCTTCCGATATGACCCGCCGTGCGTTCGCCATCTCTTTACCGGCATGCCACAGAGTGGACTCGGCCGTATTCGCATCAATCTTCTTCAGCGCGATCGCGTCGGAATCGGGGGCTCCCGTGACGGGATACTCCACACTGTCATAATTCGCGACGTATTCAATGGTTGACGAGCGGCCGTCCGCGTAGACGGTCTTTATTGTTGTCTTGAGTCCATCCCGGTGTGCCTCATAGATGCGCGTCTGGCTCTTCGGCGGGGGGCCCGGCCTGAACTTCGACTTTGCGAGGTTGAGAACCCAGGTTCCGAGTACGTGATCTTCAGCAGCAGTGACTTGAGACTGGTAAGCCGCCAGCAGAGGCTCGGCGGCCCAACCCGCAACCGCAGCACCCAACATTACCGGGAAGAGCAATAGCCTGACTTGAGCTCGCATCGCCCTTCTCCTTTCAATCTGGAGCTTTCCGATTTTGAAGTCAGACTACTACCGTTCTTCCGTTACAACAAAGCCCAAAAAGCCCGCAGCTGTCGCGCCAGGTATAGGGCAAGAAAGAGGAGCGCAGGCGCCGTAGCCACGCCTGGCGTGTACGCACGTTGGAACAGCGACCACAAAGTATGGGTAAGACCATTCAGCAACTCGATGGCAATCCAGAGCCAGGCCGGCGTCACTGCAGCTGGGCGTTGTTTACGCGCCGGCCATACGAGACACCAGACGCCGAAGGTCACAAGCGCGACATTGAGGATGACGAAGCCGCGCTCAAGGTTGTTTGAAACCAAGCCACTCACCAGGTGCGCCGGTGGAAACACGTCGTACAACCGGCCAACATACTCCTCGATTGAGTGGGCTGCCTGAGTCGCAATCAGGGCGACGAAGGCAGACTGGAATCGTGTCACGAAACTGGAAGCCACGCGGGCTAATGGTTGAGCGGTCGCGCTTTTCTCGCGGTCCGCTCCCCGTATTAGACGGATGGGTTATTGTTTCATCAGACTGAGAGTCTCCAAGGAACCGTCTTCTCTAAACGAAGGAGCAAGACGATGAATACCAGAAGCAAGAATCTTCCCTCGCAGCGTGGCTTCATATAATGACGGTCCATACTCGAGGGTATCGTAGAGTACCGGGGGTATGAGATTGATCTTCGGATAATTGAGGCCAAAGATTGGCGGCTGATTACTGGCCAACACCAAAACCGCAATGTCCGATGCATCAATCCGAACTACCTGGTTGAAAAGCCAGTCACGGTTCTGGTGCTTCGGAACGAATCCGCTTCTTCCCAAAATGCGGAGTTCGCTTTCAGGGGTCGCTGTCATTTCCAAATAGTCATCAATCACGTGTTTAGCGGTTAGGGCGCAGTGCGGCGTAATCATCACCGCCGTCCCTGACGGATGAGTCTCTTGTGGCGTGGTCGCTACAAAACACAGAACTACCTCCGGACTGAAGCCCGGAGGCAACAACTCAACAATCGCTTCAGCGTTTCTTGTTTCACGATACATTCGAACTCCGTTTAACGGCCTTGGCGATCAGCGGCGCCGAGGCGACCGTTTTTTGCGAGCTGAGGGGACGTGACGCCGCCTTGCCGCGGACCGCGTGGGTTGCATAGTGTTATTTGGTCGTTCGAGTGCGGAAATATCATCCAACCTTTCGACAATCCATCGTCGAAGCAGCGTGGTATCTTTGACACCCTTGGATCTTGCGATTCTCTTGAGACGCTGGGCCTCGCTGGCTTTTAGTGACACGGTGAGAACTCTATTCTTTGCTCGCACAAAAACTGGCTCTCTCACTTCTTCCAGATCGCCTTCGAAATCTGTCAGATCATGTGTGTCCCAGAATCTGGCCAGCTTTTGAATCGAGTCAATTTTCGGAAGACGTCCTTTTTCTAATGTTCTTTCCATCGTTTGTATCGCTTCTTCTCCTTTCGAGTCATTTCACGGGCTGTAACGGGAAAACCCTTGCCGTCAGGAAACTGTATAACCAGACAGAAAAGGTGGCGCCCCGCCGAAGTTTCCCCAAGTACGTAATAGACCGGGTTCGTCCCGGAAGACTTCGCTCGTTGAACAAGAGCTTCGCCGAAACAAACCTCCTCGACTTCTTCGGGCAGAACGCCATGATGTGAAATATGATCAACTTGATCACCCGGCCAGAGAAGCTCGCGAATCTCCACTGGCTGATTCTAGATTAGCAGGACGCCAGCGCCACAAAGAATCCGCCTAACGACTCTGCCGGGAAGCCACTTTATTACGAACGCGAAGCGAGTATCTTCACCTCTTTATGCCGAAAGCAATCGACGACGTGGTCATTGACCATGCCGACAGCTTGCATAAACGCATAGCAGATCGTGGACCCTACGAAACTGAAACCGCGCCGGCGCAAATCCTTACTTAACGCATCAGATTCCGGCGTGGTGGCAGGCACTTCCTTTAAGGACTTCCACCGGTTCTGTCCCGGGGATCCACCCACGAAGCGCCAGACGTACGAATCAAAGCTTCCGAACTCTTTTTGTATTGTCAGGAGCGACCGAGCGTTCTGAACAGAAGCCTTGATCTTTAGCCGATTGCGGATGATACCGGGGTTCGTGAGGAGTTGATCTATTCGGCGCTGGTTGTAGGCCGCGACTTTTGTCACCTGAAAATCGTCGAAGGCCTCGCGGTAGTTGTCGCGCTTTCTGAGAACCGTTTCCCAGTTGAGGCCCGCCTGCGCACCTTCGAGAATAAGGAATTCGAACAAATCCCTGTCGTTGTGAACAGGCACGCCCCATTCGTTGTCATGGTAGGAAACCAGGAGGTCCGTGCCGGCCCATCCACAACGTTCTATCTTTTTTTGGCGGGTCAAACTCAAGGTTAGTTTTCCGAAGGCTTTTGGACACTGTCGATGACGATTACAACCACAGGACCCTTTCGCGATTCACGCAGTGTGACATTCGTCGCAGTGTATCGGCCAGGGGAGAATTCTTCCCGAGGACGCTCGCCGGCGGACTTGTTCGGCTTGATTGACGCCGCTTCGAATGCCGGTGGAGAGTTCTGGGCGATGGCGCAAACACTGATTGCAACGAACGACAGGACGGACAGGATCCTCATATGCTTACGCTATCACGCCGGGACCGAGGCACAAGAAAAACGTAACTGGCTTATGATAGACGCCTGTTTCCCGGCGGGCAGGGATTCATTCACGAAGGCATAACGATGTCTGCCAAAGGAACCCTAATGGGAAAGGTTCTGACGGGCCGGCAGCCCATTCGGGTCGGCGAGCTTCAGCCAGGAGACCTGCCTGCGGAAAATGTGGAATTGAGCCGGCGCGAAGGTTTGAAATCCGGAGCGATCTTCCCCCATATTGTCGCGGACAGAGTGATCGGCACAGTCAACGTTGTAAGCAAGCGGGAGAATTCGGTGAGCGACGAAGACATGGGATTCCTGTCTCAAATCGCCGGCCAGGTTGCGGTTGGACTGGCCAACGCGCTTGCGTACAAGCAGATCGACGAGCTGAAGAACAAGCTTCAGGAAGAAAAGCGCGGCCGCGTCGGCGCCGGTCCGAGCTTCTTCATCTTCGCCTGGAGAGTGGTTCGCTTCAAACCCAAACGACTGGCCGCGCCATTCGGGCCGCCGTGGTAACGGTAGCAAAGTAGGCTTTCACCGACTCCACGGCGACGCCTTCTTCAACCGCATGGTACAACCGCAAAAATGCTTCCTGCACAATGTCTTCAGCCTCCGCGATACTGCCGAGCATGCGATACGCGATCGAAAAGATGAGGCGCCGGAGTTCCGGCAGTTCTGGCGTCGGATGTCCGGTGATGAGCTCATCGGTCATTTCTAAAGGTCGAAATGGCGTCCTCTATTGTGACACACGCCGGCGATGTCACAGCCGGGGCCGCCATTTCGTCATAACCAGTGAGAGGCTAAAATTCGAAGGAGGCCTAAAATGAGAGTTTTTGTCGCAGGAGCTTCAGGAGCTGTAGGAAAGAGACTGGTACCCATTCTTGTGGCGGGCGGTCATCACGTCGTCGCGACCACGCGGACCCCGAGTAAGGTTGACCGCTTGCGCGCTGCCGGGGCCGAACCCATTGTTCTGGACGCACTGGACCGGCAGGCCGTTATGAAGGCTGTCGTTTCGGCGCGGCCCGATGTTGTTGTCCACCAGATGACGGCCCTTTCAACCTTGCGGAATTTCAAGAAAATTGCGCAGGAGATGGCGCTGACAAATCGGTTGCGCACCGAGGGTATCGAATATCTCCTTGAAGCCGCACGCGCCGCTGGGGCAAGCCGTTTCATCGCCCAGAGCTATTCCGGCTGGCCGAATATCCGTGAGGGTGGGCGGGTAAAAACCAAGGACGATCCGCTGGATCCACATCCACCGGAGTCCATGAGAGAAACACTTGCGGCCATACGTCAACTCGAGGCAAGTGTCGTGTCCGCCGGTCATCTCACAGGTATCGTGCTCCGTTACGGCAGCTTCTACGGGCCGGGCACATCGATTGAACCGGGTGGCGATATCGTGGAGCGCGTGCGGCAGCGCAAGTTTCCGATCGTCGGCAATGGTTCCGGAGTGTGGTCGTTCGTACACATCGATGACGTTGCCAATGCAACACGCCTCGCCATCGAGAGTGGGCCCGCGGGAATTTACAACATCGTCGATGATGACCCGGCGGAAGTGTCGCTGTGGCTTCCGGAAATGGCGCGCGTAATCGGCGCCAAACCACCGTATCATGTGCCCGTGTGGCTTGGACGGCTCGTGATCGGCGATGCGGGCGTATCAATGATGACGAAAGTGCGCGGCTCGTCGAATGCAAAAGCAAAACGCATCCTGAAGTGGCAGCCGGCGTATCCCCCACCTGGCGTGAGGGGTTTCGCGCGGCTCTGGCGGGTGGAGTGCAAAGTCACAAATTGGCCTCCTGAGAGGCAATTCAAAATGCACCAGAAAAGAATTCCTGAACCTGTCGATTTCGTGGCCCCCCTTTCGATGTGGGGGCCGGCTAACGCGGGCTGAAGCCCGCGACTACATTTGAAACGTGGAACAACCAATGTAGTCGCGGCCTTTAGCCCGCGTTAGCCGGCCCCTACATCAATTTTCAGGCTTCATCCGAATTTCCAAACTCAGACCACTCATTTCCCCGATCAACGATTGAGCGATGGTGTGCTCGCGGGAGGCTTTCGTATCTTCGCGACCTGCTCAAAAGCGTAAGCGAGCTTGATGAGAACGGGTTCACTCCAGTCGGGTCCCAGAAGTTCGATACCTACCGGCACGCCTATGGGCGCGGAACTGGTGGGTGAGGAGAAGCCGCCGGGGAACGCAATCGCCGGAAAGCCGGTGCTGTTGGAGAGCACGCCGTTGCGATCCACCTGATCCTCGCCGATCGGAACCACCAGCCGCCGCTGGTGAGGATACAGAATCGCGTCCAGCTTGTTCTCCGCCATGATGGTCATCACGGCTTGCCGAAGGTCGTTTCGGCGGAGCAGCCGACTCTTGTATTCGGGATCGTTGAGGCCATCAACAATGCTCTGGTCTGCTTCGAGTTCCGCCTTGAGCGAACTCTGGAACTCTCCCCTTGCGATGAATTCCGCCAGCGTTTTCACCGGCGCGCGCGGTCCCAATCTGGCAAGGTAATCGTTGAAGGCGATCCTGGACTCGAACTGTGAAACCTGAATGTTTCGAGTGAGAGCGGCGAGCTTCGGGATGCTGATGCGGATCATCATGGCGCCCGCCTCCGTCATCTTCCGGATAGCGGATTCCGCGACGGCGTTCACTTCCTGATGCACCTGGTCCTGGCCGAAGAAATCCATGAGAACGCCGATGCGAGCGCCTTTCAAACCGTCTCGGTCCAGGAAGGCGGTATACGTGCGTTGAATCCTGGGCACGCCGAAAGCCGTGATTGGATCGGCAGGATCGTAGCCTGCTATGGCGTCCAGTGTGCGCGCTGCATCCTCGACGGTGCGCGTGATCGGTCCGGCCTCATCTTGTGTTGAGCTGACCGGAATGATTCCACTCCGGCTGATCAGCCCCCGTGTTGGACGCAGGCCGACGAGGCTCTGCGCGGATGCTGGCGATCGAATGGATTGCCCGGTGTCGCTGCCCGTGCCGATAATCCCGAAACTGGCGGCAATCGCGGCGCCCGTGCCGCCGCTGGAACCGCCGGGTGTGCGTGTGAGGTCGTATGGATTCCTCGTCTGGCCGCCCAGAGAACTGAAAGTCGTGCCGCCTCTCGCCAGTTCCATCAGATTCGCTTTCGCGAGGATCAGAGCACCTGCTTCCCGCAGTCTCTTGACTACAAATGCATCCTGCAGCGGCACAGACTCCGCCAGGGTCAGCGAACCGCCGGTGGTCGGCATGTCCGCCGTGTCATAGTTGTCTTTCAAGATGACGGGAATGCAATGGAGCGGCCGCAACGCAGATCTGTTCGCGGCACTGAGCCGATCCATCTCGGCCGCTGTTTCCAGAGCTTTGGGATTGATCGTGATGATGGCGTTCAACCCGGGTCCTGTGTGGTCAAAGGCCTCAATCCGATTCAAATAAGCCTGCACGAGTTGCACGCACGTGACCTGTCCCGCCGCAAAAGCCGCATGAGTGCTGCGTATTGTCGCTTCCGGAACAAGGTCACTGGCCCGAGCCGGCCGGCTCGCTTCGCGTTGCCCGGCCGCCAGCATGCCGGTCATGAGCAACAGAAGGACGAAGGCGTTGGTGTTTTTCATTTGTTGCCACCACTTGATAGTAAATTCGGCTCGATACAGGAATTAGCCGCGGATTTCACGGATTACGCGGATGGCGCGCATCAATCTCGTTTTATTGCGCGCCATCCGCGTAATCCGTGAAATCCGCGGCTGGTCCCCCCTTAAAACCCCTCGGTGCGGGTGATGCCCAGTTTTTTCATCTTGGCTTGAAGGGCCCGATATCGGTTACGAAACTCGAGAACCGTCACTCCGCTTGATACGTCTGCAGCGGCGCCGACCGTGGGCTCACGATCATCGGGATGAACGAAGTCGAGATAGGGTTTCGCCAGTAACTCGTCCGCCGTATATCCCAGCGTGCGCGCCCAGGCCGGGTTGATCTGTGAAATAGCCGTCGAAGCCCGCAATGCAAAGCGGGTCGACGACAAGATTAAACAGTCGTTCCAGGTCAGTTGTAGATGGCATGGGTTTGCATACTTTGCCGTAGCCTGGCCTTACATGTCAATTTGATCTGTGGTATCGTTCGCCCCAAAAAAAGCCTCCAGAATTGTTCACAGAGGGACCAATGAAGCGAAAAGCCAATTAGTTCGATACCAGTATTGCTGTTTGCGGCGCTTTCGTGCGTTGCCGGGCGTCGAAGTACGTGTTCTAGAAGAAGCCAGAAGCCAGAAGCCAGAAGCCAGAAGCCAGAAGCCAGAAGCCAGAAGCCAGAAGCCAGAAGCCAGAAGCCAGAGAGGCATAGAAGCCTGGAGCGAGCAAATCACGGAGAGCCAATTCTGGCTTCTGGCTTCTGAATTCCCCCTACCTGTTGATCAGTCCCTTCTTGTCGAGCTCCTCAAAGTGTTCCGGATCCTGATTGTTCTCGCACACGTATTCCTGCAAACGTGTGCCTGGGCGCAGCATGTATTTGCTGGTGATGGTGTACGGTTTAGTAAGCGCCTTCGGGTCTTCAACCCTGGCTTCGTAATTGATGGTGTTGTAATCCACGCGGGTGAAGCGTTCGACGATATGAAGAGCGTCCGTACTGATCTTCGACCCGACCATTCGTTCCTTAAAGCCGGTCACATCGACGACCAGCGTGTCACCTTCCCAGTGGCCGACCGAGTCTCCCAGCCAACTGGGGTCCAGATCCTCGGGATGCTTCTCATTCATATAGATCAACCGGAACACATGTCGGGATTCGACCAGGATTACGATCAGCCTGGGCGTCTGAACAAACTGGTTCGGATATAGCGATCCTGCTCCAAGGTCCAATTCGGGAATGCAACGCGCGACCGGGTCATCGGCATTGCGGCGATTAAAGGCCTCCAGAACCAGCTTCGCGGCCCATGGCTGATAAGGAGGATTCGCCCCGCGCCTGACAGGTTCGCCGCGCCCCGGTTCCGGTACTCCGACTCCCTGATTGGCCTCTTCCCAGGTTCCTGGCCGGTCACTGCCGGGCTGCCAGACGCCAGTAAGATCCGGTTTTCCATCCGCTGTGCGCGGTACGGGCGGTGTCGCCTTTTTATTCTGGGCCTGGTATGCCGGCGCCAGGAAAACTGCAAGAGCAGCCACAACACAGGCAAGAAAGTTATTTCTCACGTCTGTTCTCCTCGAAGGCTCATCGTGGCCCGGTGGGAGGCGCATTGCCGCCGTCACCATTTCCGGCAGGAGGTCCGGACTCCAGTTTCTTTCCGTTCTTCGCAAACGTCACCGTTCTCGAGTGAGCCCAATTCGTGCCATCGCGGGCGCGCCAGCCGAATACGGTAACGGTGTCTCCGGGCAGCATCGTCTCGGTCCTCTTCCAACCAACCCGATTCAGCACCACTGGGGGATAACCCTCGAACTTCCAATTTGCCACCTCGCCGTTCTTGTCCTTCACATCCATGAAGAAGTAAAAGTGCGGGTTCGTCCACTGAACGCTGGTTATGACGCCTGTCAACGTGATGGGTTTGTTGCCGTCGTACTCCGCCCCAAACGAGTGATGCGCAAAGGCAGGTACGGCAACGGCCAGCCAGGCTACGGCAAATCGAATAATCGGCCATCCTTTCATATGCTTTCCCCCAATCGGTATGAATCATAGGTGGTGTCAGGCTGTCAAGAGATGTGGCTTCCCATCTGTCCCCGCATTAGATTGTGGTGGTGGATATGAAGAATCTACTGTTGGTTACGGCCTTGATGGTGACGGTTTCGGGTAGAGGTTTCAGTGAACAGGGAAATAAGGCCGGCAAGATGAAAGCGATGGCTGTTGCGTACTTTGACGAAGAGCGGTTACGGAACCTGGGACGTCAAGCCGAGCTCGATAATTTCCGGTACTTCCTGAAACCGATCGGGGAGATCGTGAAACGGGATTTCCCCGGCGTTGAACTGAAAATCGTTGGGCGGGGCGAATTGGTCAGGCTTCCGGACGGCACAAAGCTGAACGTTCAGAATGTGGACCCGGCGCTCGGGATCATACTGACTGCCCGCGGCAAAAAGCGGCGTTTATTATCTGGAGTCCAGACGGATTTCGATTTCGCCTGCGCAGCGGCTTCGTTCTATCAGCGGCCCTCGCCAGCTTGTAACAAATAGCGCACGCACCTACTCGATGCGTGGGCGTCTGCGGACCAGTTGCTCGATGGCGGAGGAGTGAACGATGTCATTGTCGTTGACGTATACCTCGTGGTTGCGCGCCACGGCTTTGCGATCGTAGAGATAATTCACCAGCAAACCGGCGGACTCGTGCAGTCCTTTATCCGAGGTATCGCCCAGCCAGTTGATCCGTTCCAGCCGGGCGCCGTTTCGGAGATGGAACCGGGCTACGGCATCGCGGGGCTCGTCGCCTCGCTTGACGTACAACAGGTAGTACGCGCCCAGGTACATGATCAGCGGCTTCAGTTGCTGCGCCTTCGAATCATTCTCGACCCAAAACTGATCGTCGAGGTGTGAAAGGCACGAGCGCTCCGCTTCCGAAAAACCGATTGCGGACTGCGGCGCTGCCAGTTCCTCGTTCAACCACGCGCGGAACCCCGGCATGGGTGAGAGCGTCGCGTAGTATTTGAGACTCGGGATCTCCTCCGCCAGACTGTCCGTGACCTGCTTGATCAGGAAATTGCCGAATGACACGCCTTTGAGTCCCGGCTGGCAGTTGTTGATCGAATAGAATATGGCAACGTCCGGTTTGAATTCGAAGTCCTGGTCCGGAATCCCGGCTGAGAGCACTTCCTGGATCGAGTCGGCCAAACCCCTGACAAGGGCAACCTCGACGAAAACAAGCGGCTCGTCAGGCAGCGCTGGATGAAAGAATGCGAAACAACGCCGGTCGTCCGCAAGGCGACGGTGCAAATCATCCCATCCTCGGATTTCGTGTACCGACTCGTACTGGATGAGCTTTTCCAGGATCAGGGCGGGGGTTTTCCAGCTGATGCGTTCGATCCGCAGGAAACCGCGACTGAACCACGATTGCAAAAGGTGCACGACATCAGCATCGACCGGCTTCAGATGAGGATAGTCCTCGAGCATGCTGCGAAGGTCCTGACGCATCGAGACAATCGAACCGGTACCGTCCGGTCCCATGTTCAACACCCGGAATAACTCCTGACGCGGAGATTCCACCGCTGCCTGGAGAGCCACTATCGTGTTTGCGTTCGGTTCCAGCTGATAAGCCGCGATGGCCTGGTCGATACACTCCGGATCCGGCATGAATTCCGTGAGCAAACGTTCGAAAAATCTCAGCCGGCTCCCGAATGAAAGATCCTTGTATGTTGTCAGGATCTCGTGGGCGAGCGAAATTGCCGAAGCTTCTCCTTTAAGATGAAGCAGTCGCTTGCACATGGCCACGACGTCTTCCTGGCGGCGGCCCGCTGTACGTTCGAAGATCTCCAGACCCCCCGCGGCGAGAGTCAGGATGATGTCTTTCCATGAACTCCGTTTCACAGTCACCCTGGGCAGATGGTTTTGAACCGCACCAAAGTACCATACTGTACCGCCGTTACAGCTAAAAGTGGAACTGGGCCCCAAGACTCAACAGGCGGCCCTGAAGCACTTGCGTCGGCTGATCGAGCGCGGTTCCGTAGGTCTGGTTTTGCTGAATCACGACATGTGAATTCAAGCTATTGAACACGTCCGCCTGGACCTGCCAGTAACCGCTGTCGCGGAACTTGAACTTCTTCGCCAGCCGCAGGTCCAGCTGGTTCAGGCGATCCAGGTACTTGCTGCCCGGCGGAATCAAAGGAATGTTTTCCTGGGATTGAGTGAGGCCGGGGACGATCGTCCGGTTCACGATGTAGTTGACGTTCAGCCACGGCGTGGCAGTGGATGTATTCGTGTAATTGATCGTTCCCGGATAGCTCTGGAACGACCCGCTAAGCTGCAGCGCAAGGGGCAATTCATAGCTGCCGGCAAGCTTGAACTGCGTCCGGAACGGGATGTGGTACTGGCCCTGGTCGCAATACCTCAAAAGATTGGGATTCGACGCCGCAGTGATGGCCGGAACGACACTGTTGATGGGAGTCGTACTGACGAAGGCCTGACAGTTGTTGGAGACCTGGCGCCCTGAATTGACGCCTCCGAAGAGAGTCCCGGCGCCGAGGCGCGCGTTGACAGTGGCCTCGATACCATTGTAGACGCGCGAATTCGTCGACGAGTTCCTGTCGACGATATTTATGGCGCCCAGTTTTGAAGGGTTCAGGTTGTATATGGTGAGCGGCGATCCATCGACTGGATTCGTGATAACGACTGGTGTGTAGTCCTGCGGCCCGGCCGCCAGGTTTTCCGACCAGAGCAGCCGGTGATAGTCGCGCCGGAAGTAGCCCAGCGAAGCGGAAACGCCGCGCGCCAACTCACGCTGCATGCTGACGCTGTATTCCATGGTATACGGCCGCTTGATATTGGGATCCGGTTTGCGCACTGGCGCGATGCCGAATAGGGAGTTCTGCGACGCTCCAATCTCATTGTCCTGTGCGATGTCGTCGCCGTTCAGATCCCTCCAGGTGCGAACTTCAGTGGCTTCGAACATCGGGTTATAAACCTGCGCGAATCCCACCGTCGAATACGCCACCATGTATTTTCCGACACTGCCTCTTAGCGCCGTCTTGTTATTGCCGAATAGATCGTAGACGACGCCGATGCGTGGTGCGACATCATTCCAGTTAGGCAGATTCCGCACCTCGGGGAACGTGCGAGCAGGCACGAACCGGCCGGGTCCGACTGTTTCGAGCGAAATGGACGTATTGAAATGTTCGAAGCGAACGCCGGGTGTAATGGTGAACCGATTGAATGTCCAGCTGTCCTGGACGTAGATGCCGAGGTCGGCATTGAGGTTCTCCCGTCCATGCACGGGAGTGTTGAACACGGTAACAGAATCCGGAGCGCCGAGCCGGTAACGCTGGACAAGATCGACGCCGAACCCCGGATCCGGGCCCTCCTGCTGGAATCGCTTTTGGGAACGGTTGAAGCCGTATCCCCACTGCATGCCGGCCTTGATCGCGTGCGAGCCGGTGACGTAGGACATCGAAGTCACCCACGATCGGCGGACCGGCACATGGAGGAAGTAGGATGCGATCGGAGCGCCCCACGTCGTCCCGAGAATGATGTCCTGACGTGGAATCGGGTTGACCGTCGCGCGAGCCGATGGTTCCAGCTCCTGAGTTGTATACGTTTCGTTGTTCGTGGACCAACCGGCTTCCACGAGTAACCTGCTGCTCAGCGTTCCGGTAATTTTCACCTGGGCCGTGTAGTAGATCTTCGGATTTCGCATTGCGAACGCTTCTTCCGTCCGCAGGGCCGAGCCTTCGTGGCCTCGGAACTTGATGATCCGATCGAGGTATGCGCTGGCCTTCAATTTCGGCGTCGCCTGCCACGTGAGCCGCACGATGCCACTCTTGATCCTGTTGTCGTCGATGACCTGGTGGGAGAGGTCCGGCTTGTACGTTTTGTGAGTTGGATCCAGATTGTAGAACGCGTTGGCCACGGCCTGATTCACGCCCCAGTGGCGGAACGACCCAAAGAACCACAGTCGGTTGGCCTTGATAGGGCCGCCGAGCGCTGCGTTAAAGTCGTGCATGCTGTCCATCGAGTCAGCGGCGTTCAGGCCACGCTTCACGAGGTCGGGGGTCAAGGCTTTGGCCTGCAAGGAATGACTTGTCGTGGACAAGAACAGGTCGCCTTTGAAGGTGTTGCCGCCGTCCTTGGGGATCATATTCAGGCGAACACCGCCGCTGGAAGTCTCGGCGGACATCGCTCCGGTCTGGTAGCTCATCTCCGAGAACATCATTTGATTGAAGTACTGCTGGATGGCGCCATCCCCTTCGATTCCATTGACGCTCATCCCGTCGACCTGGATGCTGTTGTCGCGCGGATCGGCGCCATGCGTGGCCATGTAGGTCTGCTGCATCCCCTGGGCACCGCCCACATCCGGCAGCGATTGCGTAATGCCGGTGAGAATGGCGCCGACCGATTGAATGCTGCGTCCACCCATCGGAACAGCGTCGAGCAGGGGCTGCGGAAGCACCTGCTGGCTGACGGCGTTCTGGACGTCGACGACAGGCGATTCGCCGGTGACCGTTACTGTCTGTTCGATGGTGCCGATGCTCATCTCGGCGTTCACCGGCGCCGTAAAGTTTGCCGGCAACTCGATCGCATCCCGTTTGAACGTGTTGAATCCCGGCAGCGTGAACGTCACCGAGTATGTGCCGGGACGCAGCTCGAGAATTCTATACAGGCCTTTCTCGTCGGTGATGACGGAACGGCTTCCTTCAATAAGTGCCGGACTGGACACCTCCACCGTCACACCGGGCAAAACCGCACCGGTGACGTCCTTCGCCATTCCGGCGATCCCACTCTGTGCAAATGCGAAACTCGGCATCAGGGTCAGACACAAAACCACTCCGAGCCCTGACACTGCAACGGTTCTCAAGCCAGTCATAGCGTGCCTCCACTCGTGAGATCACTCACGCTTTGTTTTGAAGAAACGGCGCAGGTACGAAATCCCGCGAAAATAGTTCTGAACGTTGGCCAAAAGTTACTCCCACGGGCCGCCGTAGTCAATATCGCAACGCTCCCACAGGCCGCCGTAGTCAATATCGCAACGCTCCCACGGGCCGCCGCAGTCAACTGTAGCGGCGGTCTATGACCGCCGGTTTTTTGCGACATGCAAGGAAAAACCGGCGGTCATAGACCGCCGCTACAGTGCGTGATATCATCGCCCGCATCCAACCAGGAACCGAGCGTATCTACGAAGGAGGCAGCAGAATGTCACATTCACTTCAAGTGAAACTCACGCGTGTCGTACCCCTCGTCGCAGCGATGGTCCTCTCTGCAATCGCGGTGCACGCGCAAAACAATCCATACCATGTCGCGGAGGGTTGGCCGCAGCTTCCCGCCGGCATCAAGTGGGAAGGAGTGATCTCGGTCGATTCCGATGCGCGCGGTAACATCTGGGTCTTTCACCGAAGCGAGCCAACGATTCTCGAATTTGACCCGTCGGGAAAGCTCATTAAAAGCTTCGGCACAGGGATGTTCGTGCAAGCGCACGGCATGACGATAGACCGTGACGGCAACATCTGGGTGACCGACGCGCAGAACAAGGACGGAAAAGGCCAGCAGGTCTTCAAGCTCAGCCCGGAAGGAAAGGTATTGATGACGCTGGGTAAGGCCGGCGTTGCCAAGGAAGGCCCCGACACGTTCAATGGGCCGACCGATGTTGTAGTCGCGCCGAACGGAGACATTTTCGTCAGCGACGGCCATGTTGCGAATGCCAATGGGCGCATTGTGAAGTTCTCCAAGGACGGAAAGTTCATCAAGGCCTGGGGCAAGAAAGGGTCGGGCCCGGGCGAAATGGACGTGCCTCACAGCATCGCGATGGATTCTCGCGGACGGCTGTTCGTCGCCGATCGTGCGAACAGTCGCATTCAGATCTTCGACCAGGACGGAAAGTTCATCGATCAGTGGAAGCAGTTCGGCCGGCCGAGCGGAGTGTACATCGACAAGAATGACACGATTTATGTAGCCGATTCCCAGTCGAATGCCACGCAGAACCGGGGCTTCAAAAGGGGCATCTACATTGGAAGCGCGAAGGACGGCAAAGTCACGGCGATGATTCCGTTTGTCGAGCCGGACCCTGACAAGAACAACAACGCCGGCATGGAAGGAGTTACGGCAGATGCGGCGGGCAACGTCTACGTCGGGGAAACCACGACCATGACGTTGAAGAAATACGTCAAGGGCAAGTCATGACATCTGCTCCGAGAACCGCCGTCAAGATTGCGCCCAACAACCCGGTATTCGATCTGCCGGTCATTGTTGGCATCGATGAAGGGCTGTTCGCCAAAGCGGGACTCGACGTGAGCTTTTCGGCGAGCTACGCGGACCGTGAGAAGGACAGCCCGGACAAGGCGGTTCTCACCCGGCTCAAGGAAGGACTTTTCGAGTGCGGCTCGGCGGACAGCTATAACGTGTGCGAGTGGGCGAGCATCGACCGACTGGAACGTGGCAAGCGGGGCGGCAAAGTGGCCGCCCTGCGCGCAGCCATCGCAGCGCAGGCCATCCTGACTTTCGACGACAAGCTGCAAACGCCGCGCGACATGGCCGATGTTCCGGTCGCGGTTCAGGAGCTGACCGGCTCGCACTACACCACGATCCAGATGCTCGAAAGCGCAATCGGCCTCGACCACATCAACATCCAGCAAGGCGGATTACCGCAAAAGCGCTGGGAGGGGCTCAAGAACAGCGCTTACCGCGCGGTGGCGGTGATGGAGCCGTTCATCAGTCTCGGCCTCAAGGAAGGGGCACACATCATCGCGGCTTCGTTCTATCGGGGCGGTGAGGTCGTGGCGGCAGAATTGATGCCCGAACAGCGCAAAGCTTACTACGACGCTGAGAATGAGGCCGTCGATCTCATCAACGCCGATTTCTATAAATATGCCCATCATGTGACCGCGCACGCCAGGGGCGCGCTGCAGCCGCACGAATTGCTCAGGGCATTCGTCCACTACAAACACGTCGACTACTACGATGAAGCGCTCTTCAATCGCGCCTACGACTGGATGAAGGCCCGGGGAATGACCGAGGGTCAGAGCCAGCACGGCGCGCTGGTTGTGGGGTAAGGCAAACTGTAGTCGCGGGCTTTAGCCCGCGTTCCCTGGCGGTTCGCGAAAACTCAACGAACGCGGGCTAAAGCCCGCGACTACATTTGAGGTACGGCCGAAATAGCCAGAGTGTTCCCGGAATGCACGTAGCCGTGGGCTTTATGCCCGCGTTCAAGTACCGCCAGAAGAATTTCTTAGTTGTGCTCGCTGGAGATGCCTCGAGAATTCCAACAGGCGGCCGCCGCTACAGTTAAGACGCGCCGGAAGCCGAGACTTGAATGACCGGCGCAGGAGCGCTGGGTGTGATCTGGCCCTTCTCGACTTTACCCATGATCAACATATAAGAGACGGCGCCAAACAGTGCCATGCAGCCGGCAACGACAAAGGAACCGGCAAACGATCCGGTGGCGTTGACCATGTAACCGGTAACGATCGGTGCCATTAACCCTCCGAGAGCGCCAAAACAGCCTTGAATTCCTGTCAGCGAGCCGACCAGCGGCCGCGGAGCCAGGTCGATCGGAAGGGAATTGACCGAACCGGTTGCCAACCGCAGAAAGGCGAAGCAAAGGGTCAGAAGCGTAACCGCCAGCCAGCTTTGCTCGACGTAGGCTGCAGTGATGACGAGCACGGTCGAGACAGTCATGCCGGCTCCGATGATGCTTTTGCGAGAGACCGTTGTCGAAACTCCCCGTTTAATCAGGTAGTCGCCGAGCCAGCCGCCACCCAACGTCCCCAGCATACCCGCCCAGAAAGGAAGCGCAGCGACGATCCCGGACCTCAGCAGAGTCATCTTGCGTTCCAGAATGAGGTATCCCGGAAGCCAACTCAGGAAGAAGAAATAAACATACAAATATCCCATCTGCCCGAGCGCGATTCCCCAGGTAGAACGATGACGGAAAAGCGAAAGCCAGGAAATCTGTTGTCCGGCGTCGTTATTCCCTGCATCGGGCTGGGCGGAGTAATGCCGGCCGATCCGTTTATCGGGATAGAGACCGAACCAGACCAGCGTCAGCAACAGACTGGCGGCACCCATAGAGTAGAAAACCGCCTGCCACCCCAGTCTTGCGAGGATGAGTGCCGCAACCGTGGCCCCAATTGCGACGCCCACCTGGTTCCCGGCGAAAACGGTCGCGATAATCCGGGTGCGCTCCTTGATACTGAATCCGCGCGAAATCGCCATTGCACCTGCAGGGACCAGAGTGGCTTGTCCGAAACCGAAAATCATGCGCATCAGAAACAATGAGACAGCGGCGCCTGCGATCGGCAAAGCGATTGTGGATGTGCTCCAGACGAAGGAGCCTGCCCCCAAAACGATGTAAGGACCGAAGCGGTCTACGATATAGCCCATGATCGGCATGCCGGCGGCATAGGACCAGTTCCATCCCGAGAGGAGATAGCCCATGGTCTTCGGCGAGAGGTGATACAGTTCCATCAAAGTCGGAGCCACCACCCCAAAGGCGAACCGGATCATGAACGACATCACCTGGGATCCGAAGAGCAGGCTCGATATCAGGATCTTGTTCCTGCGCTCTTTGTTTTCATTCATGGTGTCAACAAGTGCGCCAAGTATATGAACGATATTTGCGGCAGGCAAACGAATGCTTCTTGTGGCTGTTGCTGCGGAGCCTGATACACTGGAAATAGACCTTACAAGCGGGGGTTCTTATGAACCGCCTTGTTCGTGATCTGGTGATCGTTACCCTGATCCCAGTGTTGTTGATCGTGGCATTCTGGATTTATCGGACCCGGATAACAGCCCTCAAAGCCGCTCAATACGCGCCCGCCGCTCCCCAGCTAACCGTGATCCCGCCGGGAACACAGTTTCAGGGCATCCTGCGGGACGGAATTCCGGAATCCACAAAGGCCGGCGACACAATTGTGGGATTCATTTCTGCCCCCGTTGTAGTGAACAACGAGGTTGCTATTCCCGCTGGCACACCGTTGAAGGGAGTCGTCGAGGAAGTCAAGATGGGCGACAAAAAGGCGATCGTTCGGGTGAACTTCGATCATCTTGTCTTCCATGAACGGGAGTTCAGCATTCGAACCAAATCCGTGATGGCGACGGCTCCGATCGTGTCCGACTTCGAAGTCCTTGCAAGCGCACTAAGAACCACTACCGGTGCGGCCGTGGGTGCGGCAGCGGGAGCAACGTCAAGAGACGAAGGCCAGATCGGCAAGGGGTTGGTGGAAGGAGCGCTGTCGGGTGTTGCGCCGTCACAACAAAAGTTCACGCCAGTCACGCTGGTGTTGGAACAGGCTCTCGAACTGCCCACCTGATTGAAGCGTCGCCTTACGAGCGCCGGCGGTCATAGACCGCCGCTACAGTTCTGGTTTCCTATGGCTGATGAAATGCTGAATAAATCTTTAAAAGGAGTTTGATCATGATTGAACGAGTCACATACAAGCCCCGGCAATTCAATCTGAGTGGATTAAAGGGCATTTCCGACAAGACCCTGCAAATGCACTTCAAGCTCTATGAGGGGTACGTCAAAAGCGTCAACGAATTAAACCAGAAAATCGCCGAGGTATTGAAGCACGGCAAAGTGGATCAGGAAGAATTCCCGGCCTATTCGGAACTGACCCGCCGTCTTGGCTTCGAGTACAACGGTATGGTTCTTCACGAGCACTATTTTGGGAATCTCAAGGCTGGTGGAGCGGGACAACCAAATCCGGCCTTCAAACAGGAAGCGGAGTTCGGTTACGGCAGCTACGAGACCTGGAAGGTCGACTTTGTCGGCGTTGGAAAGATGCGAGGCGTCGGCTGGGCGATTTGTTACCAGGATCCGGTTACGGGCGCGCTTTCTAATCATTGGATTGAATTGCACGAAATTGGAAACGTCTCCGGATATAACCCGATACTCGTGATGGATGTCTGGGAACATGCATTCCTGCTCGATTACGCTCCATCCGATCGGCCGAAATATATTGAAGCATTCTTTTCAAACGTGGACTGGGACGCTGTTCAAGGCCGGCTCCGGAAAGCGGCAGGAGTTCCCCCGAAAGTTGCTTAGAAATAAGGAGGAATCATGAAAGTCAGCGAAATCATGACCCGTCATGTCGAATGCATCAATCCCGATACCTCCGTTAAAGATGCGGCGGAAAAAATGAAATCGCTCGATATCGGATTTTTGCCGATATGTGAAAACGACCGGCTGACCGGCACCATAACCGACCGCGATATTACAATTCGTGTCGTTGCGGATGGTCTGAATCCGCGCAGCGTCAAAGCTCGTGACGTCATGACACCCAACGCCTTCTATTGTCTCGAGGACCAGGATATAGAAGGGGTCGGCCGGCGCATGCAGGAGACCGAAGTGAAGAGAATGCTGATTCTCAACCGCGATCACAAACTCGTTGGTGTTGTATCTCTCGGTGATCTTTCGAGAGCGAGCGGTGTACAGCAGCTTGCAGGAGAAACCCTGAAACAGATTTCGGAAGCAGCATAGCTATCAGACAAATACCGACACGAAAATAGGCTCTGGGCCAATAGCGGCCACGAAAGCCTCCTCCTAACTTGAGTGTGTCCAAAGAGCCGTTTCGTCCGCTGTAGCAGCGGTCTATCAGCGCCGCTACAGCAGCAAGGATGGGTCACATGCGGTTTCAAGTCGGAGATGCAGTCCGCGTTTCGGGTTCGCCAAACTCACCATGGCGGGGATCCCGTGGCGTCATAGTGGAAATGATCCAGCGCACGATTGGGGAAGATGATCCTGAGACAAAGGAATACGCGGTGCGGTTTGCCGGCGAGCAGCGTTCCTGGTTTCTCGCCGAGGATCTTGTGAAGTCCCCCCCAGACAAGCTGGTTCGTTTCTTTCGCTCCGAAGTAACGGAACGATGGAAACAGCTCGATCCCAGTGGAGTCGCCGTTCTCAACGTAGACCGGGCCGAACTCGTCATGCTCCTCCAGGAAGACTGTGGTTTCGCCCGGCGGCGCGCAGAGGCCGAAGTAGACGAGTTTTTTCGAGCGTTCTATTCCAGACTGCAACTTGCGACCGCTTCCCAGGCAAAAGCGAGCCCGTTTGCTGCTTGATGAAGTGAGAAACATCCTGCCCGGCCTTTACGATAAGATAGGGCTTGTATGGCGAGTGTTCCTGTCGGCCAGGAGCGGCATCTACTCTCTGTAATCAAACGGCTGTCATTCTGTTGCACTCTGGGAGAAGTGATAGAGGTTGTCCGTCAATCAGCGCGGGACCTGACCGGCGCGGACGGAGTGACCTTCAGTTTGCGAGAGGGCGATAGCGTCTATTACGCCGAAGAGAACGCCATTGCGCCGTTATGGAAGGGAAGACGCTTCCCGGCGGCGAATTGTGTCTCCGGATGGACAATGCTGAATCGGGAGCCCGCCGTGATCGAGGACGTCTACAAGGATCCGCGGGTTCCGATAGAGGCCTATAAGCCCACCTTTGTCAAGAGTATGGCCATGATGCCAGTGCGTGCCGAAGATCCCACGGCCGCCATTGGAGCATATTGGGCAACTCATCATCAGGCCACAAAGGAAGAACTCGACAACCTTCAAATGCTCGCCGATGCGACGGCGCTGGCGCTTCGAAACATCGAACTCCTGTCGGATCTCCAGGCAGCGCTGGACCGCGAGCACCAGGCCAGAGTCGAGGCCGAGGCCGCAAACCGCGCCAAGGATGATTGGCTTTCGGTCATCAGCCATGAAATGCGGACACCACTGACGCCGATCCACGGCTGGCTTCAGTTGCTCCTTGAAAAGCGACTGGATCCTTCAAAGACCGAAGAAGCTCTCCGCGTCATTGACCGCAATTTGATGGCGCATACGCGGCTGGTAGAGGACCTGCTGGACGTATCGCGGATGCTGTCCGGGAAGTTCGAAGTAAAACAAACCATCGTCGACATGCGCGAATGCGTAACGAACGCCGTTGGCATCCATGAATGGACTGCCAGGCAGAAGTCTGTCAGCGTGAACCTCTCATTGAGCGATCATCCGTACCGCGTGATCGGCGACTCGGACCGCATCTGTCAGATCGTCTACAACCTGGTTCACAACGCCCTCAAGTTCACACCGGCAGGCGGAAAAATCGATATTTCACTCACGAGCGACGGGACCCAGGCAAAGTTGTCGGTTTCCGATAACGGCGTCGGGATTTCTCCTCAGATGTTGCCGCAGCTGTTTAGAAGATTCCAACAGGCCGATAGTTCGTCCACGAGAGTCGCGGGTGGTCTCGGCCTGGGCTTGTGGATCGTGCAACAACTCGTCGAAAAACATGCCGGCACAGTTACTGTCTCCAGTCCTGGCGAGGGTCAAGGAGCAGTGTTTACAGTCCGTTTGCCGCTCGTGACTAGGCCAGTTTCGGACGCACCTTCAGCCGCGATATGAAATCGTTGACGTCACGGATGGCTTCCTCCTGAGGGATGTGCCGCCGCTTCGCGACTACTTTAATCAGCTTGTTCGGATCGCCTTCAATGTAGTCCACGTCCGACTGAGTCAAATCCGGCCATCGTTCTCTTAAATCGTTGATGCGTTCGTACCATTGTTCCTTCAGAAGGTTTCCATTGATCATGATTCCAGAATCGCACCATCCTCCGCCGAAAACAATGCCTCCGGCAGATTTGCTCGTCTACTTCTATAAGGAGGACTCTTATGTTCAACCGGCTTGTTTCGACCAGGGATGACTGGGCCCTCACAGTCATAAGGTTGGTTTTAGGGGTCGTCTTTTTTGCTCACGGGGCACAAAAGATGCTGGGCTGGTTCGGAGGACCGGGTTTTCCCAACACAATGCAGTTGTTTAGCCAAATGGGAATCCCCGGATTTCTCGCTTTTCTTGCCATTGCCGCGGAGTTCTTTGGCGGTCTGGGCTTAATCATAGGACTCCTCGGTCGTATTGCAGCTTTTGGAATCGTCGTCAACATGGTGTTGGCAATCGCCCTGGTTCACGCACCATTCGGCTTCTTCATGAATTGGCAAGGCACGCAACAAGGTGAAGGAATTGAGTTTCACCTGCTTGCGATTGCAATCGGTCTGGGCGTCCTCATCAGTGGATCTGGTCCCTTGTCCCTCGACCGTGCTTTGAGCCGATGGCTCAGCTTCACGGAACCGCAGCCGTACCGGCAGCGGCCCGCTGCGTGAGGGGTATACGTCCTCAATCTGAAATCCGCCATCGCCGATATAACCGCCAACAAAGATGTGCCATACCGACAGCAATCTCTTTCTTTTGGCATTCGCGACAGTGGGAAAGAGAGCAGCAGAATTGCGTTTTCGTTTCTACGGCCGGATGGAAGGCTACAATGCCGAGCGGTTTCGGAAAGATGTGCTCGCCGGAATCATCGTGGGCATTGTGGCGATTCCACTCGCCATGGCCTTCGCGATCGCGAGCGGTGTTTCTCCGGATCGCGGGCTCTATACGGCGATCGTCGCGGGAGTGGCGATCTCGATATTCGGCGGCTCGCGTGTTCAGATCGGCGGACCGACCGGCGCAATGGTCGCAATCCTGTCCGTCATCCTCATCCAGTATGGGCTGGACAACCTGTTGCTTGCCGGGCTGGTTGCCGGACTCATGCTCGTTGTGATGGGGGTGCTCAGAGCCGGCGCCCTGATTCGATTCATACCCTACCCGGTGACGACCGGTTTCACTTCCGGTATCGCCGTCATTATCTTTTCCGGACAGATCAACAATTTTTTCGGCCTGACCGGTCTTGCTCCGCACGAGCAGTTCCACCTGAACCTGCTCGAATCGTTCACGCATCTGCCGAATCTCAACCCTTACGCTGTCGCGACGGCTTTGATCGCATTGGCCGGAATCCTGATCACGCCTCGCGTTACCCGTGCGGTTCCGGGATCCCTCGTCGGCTTGCTGGTGGCTACGGTAGTCGTCATCATCGCACATTGGCCGGTGGAAACGATCGGAAGCAAGTTCGGCGGTATTCCCAGAATGCTGCCGATACCTCATTTACCGCCAATCACATTCTCATCGTTGTTGTTCGTGATTCGGCCGGCATTCACCATCGCCATTCTGGGTGCCGTCGAGAGTCTTCTCTCCTGTGTTGTGGCGGATGTGAAGACCGGCGATCGGCATGACTCAAACAAGGAGCTCGTCGGGCAGGGAATTGCGAATTGTCTCGCGTCCGTTTTCGGGGGAATTCCTGCCACCGGGGCGATCGCGCGGACTGCAACGAATATTCGCTCCGGCGGCAGCAGCCCGGTCGCTGGAGTGGTCCACGCATTTACACTGCTCGTCATCATGCTCCTGTTTGCGCCATCGGCGAGCAGAGTGCCGCTGGCGTGTCTCGCACCGGTTCTGATGGTGGTCGCGTACAACATGTCGGAGTTCCACCATGTGCGGCACATCCTCAAAAGCACGAGGAGCGACGTGGTGGTCCTGGCCATTACTTTCTTTCTGACCGTCTTCGCCGATCTGACCGTAGCCGTCGAGTTCGGCCTGTTGATGGCTGCAGTGTTGTTTATCAAAAGGATGAGCGATATTCACCGCATCGAGAAAGTTCTGCCCGATGCTTCCGATCCGCGGAACAAAGTCCGTGCCGTTCATAGCGAGCACAACGACTGTCCCCAGGTCACGATTCTGAACGTGGAAGGCGCGCTATTCTTCGGTGCGGCCACACACTTCGAACAGGAAATTCTCGAACACATTCCACTTATTCGGATGCTGATCATCCGGATGGGGCGGGTTCCGGTCATCGATGCAAGCGGTGAGCGAGCGCTGCTGACGATCGCCGAGAGTTGCCAAAAACATAAAGTGCGCCTGATGATCAGTGGCTTGCAACCTCAGCCTACCGAAGTGCTCGACTCGACCGGATTGCTGGACAAGATCGGCCGTCAAAACATATTCGCCCGCACGGGACCTGCGATCGACACGGCTATCGCCAACATGGATCTCGATATGTGTTCCACGTGTCCCTACTTTGCATTTCGTGAATGCGCCGATCTAAAGCGTCAGGGCGTCCTCGAAAGCGTCGACACGCGCGAAGGGGTTCTATGACAAGAATGGGGTCGTAGCCCTATTTTTCACGCGGCCTTGAGATCATCGTTCCGATGCTCATCCTTCTGCTCGGACGTCGATGACTGGGTTCGTGTGCGCTTGTGGCCGTTTTCGGAAAGGACGCCAACGACTAGAAGAATGAGTGCTGGTATAACCGGAATAAAAACCCACCCCGGCAAGACCACAAAAAAGAGAATGAAAGCCAACCCCACCAAGGTGATGGTGGCGGTTTTTCGCGTTTGCTTCATGATTTCAGCGTACACCAGTGTCATCGTCGCACGCTGGTTTTACGGCTGTAGCGGCGGTCTATGACCGCCGGCGATCTCGCAAAGTGTTGTATTGTCGGTGGTCACAGACCGCCGCTACAGTAGACGGAACCGCTGCGCAGCATTATGAAATCAGTCATCGTCGGAATCGTGTTGATCGTTGCGGGTGTGATCGGGTTGTCGTCCGGACGGACCACATCCAATGATCGTGAAAGACTTTTGGAGGCAAGCGGGGAACGAACTATCCCGCTGCCGAGGCTGGTTGGCGGAGTTGCTTTAGCTGTCGGAGTTGGATTGGTGATTGTGGGGAGCAGAAAGAGATGAGGCGCGGCTAACTTAGCAAAGCCGCTGCTAAGCTAGCAACGCCGCGGCTAAATTAGCGACAACGCTGCAAACTTTGCAACGCCGTTGCTAAAGATGTCGAGGCATGGCGATGTGATTACCCGCCGATTCCATCCGCAGTAATGTACGACTCGAGGGAATCGAGCTGCTGATGCAGCTCCTTGACTTTCTCGTCGAGCAGACTTCGCATGGAGACGATCGCCTGCGCTTTTCCTTTGTCGTCGACCACTGGAAGGTGGCGAATGTGTTCCTGGACCATCAGCCTCAGGGCTTCGTCTCCGGTCGAGCGGATTCCGATCGTTTGAACGGGTGTTGTCATTACCTCTTCAACCCTGGTTTGGGTCGGGTTTCTTCCCTCCAGCACAACGCGGAGCATCACGTCCCGTTCGGTGAAGATACCCTCAGTGCGATCTCCATCGGCCACGACGACACTGCCGATTTGCGCAGATGCCATCGTTTCAATTGCTTCCATAACGGTCGTCTTCCGCGAAACCGTAACAACCGGTCGGCTAAGAAGGGCCATGGTTTCCTCCCATTGTGATTTGCGACAGAGTATCACTAAATGAACGCGGGCTAAAGCCCGCGACTACATTGGGGAATGAGATGTTTGCCGGGACCGGTTGTCCCCCAAATTTTGCCGGAATGCGTTGTCCCCAAATGTAGTCGCGGGCTTTAGCCCGCGTTCTTCCCGTCAAAACACGAACTTCATTGCGAGCTGGATGATCCTCGGATCCTGAGCCGAGAGAATCTGTCCAAATTGGGGATTGTTTCTGGCCGTCGTCACGGTAACCAATCCAGGGGCGCCGGCCCGGAAACTGTTGGTAAGGTTGAACGCTTCGCCGCGGACTTCGATGGTTTTTCCTTCGGTAATGTGGAAGATGCGCGACAACGCCGCGTCGATTTGCCAGAAGCCCGGACCGGGTATATTCGAGCGGCCCAGGCTGCCGAGCGTACCTGTCGCCGGCTGCGCAAACGCCGCCGGATTGATCCAGCAGGCGGGCCGAGGATTGTCGCACAACGGATTCGCTAGAATCTGATTGGGCCGCTGAGTGTTGGCACCGCTCAACTGAAAGTCGATGCCGGTCGTCACTGTCTGGAAGGCGCCCGACAATACACGGTAGCTCGTCGATAGCCTCCAGTCGGACCCGATGAGCCGCATCGTGTTGTTGCTGAACCGTGGCGCCTCGAGGACCGCCGTGAAGTTGGCAATGTGACGGCGGTCGAGCGCCTGGGTTCCGTCGAGAGTCGTGGTCTGGCAATTGCCGCGGTCGAACTTGCGATTGTTCGGATCCAGCAAACCGGCGCCGGTGCCGCCGACGCTGGCGGCCTGCGTAACATCACCGATGCAGTGCGACCAGGTGTAATTGCCGTCGAGGCTGACGCTTCGGCCAAAACGCTGTTTCGCGGACAGCATCAGCCCGTTGTAGCTGGCGGTCCCGTCCGACAAAAACTGATCGACATAGCCGAGGTATTGACCTTCCTGCGGGTTTCGCAGAGAAGCCAGCCGCCGCTGATTGATGT
>WNFT01002518.1_pt1 | contig 32145 bp, 24 predicted proteins | sample 5400191 | NCBI WGS metagenome assembly WNFT01 (sample SAMN13153359, study PRJNA577476) | soil metagenome | isolation source: 80 cm saprolite under Madrone tree | place: USA:California | collected 2016-06-14 | reverse complement strand
TTCGCGGTGATGACACGCGGCCGCTACGAGATCGAGTTCCAGGGTTCGGAGGATGGGCAAAACTGGCTCGTGTATCCGTTTCGCTACAAGCCGCAAGACCCAAGCAAGGCGCCGGGAATTTATGCGCCGTACCAGCCGCGATTCGATTGGAATTTGTGGTTTGCATCGCTGAGCGCGTGGCGGCAGGAGCCGATCGTCGTGCGCACGGAACGGAATTTGCTTCGTGGGGACACGGACGTGCTGTTGCTTTTTGCTGGGAATCCCTTTCGATGGAAGAGTTGTCGTCTTGGAATGGCCACCTGCGATGGAACCGCGAGAATGACGGACGAAGAATCGTCTTATTGGGGAAACTGCTTGATGCTGGTGACGCGGTCGCCCATGAAGCGGACGAAAACGGTCTTGGAGGGCGGCTGGCCGTAAATCCAGTCTTCGATATCGTTGCCGTCGGAATCCCGCTCACGCACTTTGTGGTCGGGCTTGCCGATGGCGGCAACGAGCTCTTCGCGGTCCATGCCGACAACGGGCTTGCGATCCTGAATGGCTTTCTTCATTTCCGGCGGCAGGGTGTCAAACCACTGCACGGCAGCGGAACGCTCCTTCGCAAAATTCAAGAAAGGCGAAAGGAGCTGCTTCAGTTCGTCCGGAGTGAGATCCGGCAGCGGCTTGTCGAAATCAAGAAAAATAGTGCTGCCCATGCCGGGCTGCATGCCCGGCGGGCCTTGATCCTGCGTTGAAGCGCTCTGAACGGAGGGCACGGGAGCGCCGCCAAGACCGATTTGGAGGTGATCGCGCCAGTGCCTCTTGCCGCGCCCGCCGCCATTCAAATCGACCACAATCTGATGAGCGCGGAACTCCAGCCGGGTGATCTGAACTCTATCGCCAGTGCTAACGGCTGCGCCGTGCGTCGCAACGGCACGATCCAACATTTCGGCCTCAAGCGGCTTCCCAACGATCAAGCGGAAACCTTCTTTGCCCGCAGGCATGGGTTTGACGGCTTTGGCAAATTCACCAGAAACGTAACGAATAAGATTAAGTTTGGAAGTCTCCTGGAGGGTGGCGTTCTTCGGGGTACCCGAAGGGGACTGGCTCCGAGACTGGCCGTCATCCGAGGATGCACCGGCGTTTGGGAAAAGAGGAATCTCTCCGTCTGAAGGAAAGCTGGTGACCTGGTTCGCAGGCATGCGAAGGCTGTTGACTCGCGGGACATCCGCGTCAGCCAAGAGCAAAAACACCAGAGATAAGGCCAGCCAATTCGACATAAGCACTAGTGGCCCCAGCTCGGCCGGGGTCCACTTTTCCTATTCTATGATGCAATGAGGCTGCTGAACAGGTGCCCGCTCCGGGGCGGACCCTTCTCTCTTACCTGTACTCGATGAGGGGTGAACTGTGCTGCCGGGCGGGGATTCCAGGCATACTCTTAGCGCGAGACGACTTGGACGCCTTGACGATCAATGGTCATGGGCAGGACATCGCCGCCAGCTTCACGAATGGCCTTTTCCACGCGCCCACGAGCGCCAGGCTCGATCAAAAGGACGACGCAGCCGCCGCCACCCGCTCCGCAGACCTTGCCCGCTAGCGCGCCATTGCGGCGAGCGTTGTCGATGACCCGGTCGATGGTCTTGGTCGAAATGGTGGGCAGGTTTCGCTTGCGGAAGGACCATTCCTCGCGCATGAGGCGGCCAGCTTCCTGCCAATCGGGTTTTTCCATGGCCACGCGCATTTCCTGGGCGACTTCGGAAATTCGCTCGAGACTATTTTGCACCGCGCGTTTGCCCCCGATATGAGCCTTGAAGACTTCCCAATTGTTGATGCCGTGCTGGCGCGGCTTGCCGGTATAGCAGACCATCACGCGGCGTTCGAGTTCGTCGAGATTGACGCGAAGCTCGACACGATGCTCGCCGCCAGGCGGAAGCTCGATGGCCGCAGCTCCGCCGAAGGCCGGCGGATAGTGATCCTGCGTTCCGGTGGGAACATTGATGACAATGGCTTCGGCGTCGCGGCTGATGTGGATCCAATCGACTTTGCTCTTCCCTGCTCCGGTGAAGCGGTCAAGCGCTGCACAAATCGCAACAGCCATGGCGCTGGAACCGCCGATGCCAGCACCTGCGGGAGCCTCGGAATCCGTGGTGAGTGTGAAACCGCCCTGCGGGTGGAAGAACTTGGTGATTTCCGCGAGGAGCGGGAGGCGGTAACGTTTGGCCTGCACGAGAGCAGAGAAGGAAGCAAAACTTTCTTCGCGCTTGATATCGAGAGAAAGCAGCTTGATGCGGTTGTCGCCAGCGGGGAGCGTTTCGATGGAGCACGAGGCGTAGAGCGAGATGGCCGCGTTCAGGGTGACCGCGCCGGGATGAAAGAGGTAGAGCGGCCAAATATCGAGCGTGCTTCCGGCGAAGTCCACGCGGGTCGGTGCTTTGGATTCGATGATCATGGGTGCGATCCAGCTCGATTCGGGCGGAATTTTCAGTCGAGCCAGTTTGACGGAAGAAGGCACTACCACCTGCGGCGGCGTGCGACAACATTTGTACCAAAGTAGAGCGAGGGTGTCAGCTGCCGCCGGCGGAGGTGACGCGGTTGCGTGCGATGAACAGCGGGCCTTCTTTCTTCTCCTGCGCGAAGGCGGGATTGGGTTCGAAGCAGCGGCGGCAGCGGGCCTCGTAGGCACCCGTCGCGCCGACAACGATCAACTCTTCGCTTTCGACCAGGCGCTGGGTGTGCACCGCGGGATTGCCGCAGCGCACGCAGATGGCCAGCAGCTTGGTGATCTCTTCTGCGATGGCGAGAAGGCGCGGCATGGGTTCGAACGGCCGGCCGCGGTAATCGGTATCCAGACCGGCGACAATAACGCGTTTGCCGAGATTGGCCAGCTTGGTGCAAACATCTACAACTTCGTCGCCAAGGAATTGAGCTTCGTCGATGCCGACAACCTCCGTGCGCGGGGAGAGTTTTTCCATGATTTCGGCGGCTTTGAAGACGTTGTCGGATGGAATGCCGAGGCCGGAGTGCGACACGATTTCGTTGGCGGCATAGCGCGCGTCGATGGCGGGCTTGAAGATTTGCACCCGTTGGCGCGCGATTTCCGCGCGGCGCAGGCGGCGGATCAGTTCTTCGCTCTTGCCGGAAAACATGGGGCCGACGACGACTTCGATCCAGCCCATATTGCCTTTGACGATGTCCACGATTGCTCCCTCGAAAGCAGTTATCAGTTTTCAGTATTCAGTAAGAAAATCAATCTTGAATACTTCAGTCTCTATTCTGCACGCTTCTGCCGAAATGAATTCGGCGAATTATCTGCAACCGCGGGCACGATCTATCCTGGCCTACGTATGCGAATTCGCAGCGGCGGCCGCGCCATACATCTTGGCATTATAGAACGGCGCGAACGCCGCGATCACAGCAACTCGAAACGCTTCCTGCCGGGTAATGAAATTGTTGGAAAGCACGCCCCAAGCACCTTGCGCGTCGCGGATGCCCACGGCGCCAGCAAACCGGTCGATGGCAACGGAAAGCTCCACGCCATTCTCGAGAACTTCGTGAGCCAGAGCTTCGGGCAGTTCGATGCTCCCCGAGCGGCCGTAATGGCCTTGCGCACCGTCGGAGACGTAGGCCCAGCTTTCCAAGAAGACGCGTCGCCGCCCGCTTGACTGCAAAGCCGAATGACGCAGCGTCTCGTTCGTTGATGCGCTTTCACGAAGTACATCGAGGCCCCCTTCGAGGCCCACGAAGTATTGCCAAGCGGCTCCGCTGTGGCGCGCTTGATCCTTCAACGCTTCCGCGCGCTGGCGGGCGCCGCGCATCAGTTCCTCTCGCGACGCGGGCGTGTGGCTGACGCCGCTCTCGACTTCGACGCCGATGACTTCAAATTGTGTTTCGCGAGCAAAGACGCCAGATATTGCTTCGAGCGCTTCCTTGACGGCGTTGAGCTTTGGTCCGCGCTTGCTGCCGACGGCGATGGTGAATTTTTTCATTTGCAAGGCAGAACGACGGGCCGATTGTAATGGCACTAGAGGGAAATTCGCAAAGAATTCCTGAGGCTGAGGAAAACTCGGGAGAGGCGTGAGTGCGAAGGAACACCACCAGTGGGGGAAGGCTAATTAGTAGCAAATGACGGCAATGGTTTTGAGCTCTGAACCCCTTTCCCCTCAACGATCGCATAGATGTAATCTGCTGCTAGATCTTTCAAGATCTCGACTTTTCCGCTCGGCCAGCGGATTTCGACGGAATCCAGCTTGTTCTCGCCAGCCAGTCCGAAATACAAGCGCAAATCATTTTGGGACAGGTAGCTAGAACCGCCACGCACTTCACTAAATTGGCGCAACTTGCCAGCCTGAATTGTGAGACGCGCGCCGATGGCGGCGCGGTTGCTTTGCAGGCCTTCGAGCTTGAAGAGCACGCGATGGTTGGCGTTCTTCGCGGTGTTCAGCAAAAGCGAAGGGGGCTGGCCAACATTCAGAACAATGATGTCAATGTTCCCGTTGTTGAAAATGTCTCCGAATGCCGCCCCGCGACGGGAAGCAGGAGGCAAGGCGCCGAGTCCGGCTTGCATTGTGACGTCTTCGAATGTTCCGTCGCGATTGTTGCGATGCAAGAGCATTGGCTGGCGATATGGCGCGGAATGCTGAGCATGGTCCATTTGCGGAAATACATGGCCATTGGCTACGAAGATGTCGAGCCAGCCGTCGTTATCCATATCAAAAAAACCAGTGCCCCATTTCACGAGCGGATAACCGGGAGGACCCAGCTTGGAGGTTCCGCTGACATCGTCAAATCCTTGGGGACCCAGGTTGCGATAGAGAGCGTTGAGTTGCTCGGCAAAAGTCGTGACAAAGATGTCGAGCAGACCGCGGTGGTCGTAGTCACCAAAGTCCACGCCCATGTTCCCTTGCTCGAGACCTGAACTGCCGTAGGCAACTCCGACCAGGGTCGCGACGTCGGTAAAGGTGCCGTCACCGTTGTTGTGATACAGATAGTTGGGACCTGCATCGTTGGCAACAAAGAGATCGGGCCAGCCGTCATTATCATAATCGGCCCAAGTGACACCCAAACCGTAGCGGTGGCACGCGTCGTGGACACCAGCTTTCTCCGAGACTTCCTCGAAGATGCCGTCGCCGCGGTTGTGGTAGAGAAGATCGCTTTCGCCTTCCATTCCCCAGGGCCCGCACTGCACGGCCACGCCTTTGTACACGCAGTGCTGCCCTTTGCCGAACTCAGGGAGGTGATCGATCTCCGTGTGCACGTAGCGCGAGACAAACAGATCGACGTTTCCGTCGCGGTCGTAGTCGCCCCAGGCGGCGCCCGTACTGAAGCCCCCGCCGCGAACTCCAGCTTTTTCCGTGACGTCTTCAAACTTGCAATTGCCGAGATTCCGGTACAGCGCGTTGCCGCCGTACCCGGTCACGTACAGATCGAGCCGTCCGTCATTGTCAAAGTCCGCGACGGCCACGCCCATGCCCCAGCCGAGCCGCGTCAGTCCAGCCGACTTGGTGATATCGGTGAATTTGCCGTCAGATCCCTGGTGATAGAGCGTGACCATGGGATCGCCGCCGTGGCGATAGCGGTCTATCGTTGAGCCATTGACGACGACGATGTCCAGCCTGCCATCGTTATCGCAGTCGAAAAGGCCCACGCCTCCGCTCATCGACTCAACAATGTATTTCATGTCTAGCGTGGAAATATGAGGCACGCTTAAACCCACTTGCGTCGAGACGTCCTGAAAAACGGGTGGTAGTGGGAGCCGCTGCGTCTCAGGCAGTGCAGGGCGTCGCTCGAGAGACTTGTGCGAGGTGCCCTCTTGGTTGTGAGAAGGAACACTGAGTAGTTGAGCGAAGAGCAGAACTTGGGCGAGAGCGGAGACTGTCAAAGTCTTAACGACGCGATCAAACAGTATAACCATTCACCCCTTGGTGGCGACGATCACGTTCGCTGATTTGAGGGCGGGTGAAGCCGCGGTGATCCGAATCTGACCCGATTTGCCAGTCGATTGTACGATGGCCAGGCATAATCCATTGAATGCTTTTCGACGATTGGATTTGAAGTCCTCGTGACTCTCAGGGTTGCCATTATCCACTCCCAGAAGCAACCCCTGACCCTCCAATTCGAAGGTAATTTCATTGTTCCCGATAGGCACCACTCTGCCGTTGTCGTCCAAGATCTGGGCCATTAGGTGCGCCACATCGCGCTGGTCCGCAAGGATGAGCTCTCGGTCGGTCGACAAGCTTAACGTGGCTGGCTCTCCCGTTGTGAGAACCTCAACGGTGGACGCGATTTTTCCATCCTTCATTCCGACCGCTTTAAGAGCGCCTGGCTCATAGGGCACGTCCCAGGTCAAATGCAAGTCAGCCGTGGTCCTGGTAACTTTTGCACGGGCAGGATAGTTGCCATAACGGCCTTCCATACCCAACCGCGGGAAAGCAAAACCTTTCACGCCGAACGAACGGCCATTCAGAAACAACTCGACTGTATCGCAATTCGTAAAGCAAGTTACAGGAACGATGCTGCCTTCTTTACCCTTCCAGTTCCAATGAGGAAAGATGTGCAGGACGGGCTTGTCGGTCCACTGACTTTGATAAAAATAGAATCCATCTTTCTTGAAGCCACAAATATCCATGACGCCGGTCGAAGAACCTTTCATCGGCCATCGCGCCTCGCCCAAATGATCGATGCCGGTCCACATGAAATCGCCGGCAACGTAATCATGGATGCCCACAAATTTCCACAACTGCTCGACATCGATGTTTCTTCCTGCGCGGAAACGCAGGAATTCCGACGCGGGCTCCCTTGGGAACAAATCGCGATAATCACCTCGGATGCCACCGATGGACTCGCTTTCCGTGCCGATGCAGCGTCGCTTCGGAAACATGTTCCGGTCGATGCCATAGTATTTCTCCCTGCGGTCGCGCCAGCGGTCGACATAGTTGTAACCCACGACATCGAGGAGGGCGAGGAATTCCGGGCGCGCGGCGTCGGAAACGGGTTCGGAAGAAATGTGATCGCAGCCAACCGTGACGGGACGCGTGGGATCTTCCACGTGAAACACTTTCAGAAGTTTTGCGAGAGTTTCCGCGCCGTGCAGGGCGCCTTGATCACCAACCTCGTTGCCGGCACTCCACAACACAACTGAGGGATGGTTGCGATCGCGCTGAACGAAGTTTCGCACGTCACGCTCGAACCATTCGTCAAAGTAATTGCTGTAACCATGGGGGCCGATCTGGCCCTTGGGCACTTTCCATTCGTCGAAGGCCTCGTTCATCACCAGAAAGCCCATGCGGTCGCAGAGATCCAGGAATTCTGCGGCATAAGGATTGTGGCTGGTGCGAATGGCATTGCAACCCATCTCCCGCAAAATTTCCAGCCGCCGCTCCCAAACTCGCTCCGGAACGGCGGCGCCAACGCAGCCGCCATCGTGATGAAGGCAAACGCCATTCAATTTGATGCGCTCGCCGTTTAGCAGAAATCCCTTGTCCCCGTCGAAGACGGCATCCCGGATGCCGATGGGCGTATCGTATTCGTCGATGCGCTTGTCTTGCTCTTGGATGGTGCTGCGGACCTTGTACAGATGCGGATCTTCCACGGACCAAAGGCGCGGTTTTTCCACAGTGAGTTGCTGCACAAACTCGAATTCGGCGTGAGATGCAATCTCCTGGCTCGCCGCTGCGCGCTGAACCACCTTTCCGTCGTCATCGAACAGGGCGATTTCTAGCGTGCAGCGCGCAGGACCGTTGCCGTCGTTCTTGACCCTGGTGCTGATCCGAAGTGTTGCTGAATCCCGCGATACGCGAGGCGAGGTGACAAAAGTGCCCCAATGCACGACGTGAACTAGTCTCGTTGAGACTAGCCAAGTGTGACGATAGATGCCCGACCCAGAATACCAGCGGCAATTGGTCTGACGGGAATTGTCCACCTTCACCGCCATTACGTTCTCGCGTCCGAAAGCAAGGTGTGGTGTGAGGTCGTAGAAAAACGGGACATATCCGTAAGGGCGTTTGCCCAGATATTCGCCGTTGATCCACACCTCGCTGTTTTGATAGACGCCATCAAACTCGATGGTGAGCTGTTTGTTTTTGTAAGACGCTGGCAAAGTGAAGCGCTTTCGATACCAGCCTATACCTGTGGGTAAATATCCTCCGGGAGCGCTAGCTGGCTCACTCTCGTTGAATGGACCTTCGATGCTCCAATCGTGTGGAAGGTCCAGGCTTTTCCAACCGGAGTCGGAAAATTCAGGTTTCTGCGCGTCTGGGAAGTCACCTCTGTTAAACTTCCAGCCGAAATCAAAAGTCTCACGGATTCTTGGAGTGGCGCCATCGGAGGGAGTTAGCGCGAGACTCGAACGCGCGGCGCCAATCGCGGAGACCAGCGCGGCAGCACCGGCTTGCTTTAGGAGTTCTCGCCGATTCACGGAAGCCGGCGACGGGCTGTGCTTCTTCATCGCGCTCTCTCAGTGCCGCGTGAACTTATCAAATGTGGTGATCACCGGGAGGGCGTTGCCCGTATCATCAAAAAAGCCCCGGGAGCCTAGCGGCCCAACGACTGCAGGTTCCCACCAAAACACACCCTTGCCGAGGCCATCGGGAGTTTCTTGCACAACGCGATTTACTTCTTCTAGAAACTGCTTTTGCCCTTCAGGCGATTCTGGAAAGGGTCCGGGCCGCTTTTTATATTCGGACGGCATCCAGTTGTAGGCGGCCTCCACGACGATGATGTCCTTCTTGTATTCCCGGGCCATGAAGAACATGTTTTCGCGGAGATCGTTCAGGCTGCCGTGCCACCAGGGATAGTAAGACTGTCCAATCACGTCATAATTCACGTGATAGGAATGGAGTTTGTCGAAAAAATCCTTGGTTCGAACCTTGTCGCCGCCGCGGTCGATGTGGATCATGATCCGGGGATGCGGTGCATCTCCAGTTCCCGCCTCCACGCCTGCAATGCCCGCTTTAACCAGATCGGCGAAGTTATCCCAATTGCCGGGCAGACGGCCATCCGGCCAGAGCATTCCATTGATGACCTCGTTGCCGATTTGGACCATGTCTGGAAGCACTCCCGCTTCGCGGAATGCGGCTGTGGTCTGCTTGGTGTATTCAAGCACTGCCTTTACGAGCTGGGTATGAGACATGCCCTCCCAGGCTTTTGGAAGGAATTGCTTGCCCGGATCGGCCCAAGTATCGGAATAGTGATAGTCGAGCAGGAAATGAAAACCAAGTTTCTTGGCGGCTTTGGCGAGCGCGATGGTGTAGTCCAAGTTATTGGGAAGTTCCGTGGGGGTGTGGAAGAGCCGCAGACGAATCCAGTTGTAGCCATGATCCTTGAATATTTCCAATCCCGGCTTGGCCACGCCGTTGTCCTTGAAAACCTTGCCGCGATCTTCCGCTTGTTTCAGGAACGATAGATCGGCGCCAACCGCATAATCGGCGGCCCGCAGGGGCGCGCACTGCAAAAAGAGCAGCATCGACAGAACGATAACGCTGCACGCTTTTTTCATGTCTTTGAATCCCCTCCTAGACGACCTCTTACAAACATGCACGCTCCACGCAGAATCCCGCTTACTCCCTAGTGCATCCCCAGCGCATCAAGCGCCGGGAGTGGTGCGGAATAGGTTGGATCATTCACATTAGTGGTTCCGGAGATATCGGCATTGTCAAAGATGGTCAGGCCGTTCCAAACATAAATGGCGTCCGGCTGGTTGTCACCGTTGAAAAGTCCGCCGCCCGGTTTGGGAATGTTTACACCGGCTGGATCCCAGTAAGCGAAGCCCATTGCCAGGTTGTTTGACAAACCTTTCAGTACGGTCCGCAGATCAACCAGGAACTGACTCTGATTCGCCTGGCTCGGTGGATACCACGGATCGTTCGCCTGGAAACCGCTCTCATAGTGTTCGCCGGTTTCCAGGATCAAGATAGGCTTGGCGATGCTAGTCGCCGCTGCGGTCAGGACGTTTTGCTCAACAGGCTGGTTGTTGGGGTTAGACGCGTTAGCTTGCGCTTGTGTAAGGGGGCCATGGAAAAGCGGGTAGTAGCTCTCGCAGATGGCGTCGTATGGAATGTTGTTTTGATTTGCGAGTGCAAAAAACTGAGTGAGATCCCAAGCTGGCGTGATGTGGATGCACGTTAGCGGTGCTGGAATGGCAGGCCCCATCGATGTGTCGGCGGCAGCGTCCTTGACCGCTTGCATGGCTTGGATCTGTAAGGCGGCAAATCCGCCAAAGTTCGCTCCCGTTGGACTGCCGATGGAGCCTAGGAAGCCGGTATCGACTTCATTGCCGATCGAAACCAAGTCGGGCATTGTTCCCGCCTGTCGGTACGCCATGATCTCAGCTTTTACATAACCGTAGATGTCCGACTGCAATTGCGCGAGCGTGTGTCCGGCCCATGCTGATGGAACACTGGCGGAGCGGCCGCCATCGAAGAGCAGAGTCAATTGCAGGCTCATGCCGAGGTTTTTGGTGCGTTTTGCCAGGTCCAAATCCTGCGCTTCCGTTTCCGCGTAGCAGGAGTCATTGCCGCTGCACCCTGCCTGCGAGGCATTCCCATAGGGCGGCACCGAGCTTGGCCTTACGCGCACCATGTTCACTCCATGGCTTTTGAGGATTTGAAGAACGTCCATTTGCTGGCCCCCATCCTTCCACCAGGGCAAGCCCGTTGAAGCACGCGCAGCCTCTTGTTTCTCGAGAAGTGCGTTGTCCAGTCCCCGGAAATACGCGGGACGCAACAACCAGAGCTGGCTCTGCGTGGCGCTGGCACCCAGGGCCGTTTCATCCAGAGACGCACCGGCCGCCGCGAAGGGAACGTCCACCAAGAGTGTGGTAACGCGATTTGTGATCGTGTAATACCCGCTGGACGCAGCGGTGAGAGTCCACTGTTGAGTCTGTGTCGTGGTGGCAGCGCAAGGATTCTGCACGACATTCGCTCCGGAACTGTCGAAGCAAAAACCGCTGGATTGATTGCTGATCTGCCAGAAACCACCGGCTCCGGCCAGCTTGGTGAAGACCCATCTCTGGCCGAGGTTTGTAAAGCTGCGCTGCTGCTGGATGACTTGGGTGCCGGAGCTCGCCGAAGTGAGGTCGGCTTGGAGCCCGCTTTTCTGATTCAGGATGTAGTAGACGTCGCGGTCGATCGGAGTGATGTCTGTAGGCTGCGAGGGTTGCTGGCTCGGCCCGGTCACGTTAATGCTGGCCGAAGCTGTGGACCCGTTTCCTCCTTCGGTCGAGGCTACGGCGCTGGTGAGGTTGTTTTTCATCCCCGTGGCCACGCCAGAGACATTCACGGCAAAGTTGCATGAGGCGCTGGCGGCAAGAGTCGCAGCGGACAGACTAACAGTGCCGGATCCGGCCGTGGCCGCAATCACTCCTCCGCCACAAGTGCCTGTCAGGCCGTTGGGCGTCGTTACTGCCAACCCAACCGGCAGCGTGTCGGTAAATCCGATGCCTGTTAAAGAAGTGCCCGTATTAGGGTTGGACAGACGGAATGTGAGCGATGTGGTGCCGTTCAACGCCAAACTTGCCGCTCCAAATGATTTCGAGATCGTTGGCGGAAGGATGCTGGGCGGGGGAGGCGGCCCACTGGAATAACCGCCGCCGCATGCGTACTGGCAGGTGATGCCGGCTATCAAGACGATCCAGCACGAGAGGCGACGCAGTTGTGTTGGCACTTTTCCGCTCACTCCGAATAACTGGCCCGAAAGCCACCTGCCACGGGCTAGGGCGCGAACTATCTAAAAAATTGATGTGAACACTTTATCTTTCTGATTCGGCGGGGCAATCCTACTAAGGTTGGATTCGGCAAGAATCGCGGGGACGGACGGGGACAAAGATCAACCAGGAAAATCAATGGATTTTCATTGTTCCGGGTCGGAGACTTGATCATCCTGGGGCTTGGTTTTCTTGTTCATTTGTCTGTAGAGTTCCCTGACGCGCTCTTTCGTTTGCTTGATTTCCTGAAACAGCCGCAACTCTTTTTCGGCTTCGTCCTTCAACTGAAGTCTCCTGCAAACCGATGCCAGCCGATAGTGGGCTTCGCCGTTGAGCGGATCAGACTGGACGGCCATCCGCAAATACTTCAGTGCCTTTTGAGGCTTCTCCATAGTCGCTAACGTATGACCAAGACCGAGCTGGGCTTCGACATCCCTCGGATTCAATGTAAAGGCACGGTTGTAGTGAGAATAGGCGCTTTCCAGATCGGCGCGCAGAACAGCGATTCTTCCCAACAAGCATGCCGTCCTGGCATTCTCGCCGTCGATCTTTACCGCAGTTTCCAATTCCTTTTCAGCTTCGGCCTGCGCCTGCGCGTCGTGGGGTGACGCCTCGAGGATGGCCTCAGCCAGTTCGTAGCGCACGCCAGGCAGGCGCGGATTGATCTCCAGCGCTTTCCTGTAATGCTCGATTGCGCCCTGTAAGTCCCCAGCATTGACAAGTCGCTCGGCAATGACTTGTTGCATGCGGGCGGACTGCGGACCGATGATGGCCATTTTGTTCAGGGTGTCATCGGCGAGCTCAGCATAGACGCGCTGGGCGGTATACAAGATATCGACGTTCTCAGGATCCAGGTCGACGAGAGTTCGCATCACGGATGCCGTCGCGTCAAGGTCTCCTTGGCCGTCATATAGGCCCGCCAACTCCATGCCGACCTGAATGCGCAACGGCTTGTCTCGCAGCTTCTGAAATGATTTTTCCAATGTGGCTCGGGCAGAGGGGTCTCCCAATCGTTTTTGGCAGATCCCCAGAAGGGCCTGTGCCTGCGTTAGAGAGGGCTGCGCCGCCAAAGCGAGGCGAAATTCCTTGGATGCGGCTTGGCAATCGCCGTGGCCCAAAGCAAGCACGCCAAGGTTAGTGTGCGCGGGGGCGTTTTTCGGATCGAGGGCGAGGATCGCGCGAAATTCTTTTTCCGCGGCGCTCGCATCGTTGGCGTGCAAGGCCGTCTGAGCACGCTGCAAATGATCCTGGATTTCCGATGGCTTCTGCGCCGCGGCTTGGGGGGTGGTACCCGCCGCATACACGTGGACCGCGAGGAGGCTCAAGCAGGCGGCTCGAATGCATTGGGCGGGCATTATGTCAGTCAGGATGATGGCAAAGAAACCAGGGAAAGCGCGCATTGCCAATTGTAAATGCTTCGACAGGCACACAAAGCAAGAAAACTGGGCCCGAAACGGGGTTAGGTCTCGGGCCCATTGGGGCGTCGGTCAACAGAATTCGCGTTGTCGCAAAAACTAAAAGGTGAAACGGCCTCCGAGCTGGATGATGCGGCCCGGGCCGCCGAAGTTGGTCGTATTTGTAATCTTGCCAGCGTCGGGCGAGAGTATGTTCGTGTTGGGTTGACCGAACTGAGGATGATTGAAGGCATTGTAGGAATCGGCCCGGAGTTCGAACCTCATGCTTTCCCGAATGCGGAAGGTCTTGCCAAGACCTATATCCAAATTCACAAACCGCGGCCCCCGCAAGATGTTCCTTCCGGAATTGCCAAATACATGGATGGCACCATCGTTGGTCGGATCCGTGAATGCCGATGGGCAAACCACTTGGTGATTGTGGGATTAGATAACTTGCCGCTACCGGTGCGATCGGGAAACTGCGTGTAACCGCAGAAGCAGCCCGTCGAACCTGAAAGAGCCAGGTCTCCAGCGTTCCCAAAAAAGGTGTTGGCGTTCGCACTGCCATCGGACACGATGGGAGTAAATGGGATCCCGGAACGCGCCTGAACGATGCTGGTAATGCGCCAACCGCCGACAATCTGGTTTAGGATGCCATGAACGGGGTACATGCGTCCTTCGCCGAAGGGAAGCTCGTAATTGACCGATCCAGTTAAATTGTGGGTGGCGTCGGTTCCAGACACTCCATAATTTGCGCGGGTGTTATTGGCCCTCTGCCATAGGTCGATAGTGTGGCTGTGTCCGTTGCCGGTCCCTGTATCTAGCAGTTTTGACCATGCGTAGTTGAACTGATAGGACACACCGTGAGACTCCCGCTTGATCAAACGCACTTGCAAAGCATTGTAGTTCGACCATCCGTCAAAAAGATGAGCATAAATACTGGTGTACTGCGTGAGGGGGCGAAAAGGGCTGAAAGCGCCGGTGTTTGCGGGGTTGGCCAATTGATTCTCGGGAACTTGGTTCATGTCCCGGGTGAAGTTCAAATGCTCACCCTTAGTGAAGACATAGCTCACATCGAGCAAGTGGCTCGCTGGCAACGAGCGCTGGACACTCAATAAGGCATTTTGAACGTATTGAAGAGGGAGTTCTTTTGGATAGAACGGAGCCACGTTAAAGGTTCTGAAGGCGGGAGACAAAGTGGCAACAGTGGGATATGAGACTGATCCCGGCGCTGGCCCAGTCTGTAACTGGAAGGCAACGCCTGAGGGTTCAGCAGCCGACGAACTATTGTCGATGAAGCCGTTGGGGTTGAGCCCATACCCTAGCGTAGGAAAGTCATTGTTCTGGGCGTAATTCTCGGTACCTCGTTGGATCTGGAAGATTCCGTAGCTCGCGCGGACAGACCACTTGTCCCTCGGCGACCAGGCAAACCCTACCCTTGGCGACCAAGAATTGACACTCGGTTCGACGGTATTGTGGCCGTTGACTCCACCAAACCGGATGGCCCCCAAGGCGCCAGGAGGGAAAGACCCTGGGTTAGGCAGGGTGAGGTCAAGGTTTCCAAACTTGTTGCCAGCCACGGCCCAGCCGGTTTGGTGCTGGTACCGAAGTCCCAGATTCAAGGTGAGGCGGGATGAAACCTTGAAATCGTCGTTCGCGAATGCGCTCGTAATCCACGAGGCTATGTCGGTCCCGACATTGTTGAAGACGTTCCACTTACCGACGTCTCCGAGCAGAAAATCCGCGAAGGGGATACCGTTGCCAGTATTTCCTCCATTGCGAGGATCGGCGGACGTTCCACTGTTTGTTCCGATTCCGTTGAAAGTGAACTGCCCGGAGGTAAAATTGCCCCAACCCTGGTCGTACTGGAATTGCCTGTCGAGTTCACCGCCCAGCTTGAGTGTGTGCCTGCCTCGAACGAGCGTAAGGACGTCCGAAGCGGTGTAAACTTGCTCGACCAGGTTGGCAACGTTGCCGCCGGTGATGTTGGTGTTCGCATTAACGCCGCTTGCAGAATTCGATATGAAAATGCTGGGGAAGATGTTAACTGGCGTATTGCTGCCGTATTGGGGCTGCATCCCTATCTGAGTGAGAAAGTTTCTACCAAAAGTAGCCGGAGAATACCTGTCATGTTCACGCAAGGACCCAATGCGAAACTCGTTGATTACCGTTGGGCTGACGGTCCATGTTTCTGTGATCCGCTGTGCCTGGTTGCGATTGTTGGGAGTTGAGGTGGTGCAGTCGAAACCCAGGCCGCACAAAGCAGAGACGTCAAAGGTAAGAGTTTGGGGGTATTCAAAGACCGACCCAGAGAGCCTATGGTTCTTGGAGATCTGGTAGTCAATTTTTGCCACATACCACTGCGATAAGTTCGGTTTGGAAACGATAATCTGGAAATTGTTAGTGAATGCGCTGGCGTTGGGACCCGCTGGGTGAGGGATGAACTTGAGGATCGCCGCGGCCACGGGGTCGATCTGGTTCGTAAGGAGGATGTTCGATCCACCATTGAGCGCCGTCCGGGCGCAGTTGCCGGAACAACTGTTCTTATCGAAAATCGTCGCATGGAAAATCGGATCAGTGAAAATACCTTGACGCATGTTCTCAGTGGGAACCGTCGTGTTCTGAACAGAACCAGAGTTCACTGGATTTCGCTGATAGTTAAAGAAAAAAAACAACTTGTTCTTCACAATTGGCCCGCCGATGCTTCCGCCGTACTCGTTCCAGCGTTCAGGCGCTTTCTTGCCGCTGTTGAAAAAGTTCCGCGAATTGAACACATCATTCTGGATGAATTCGTAGGCCGAACCATGGAAGCGGTTCGTTCCGGTCTTGAGATTGACATTCAATGACAGCATGCTGTTCCCGGTCTGGGCGCCGCCGTTGGAGGTACTGATGCTCACTTCGTCTATGGAATCGACCGGAGGATAATGATTGCTTGCGTTCACGTCTCGCGGATCGGTTGCTGCCGAACCGTCGATCTGGAAGTTGGCGGAGTACTGCTGCGCTCCATTGACCGCTACGCTTTGCCCTCCGGAGGCCCCGCCTCCGCCCAGACCCGGAAGCACCTTGGTCAATTCTTCAAACCAGACTCCCCCGACGATGGGAGCATTCAGCACTTCTTTGGTGTCGAAGTTGACCTGCTGATCCGACGTGTCTGTTTGCAGTAAGGGAGCTTCCGCGGTCACGACAATCTGTTCTGTGCCTGCGCCGATCTGGAGAGTCGCATCAATTGTTATTGTTCTGACGTCTATGACCAGCCCTTTGCGGACAAAATCGCGAAATCCCCCCTTGGAGAAAGTGACCGTGTACTCTCCAATCGGAACTGAGGGCGCATCGTAGATGCCGCTCCCGTTTGTCTTTGTGCTTGTCGTAACGCCCGTCTGGACGTTGGCAATCGTAACCGTTACATCAGCTACCGCGGCGCCGGAAGCATCTGTGACCAAGCCTCTGAGCTCCCCCGAGTTGGCGTTTTGTCCTCTCGCGAGAGGAGCGAATAAAATCGCTGCCATCAGCAAAAACGTGAAGCCGTACTGACGAAGTGCGTCCGCGTTAATCACTTGAACCTCCTGAGAACTGGAAACGTCACCAAGCACCCCATAGCTTCGAGAATTCCAAACAGCCCAAGACTCAAGCACGGCGTTAGCGCAACTCGACGCACGCTGTTACCCTCGACGGTTTTCCGTGTTTTCGCGGTGCAAACTGAACCCCCACGTTCGCATGCACAACAATCCGGGGTGGTCACAAGTAGGCGAATTCTATGTCCGGCCTCATTACAGTAAATCCGTCTAAAGTAGGATTGCTGATGGAAAGAATCGCTTTTTCTTATGGCCTCGTTCTGAACAGGACTTGCCTCTTGGCCGTGATTAAGCAGGCGGAAGGACCAGCATACAACCAGGACAGTTCAGGGGTTCAGATCGGCCACAGCCTCGTACTCAGGAATCGCCTGGACGTCCTTCAAGACTGCAACTTCGCCGGTCGAAGGGAACGAAGGCCGGGTACCAGGCGGCAAGTAAATCGGCGCATCTCTTCGTAGGGGCAGGATCCTAAGCTCGAGCTCAGGATCGCCTTCTTGCGCCATTATCGGGGCCAGCCCGATCGCCCACGGAGTTCCCTTGAAGAAATCGTCGCTGACAAGTTTGCCGCGATCGTAGATTCGGGCGATGTCACCTTCGTACGTAATTCGAAGGAATACATTCTTGACGGCGCTCGACTCAACCGCGGGAATGTGGATAACCCATCTTGCTGCTCCATCGAACGCCGCTTCATCCGGAGCCTCTGCGACTTCCTTGCCCATGGACACCGGCATCCGAGGACTGGCCTCCTTGACCCGCTCGACTTTCGCACTTACGTGTAGGGGAGAAACTTGACTTGCGTAGAGTTCAAAGACCCCATGGTGGCCTGCTGAGATGAAGCCCGCGGCGGTATGATCTGGTTTAGGAAGAATGCCAAACTTGAATTCAGCGGGATCGTTGGAACGCAAGTGCACTCTATTCCCTTCGAAAAAAACATCGGCGGAAGTAACTATGAGCCTCTCCTGCCCTCCCAGAGTAGCCTTCCAGGCATTTCGGGCGGTTTCTCGCGACAACAGGATTATCTTTGTCTCCTTTCCGCTTCGACTCCGAATGCGAATGGCCTCCTCATCTCCTGGTTCTATGTTGCGCACATAAACGGCCCCGCGCTCTCTCGTAACTGTCCCATGCGGAGCCTCTATCGATTCGCTGTTGGCCGACTCGAAAGCGAACTCTGCAGGCACACCCGGCCAAGTGAAGAAGACATAGGTACTTCGTTCGTTTAGCTTGCAGAGCAATTGCGCCGTCGCATATCTGAGAGTCACACCACCAACGTCGAGGTCGGCAACCCGCGGCGTCGCGGTGTCCCGTTTGCTTTGGGGCATTTGCTCGGGAAAGTAGGCGGTCATAGGCGCGAGGCTTGAACCGAAATCGTGCAGGAATAGATGGAGTCCCTTGACGTCGCGAAACGATGGATTCACAAGCCCGAATTCGCCGAGTGGCGCCTGATAATCATACGATTTCACCGGCATATCATTCGGATAGCCAGTAGCCTGCGATTCCTGCAGCGTCGTTTTCTTTCCCTCCGGGTTCGTGCCGCCATGAAACATGTAGTAGCCATACAGGGTCACTCCGGAGCCCAGTTTCACGAGCGCAATCGCCGCCGTATCGTCTGCACTCATCAGGGGCCGCCGGTGATATGCACGCTCCATTCCGCCTCCCATTTCGGCGGTGAGAAAGGGATAGGAAGCGTATCGGGCATCGATGTCCGGCCGTTTCGAGCGCAGATCGTCGCCGACATTCTCTTCACAGCGGATGGTGGTGAAGAAGTAGTTCGCGTTCGGCGGAAGCTCGTCCAGCTTGCGGCTCCAAAAGGCGTCCGCGTATCCGCCAAAAACGGGAAGGATTCCCCGCGAAGGAACTTCGGCTCTATCCCACCCCGTGGCGGTGTAGAAAGGCGCCAGGAGGCCCACATCTCGAGCAAGTCCGAGCAGAGTCAGCATGTGCTCTGTGCCCTTGCCAGCTCCGCGAGCGCCATACTCGTTCTCGATCTGCACGCCGATGGTTGGGCCACCGTCCTTCCAAAACCGGCCCTTCACCTGCTGCGCGATTTGGTCGTAAAAGCGGCGAACATAGCGCAGATACGCGGGGTCATTCTGTCGCGTCGCACATTCCTTAACCAGCCAATCCGGGAGTCCCCCATTGCGGACTTCGCCATGCGCCCACGGTCCGATTCGGATCCACACGTACATTCCGTGTTTCGCACAGAGTTCGACGAAGCGGTGCAAGTTGCGTTGCGCCGACCAGTCAAACTGCCCTTCCACCTCTTCGTGGTAAATCCAGAATATGTAGGTCGAGACGATTTGGATGCCACCCGCCTTCATCTTGAGAATCTCTTCTTCCCAGTACGCCTCCGGATACCGTGCAAAATGAAATTCGCCCATCACGGGGAACCAAGGGGTCCCATCGAGAACTAAGTAGCGGCTATTCGCAAAGAGTACGTGTCCGTCTGGCGAATGTCCGCCCACTACAAAAGGAAGCGGTTGCGGTGGAGCCGGCTCCTTGCTCGTATCGATCACAACCTGGGAGGACGTGTCCTGCGCCGAAGCGAGGACGGACGTGACGAGGAGAACTCCTGCGATCATCAAGAAAACTGCGATCAGATTTCTTCCCAGGTTTAGTCGCATAAGATGGACTTGGGTTGCACGCCCCCGGTGAATTTATCCGAGTATCTTGTGGTGGGAATCCAACTAAGGTTGGACTGCAAGAAGGGAGTACAAATTGCGGGTTCAGAGATGTTCCAGCCCGCGCTGTAGGGCAGCGACAACCGCTTGCGTGCGGTCGCTGACTTCCAAGCGAGCCAATATCACACTAACGTGGCATTTCACAGTCGCTTCGGTGATGCCGAGCGCGGTGGCGATCTCCTTGTTGCTTTTTCCATGGACCATCAGGGTGAGCACTTCGCGTTCTCGGGGGCTCAGATCTGAATTGGGTGTGCGATCCGCCAAGCTTCGCGCAATTGGAGGAGGTAGGAAACGAATTCCGGCTTGCACTCTGCGCAGCGCATCCACGAGCGTCTCGTGCGACATGCCCTTGATTAAGTAGCCCATCGCTCCTGCCGTCAGCGCCTGGTGAATATCTTCATCCCCTTCGTACGTTGTGAGGACAACGCATCGAGCTTGAGGATCATCCTGTCGAATGGCGCGAAGCGCCTCAAGGCCGCTCATTGCAGGGAGCCGGAGATCCATCAGGGTGATATCCGGGCGATGTTTCTTGAACATCTTGACGGCTTCTTCTCCTGATCCGGCCTGCGCGCAGACTCTCATATCGCGCTGCGCGTTAATGATCGCGGCGACACCCAGTCGCATGATCGGATGGTCGTCAACCACCAAAACGCCGATTTTCAGCCCAGTCGTCATTCCCTTGCACCCACTGGATGCGTCCTGGAGGCCGCAGGATGCACAGGCAGCTCGACCGACAGTTGAGTTCCCCTTCCCGGAGCACTTTTCACCTCAAAGCGCCCACCTACATGCTCGACTCGCTCGCGCATCCCCACGAGCCCGAAATGTACCGTTTGCGCAGCCAAGACTTCTTCGGGAAGGAAGCCGCAGCCGTCGTCTAGCACCTGCATCCGTACGTTGTCCGGCTCAAAGGAAACTCGTATGCATACTTCCCGAGGCTGCGCGTGGTGCACCGCGTTGTAAACCGCCTCTCGCGCCACCATGAGAACAATGTATTCAACAGCCCGGTCAAGCTGGATGGGGTTCCCGGAAGTCTCAAAGCGCACTGGCACATGCGAAACATGGCTGACCTGCTGAGCCATACTGTCGAGCAACTGGCCAATCTGAGGAGACGCCGTTTCTTTCTTTCGGAGATTCCAAATCGCCTGCCGTGCCTCGTCCACCGTGGTGCGGATCTGACTGCGCGCGGAATCGAGTAGCGCGCCGCGCCCCCCCAACTGCCCGTTCTCAAGCGCCCCCATTGCCTCCAACAGAGCTGAGGCGCTGGCACAACCTTGAATGACGGTATCGTGCATTTCGCGCGCGATGCGATTGCGCTCCTCGAGCACAGCTTCGAATCTGGCGTGTACTTGCCTCAAACGTAGACGATAGGCGGCGAACACAACCGCTATCACCGAAGCCACGCACAGCGCCAAGAACCAGCCGGTACGGTAAACGTGCGCTCGCCACAGGAATGCTAACGAAGCCTCAGCCACTTTCTCCGGCATATTCATTTCAAATGCCTGGACCCGAAACCGATAGCCTCCGGCAGGCAAATTAGTGTAATACGCTACCCGGCTGCTCAGCGCTTCCACCCATTCGCGATCGAATCCTTCCAGCTTGTATCGAAAACGAATGCGTTCCTGCGATCGCAAGCGAATGGCGCTATAGTCGATTTGGAGTTTCCCCTCACCCGGCGGAACGACAAGGCGGCCGGACCCTGGCATCTCGCGTCCGTCCACCAGGACTTGTTCGATCACGACTTGCGGCAAGTCGCCCGGCCGAGTTTGGTCGGGAAGGACTCGAACGGGCCCGCGGTTGCTGGGAAACCACAGTTCGCCGCTCGGCGTGAGAGCTCCAGCCGGCTGAGTGCCACCATGCATTTGAGTCGCTTCGACGCCGTCGGACAGACCGTAAAGTGTCACTGCGGGACGAGACTCGGGGTGGTCCGCCAATTTGTCCAAATCGCGCCGCGAAACCGACGAAATCCCATTCGGCCCGCTCATCCAAAAGGTCCCGCGCGAATCTTCGAGTATCTGATAAATGCTGTTGCTTGCCAGTCCCTGTTCACTGCCAAACGTGGCCAGTCCGCCGTCACGCCAGCGAAATAGTCCTCCACCGCGCGTGCCAAACCACAGCCCGCCGTCGCCATCCTCGTGAATGGCCCAAACTTTCTCGGTGCTGAGGCGGTTCACAATAGCATCGTGTACAAAGCCACCGTCTTGCCAGTGGCTCACGCCTCGGTCCGTGCCGATCCAGATGCCGCCGCGGCTGTCCTCTAGCAGCGCGCGAATACTGAAATAACAGAGACCGTCGGCCGTGCGATAGTTTGTCAAAGCACCTTCGTGCCAGCGATTGATGCCTTCGTCCGTCGCGATCCAGATACTCCCATCGCGACTCTCCAGAAAAGCGCGGACAAAATCGTTCGTCAAGCCGTTGTGCGTGGTGTAGTGGACTCTGTCGGAGCCTCTCGCCCGAAACGCTCCGTGGCCATCAGTGCCGAGCCATAAAGCGCCCGAGCGGTCCCGAAGTACATTGCGGACGCGGATTCCTTGTTCCGGCGCCGGAATCAGCTCGGAGTCGTCGCGTCGCGGGTTGATCCGATACAGGTGCGTGCTCGCCACCCAAAGCGATCCATCTCGATCACCATAGACCGTGCCAAAGTCTGCGTTCGGGACATCCGGGAGAGGGAATGTACTCATCGCCGTCCGGCTCAACCGTAAGAGACCGGTCTGCATACCTACCCAGATGTTTTGTTCGCGGTCTTCAAACAAGGCCAGCACGGTACTGCCTGGAGGATTGTCTTGCGTCGGGACTCGCGTGAAGTGGCCGTCGCGAAAACGAATGAGACCACCCCCGATGCTGCCGATCCACAACGTGCCGCTGCGATCTTCCCGAAGGACGCGCACCGTGCTGGAGACTTCGGAAATCTTCTCGAAACGCCCGCTCTCGAGGGAACCGCGCGGACGCTGCAGACCCGAAACGGTCCCCACCCAGACGGTTCCGTCGTTGGTTTCGAGAATAGATTTGACGCGCGTGGCGCTCGGATAGCCCTCAAGCAGGAACTCTTTGCATTCGCTCTCTTGAATCATTACTAGCCGCGAGCCACCAACCCACAAGCGCCCCGTATGGTCCTGTCGGATATCATGCACGGCGAGCGCGGGGATCTTGCCGGTGCCGTCGGCCCGATTGAAGCGTTCGCTCGAAAGGCGAAACAATCCATCATCCGTTCCCGCCCACAGAGTTCCCTCGCGGTCTTCATAGACAGCCCTGACGAAGCCATTCGTCAAGCCGTCCGCCGCAGAATAGGCCCGGAAACCACCCTTCTGGTAGCGGAGCAACCCGCCGCCATCTGTACCAGCCCACAGACTTCCGTCACGTGAAACGGTCAGGCAGAAAATACTGTTCTCGCGTATCTCCGGTGTGTTCCCGCGATCGAAGACGACGAACCTCGCTCCGTCAAATCGCACTAGTCCGCCGCTCGTCCCAATCCAGAGGTAGTGGTCGGGTGTCTGCGCAAACGCTTGTACCGTGTTTTCCGGAAGTCCATCCTGCGTCTGCCACACACGTCGAGTGTAACCGTCCGGCAAAGTGCGCAATGAAACCGCATCCAGCCGCATGGCCACTAGGAAATAGAATGCACACAACCAAATGTAGCGATACATCTCGGATGCGCACATCCTATCACTTCGGGTCGCATGAACAACCGGTTGTGTTGAATGTTGGCAAGAGTGAGCTTTGATCTCACCAAAAAAAGCGGAAGGCCGTACAGCGCAACCGAAGGTGGTTGTGATGATTCGACGGGTGGCGGAACAGGTTCTGTCCCCGGGTGTTTCCACGCGGAAGGAAGCAGAAGTGGTAAGTGCTTGATTTTATGGAGCGGCCTATCGGAATCGAACCGACACCTGAACCTTGGCAAGGTTCCGTACTACCACTATACTAAGGCCGCTCAACGACCTTCTTTTTATAGCATGCCCGCCAGCCAGGGACAAGCCTCCCCGACGAATGCCTGCCTAAAGCAAAACGGCCAACCGGCAAAAATGCTCAGGAAACTTGGGTGATCCGAGCGGACTTGACCACCGGCGAGCGGCGCTGGCGCTCCGCGAAGCGCGTGGCCTTATCCTTGTCGGTGTAAACACGCCCGAACTTTTCCCCGTCGGCATAGAAAACGCTGACGAGGTAGTGGTGATGTTTGCGGCGGCGATCTTTGCCAAAAGAAGTCTTGCCTCTTCTCGAGGTTTTGTTTGTCACACCTTTTGTCACGTTAGCCATCCCTGTCCGATGAGGATAAGCACGGCACTATGACAAGGAAGCGGGCGCCGCGCAAGTACCAGAAACGATACTAACACCCGCTTCATTACAGCAGAAAAAAAGAGAAATCGAAATGGGAAATTCCATGAAAGACGCGAGAATCTGCCCAGGCTCGCTCCCGCAAAGCCCACCCCCTGCGCATCGCTCGCTGTAGGACGCCTGCTCCGGCGAGTGTACGGCATCTCGTCACGGAGTTACCGTATTCCGATGTGGCTGCATCTAAGAATTGAGGGTAATTTCCTCGAAAACGGTTGAAACCTGGCGGGCCAATTTGTCACGGGAATCGTTGCAACCCATGAAACATTTTTCGAGTTTCTACGTCTTTATTAGTGAGGAGAGAATAAGCTGAATGTGGCGGAGAAAGATCATGATGATGGCAGCTCCCAAACAACCGCCCCTCGTGGAGGACCTGCGAAACCATTCGCAGGAACAGATCGCTGAATTGCGGCAACTTCTCGCTGTGGGCGCCCCATCGCGGCCAGATCCGCGGCGGCCTGGTTTCTATGAAGTGCAAGGACTTTCCAACACGTACTACGTGTTTAAGTATCCGACCGGCACGAAAGTGCTGCTACTCGGCGCCTGGGAACGCGAAAGCGACCCGGTAGCCGCAATGGTGGCGTGTTCCTGCCCGGCGGCTTGATTTCTTTTTCGCCTTACTCCTCAGAACAAGCAACTGAAAAGGGCGCTCCGATCCGACCGGGGCGCCTTTTTAGTCTTCATCCAAATCTAACGCCGCGGAGTTGATGCAATACCGCATGCCGGTGGGTTGGGGTCCATCATCAAAGACATGCCCGAGGTGAGCGTCGCAGCGGCTGCACTTCACTTCCGTCCGTCTCATCCCGTGGCTCGTATCGTTCTCCGGCTCGACGGCCTCTTCGCTGGCCGGAGCATAGAAACTAGGCCACCCGGAGCCTGAGTGGTATTTTGTCTCGGAACGAAATAGCGGTTGGCCGCAGCAAACGCACTTGTAGGTGCCTCGGGTTTCCGTGTCCTCATATTCGCCGGTGAAAGGCGGCTCCGTTCCTTTCTTCCTGGTTACAAAGTATTGATTCTGCGTGAGTTGCTTCTTCCAGGCAGCGTCATCCTTCTGAATTTTATCTTACATCGCTCCTCCACCTGCTGGCTACAAAACCGGGGTATCCTTACAACATGAGATTCGGCACACTGGCCGGACGGTTCAACATCTACCACGAATGTTGACATAAGGGCGAGTTTCCTTTATTTTCATACTTCACAATGAATCGCACACACACAGCTCGGGCGCACCATCATCACGGCAACACGCCGCGCCTGCTGAGGTGTGCATAGCGATTCGCTAAACAAAGCACTCTTCAGCCCGCTGGCGCAACAAGCCCCGGCGGGATTTTTATTTTCGGGTTCTATATTTTCAGGAGGCAACGCGTGGAGATCGACTTTCAGAAAAGCGGCGGGCTGGTGCCGGCCATCATCCAGGACGAGCGCACCGGCGAGGTGCTGATGCTCGGCTTCATGAATCCGGAGTCTCTCGCGGAGACCCAGCGCACCGGAGAAGCGGTGTTTTTCAGCCGCTCGCGAAACAAGCTTTGGAAAAAAGGCGAATCGAGCGGACACGTATTGCGGGTCCGCGAGATGCGCGTGGATTGCGATGCGGATGCGTTGCTGGTGCGGGTCGAAGCAGCCGGGCCCGGTGTCTGTCATGAAGGTTACCGGAGCTGCTTTTTCCGAAAATTGGAGCCGGGAGGGAGCGCCGAAATCATCGCGGAACGCACCTTCGCGCCGGAAAAAGTTTACGGACCAGGGAAGATGCGATGAACGTGCTGAAGCTGGGAATCCCAAAAGGCAGCTTGCAAGAAGCCACGCTCGATCTCTTTGCGCGCGCCGGTTGGAAGATCACGCTGGGGTCGCGAAGTTACGTTCCAGCAATCGATGACGCGGAAATCGAGTGTTTGCTGGTTCGCGCGCAAGAGATGGCGCGTTACGTTGAGTCCGGCGCGCTGGACGCGGGGATTACTGGCCACGACTGGGTGGTGGAAACGGGTGCCGCAGTGGACGAATTGTCGGAGCTGATTTACGCCAAGCAGCGGCTGGCGCGCGTCCGTTGGGTTCTGGCGGTTCCGGAAGACTCCGCGATTCGCGAAGCTCGCCACCTGGAAGGAAAAGTGATCGCGACCGAGGTCGTGCACATCACGGAAAGCTATCTCGCGAGGCACGGAGTAAAAGCTCGCGTGGAGTTTTCCTGGGGCGCCACGGAAGTCAAAGTGCCGCAACTGGCGGATGCCATTGTGGAAGTGACGGAGACAGGCTCTTCGCTGCGCGCGAATCGCCTGCGCATCGTCGATACGGTGTTGGAATCCGCGACCGTGTTCATCATGAACCGCGCTGCCACAGCCGACTCATGGAAACGCGAAAAAGCAGAGAATCTAATTCTTATGCTGCAGGGGGCGATTGCCGCTGCGAGCAAAGTTGGCTTGCTCCTCAATGTCCATCGCGACGATCTACCGGCGGTTCTGGGCGTTCTCCCGGCGCTGAAGAAGCCTACCATTTCCGCTTTGAGTGATCCGGATTGGGTCGCCATCAATACCATCGTCGAGGAAGCCGTGGTGCGGCAAATTCTGCCGAAGCTTAAAGCCGCCAGGGCTCAGGGGATTGTGGAATATCCCTTGAATAAGATCGTGCTCTGATGCGCATCGTTAAGCTCACACCTCGAATCGAAAAGTGGTTGCTCGTGCGCCGCGCTCAGCGCGATGGTGCGGCCCAGTCCGTCGCTTTGGAAATCGTCGCAGACGTGCGCAAACGCGGCGATTCCGCGCTATTCGCTTGGACGAAAAAACTGGACCACTTGGATCTCGCGCGCGACGGCGTCTGGATTCCCCGGAGGGAAATTCACTCTGCTGGAAAACGCGTTAGTTCCGATTTTCTGAGAGCCATCAAGAGAGCTGCGAACAACGTTCGCAGCATAGCGGAGAAACAGCTTCCCCGCCCTTGGAGCATCGAAAACGAACTGGGAGTAAGGATTAGTCAGCGGGTATCTCCCATTGAATCGATTGGCTGCTACATCCCTGGAGGCCGTTTTTCTCTCGTTTCAACCCTGGTCATGACCGCGGTGCCCGCCATCGTTGCCGGCGTTTCGCGCATCATCGCCGTTTGTCCCAAGCCAAATCCCGAACTGCTTGCGGCGGCTGGTATTCTTGGCGTCACGGAAATCGCGCGCGTTGGCGGCGCCCAGGCTATCGCTGCCCTGGCTTACGGCACGAAATCCATTCCCCGTGTGGAAAAAGTCTTCGGCCCTGGCAATAAATATGTAACCGCCGCCAAGCAACTCGTGAGCAGTGATTGCGCTATCGATCTGCCCGCCGGCCCCACGGAAGCCATGGTATTTGCCGTCCATGGGAACCCGCGCTGGATCGCCGCAGATCTTCTGGCCCAGGCCGAACACGCGCAAGACGCGGCAAGCTTCTTTGTCACCACTTCGCGCTCTCTGGCTCGCGAAGTGCAACGCGAAATCAAATGGCAACTTGGCGAATTGCCCGTTGGCATGGCGCACGCGTCAACCAAGACTGCGGGCGCCATTCTTGTCGCCGATTCTCCTCATCAAGCGTTGGGATTCATCAACCGCTTTGCTCCCGAGCACCTCAGCATTCCGGAAAACGCGGAAAAATATTTTCATAGAATCTGCTCCGCTGGTACGGTCTTCCTCGGCCCCTGGGGCGCGCAACCGCTCGGCGACTACGCCACCGGGAGCAACCACGTTCTGCCTACCGGTGGCTGGGCCCGCAAGCGCGGCGGCCTTTCGGCAGCGGACTTTGTGAAATGCATCACCGTGCAAACGATTTCACGAGGTGGCTTCCTTCGCCTCGCAGATACCGTGGAAACTCTGGCAGAATCCGAGGGTTTGATGGCCCACCGCAACGCCGTGAGGGTCCGCCGATGAGGGTTCATTTGCCCGTGCGAAAAGCGATTCTGAATCGCCGCACATACGAAGCGCCCGCCGAGGGGCGCTCCGATAAATTGCGGCTCGACTTCAATGAAAACACCACGGGCTGTTCGCGGGCGGTGCGGCGCGCCCTTTCGAAACTCACCTGCAAACAACTGGCGATGTACCCTGAGTATCAGGCGCCCACGCGGCGAATCGCGCGTTACTTCGGGGTCCGCGCGGAAGAATTGCTGCTCACCAACGGCGGTGATGATGCCCTGCGCGTTTTCTTCGACACCTTCGTCGAATCCGGCAGCAGCATCCTGATTTGCGAGCCCACCTTTCCCATGTACCGCTATTACGCCGAAATTTATGGCGCCAAGATTTCGGTGCTGCATTACGGCAACGAAATGGAATTTCCTCTGGACGGCGTCATCGCCGCACTACGCAAGAAGCCGCGTGTTCTCTTCATCGCCAATCCGAACAATCCAACGGGAACACTGGTTCAAAAGGAAGAGGTCCGCAAAATCTTGAAAGCCGCCACGCATACAGCGGTTGTCATGGATGAAGCTTACGCGGAATTCTCCGGTTTCTCCGTAGTGCGATGGATCAATGAGTTTCCACAATTGTTTGTAGCGAGAACGTTTTCAAAGGTGGCTGGGCTTGCAGCCTTGCGTCTCGGCGCAGTAATCGCCTGCGATGAGTCTCTTGCTCTCGTGCGGCGCGCTATGCCCCCGTTCCCCGTGAATCTCGCTGCTCTGGTGGCTACGGAAGCAGCGCTGAACGATGGTGTGACTAGGCTGAAATATGTACTTCAGGTCCAACTCTTGGGCGCGTGGTTCGCGCGAGAATTAGGAAAGATTGGCGTAAAGACGTACCCCAGCGCTGGAAATTTTCTTCTGGCGAATTTCGGTCCCAGCGGGCCAGGGTTATTCCAAAAGTTGGAGAAGCAGGGGATTCTTCTCCGCGAGCGCAGCAAAGATATCGGGCCGGGGTTCGTGCGCATCTCCATCGGAACATCTTCCGAAATGAAGCGGTTGCTAAACACGATTCGAAAGGAATGGAAGGCGCAGGATTGAAGTCCGGCGTTACAAACGAGCACCCCCATGCCACGCAAAGCAACCATTCATCGAAAAACAAACGAGACGGACATCCGGCTGAAGTTGAATCTGGATGGGCATGGAAGGGCGAGCATCGCCACGGGAATTCGCTTCTTTGACCACATGCTCGAGCTAGTTGCGCGACACGGCGCGTTTGATCTGCGCGTGGACGCGCGCGGCGACCTCGACGTGGACCAGCATCACACCGTGGAAGACGTGGGAATTACTCTCGGCGAGGCGGTGCTGAAAGCCCTCGGCTCCAAGCGCGGCATATTACGCGCGGGCTATTTTCTGATGCCTATGGACGAAACACTCGCCGCCGCCGCCATTGACTTTGGCGGGAGGCCTTACTGTGTCGTGAATGCAAGGATCACGGCAAAGCGCGTCGGCGATTTTCAGGTCGAACTCGTAGAAGATTTTTTCCAGGGCTTCGCGCAGGCCGCAAAGGCCAACGTTCACCTTCGCGCGCTCTACGGGCGCTCGTCGCATCATCAAGTCGAAGCAATGTTCAAGGCGTTTGCGCGTGCGCTACGTTTCGCCGTCTCTCGCGACAAGCGCTTGCGGAAAATTTTGCCCAGCACCAAGGGATTGCTATGAAGGTAACCATTCTTGACTATGGCGCCGGCAATGTCCCATCCGTCGAGCGCGCCCTCCTGCGCCTCGGCGCGCAATCCCAACGAACAAGTTCGCCCGATTGCATTTCGAAAGCGGAGGCTCTCCTGTTGCCTGGCGTGGGTCATTATGCTGCTTTGGTTCGCGCTCTCGACGAGCAAAATTTGCGCGCGCCTCTGATCGGCGCAATCCAGAGCGGCGTGCCATTTCTGGGAATCTGTCTGGGATTGCAAGTTCTGTTCAAATCGAGCGCGGAAGCTGCCCAACTCCAGGGGTTGAATCTTCTCCCTGGAATCGTTTCCGCCTTGCCGCCAAGCGTGAAGCTGCCTCACATGGGCTGGAATCAGTTGGCAGTAAAGCGCGAGTCTTCCCTGCTCACGGGCATTGACGCCGGCGCCTATTTTTATTTTGCGCACTCTTACGCCGCGCTCGATTCGAATGGTGCAGTGGCCGCCACGTGCTCCCACGGCGCGGAATTCGCCGCCGTCATCGAGCACAAAAATATCCATGGCGTGCAATTTCATCCGGAGAAAAGCGGCGAGGCGGGCGCGCGCCTTTTGCGGAATTTTCTGAGGATTGCAGCGTGAGCCTGGCCCACCGCATCATTCCCTGCCTGGACACTGACGGCGAGCGTGTAGTGAAAGGAGTGAATTTTGTCGGGCTGCGCGACGCCGGCGATCCCGTCGCGCTGGCCGCTCGTTACAACGCCGAGGGCGCCGACGAATTGGTGGTATTGGACATCGCGGCGTCACGCGACCGTCGTCCGACTTTTCTCGAAACCATTCGTCGTGTCGCCGCAGAGCTGGCAATCCCTCTCACCGCTGGCGGTGGCATTCGAACACTCGACGACGGACGCGCCGTAGTGCGCGCAGGCGCCGACAAAGTAACGGTGAATACCGCGGCGGTGGAACGTCCCGGGCTGATTTCCGAATTGTCGCAGGAATTTGGCGCGCAGGCTGTCGTCCTGGCAATTGACGCCATGCGCGCCGGCAATCACTGGGACGTGATGGTTCGCGGAGGCCGGGAATCCGCTGCCCGCGATGCGGTCGAGTGGGCGCGGATGGGAGTTACAGCCGGCGCAGGCGAGATTCTGCTCACCTCGGTGGATCGCGATGGGACGCAGAGCGGATTCGACGTAGCGCTGACCGCGGCAATCTCCGGAGCTGTGACCGTCCCCGTGATTGCCTCCGGCGGGGCCAAATTGCCGGAACACTTCATCAACATTTTCAAGGAAGGCGCAGCGGATGCCGCGCTAGCAGCATCGATCTTTCACGATGCCACACAGTCCATTCGAACGCTGAAGGAATTCCTCGCGGCGCACGGCGTCGAGGTGCGCCTGCCTTGCTGATTCCCTGCATCGATCTGCAAGACGGACGAGCGGTTCAGTTGGTTCAAGGACGAAAGCGCGAACTGGCCGTCGCCGACGTCTTCGGCCTTCTGAAGAAATTCAAGAAGTACTCCTGGTTGCATGTCATCGACCTGGATGCCGCCATGGGCAAAGGCGAGAACGAGGCTCTAGCGCGGGAAGTCTGCAAAAGAGCGCGAAATGATTTTGGAATGAACGTGCGCGTCGGCGGCGGGATTCGAACCGTCGCTCGCGCTTTAGAAATTGCCGGATGGGGCGCAAACCAAATCATAGTAGGAAGCGCCGCATTCCACAGCGGAAAGGTGAACGCCAGATTCCTTCGGCAGCTCACAACAAAAGTTCACCGGAAACAAATCATCATCGCCCTCGACACCGCCAAGGGGAGAATCGCCATTCACGGCTGGCGCAAACGCATCGCGCTAGAGGCCGAAAAAGTGATGGCGCAGCTCGAACCCTTCTGCGCGGGATTTTTGTGCACCGATGTGGACCGCGAAGGCACCATGTCAGGCGCGAACCTCGAATGGTTTCGCAAGCTGCGCCGCGCAACACAGCATCCGATCGTCGCCGCTGGCGGCATCAAAACGCGCCGCGAAATCTCGGCTCTGGAAAAACTAGGAATGGATGCCGCCGTCGGCATGGCGATGTACAAGAATCGGCTGCGCTGACTCGCCCGCGCGTTCCTCCCTGGTCCTCGCTCAAGTCCCGTGATTCGGCAACGCGCCAAGGCCGCGGCCTCACCGAAGATAAGCATCGGTGATGTACTGCTGCACCATGCGCTGCGTGTTGAAGAATGAACCGTTGATGGCAATCGCGTGCTGCATGACTGCCAGAAACTTAGCGCGATCGTTGTAATACATGGGAAGAATCACCTCTTCCAGCTTGGCATAAAGCGATTGCGCTTCGGTCTTGCTATCCGCGGGAGCACTGCCCGCAACGGTGCGTCGCGATTCGCCGATACACCAGCCGGTAACGCCTTCAATGTGGCCTTCCACCCACCAGCCGTCCAGAATGCTCAAACTCGGCACACCGTTCAGCGCGGCCTTCATACCGCTGGTGCCGGACGCCTCCATCGGAAACTGCGGTGTGTTGAGCCACAGGTCTACGCCGGAAGTTATCTTCCCGCCCACCTCGAGATTGTAGTCGTCCAGGAAAACCACCGGCACCGCTTTCCGCAAGGCTTTTTTCGCCTGGAAAATACGGCGAATGATGTCCTTTCCGCCCCCGTCATTCGGATGCGCCTTGCCTGCATAAATAATCTGGAAGTGGCCGGCGTTCTTGGCAATTTGCCGGAGCCGGTCAAGATCGGACAAGATCAGGTCCGCGCGCTTGTATCCCGTTGCCCGGCGCGCGAAACCAATCGTGAAAACCTCGGGATCGAAATTCAAGCCGGTCTTCTCACGAACGGTCTCGAGCAAATCGTGCTTGGCAATCAGATGCGCCGCCCACACTTCTTCCGCCGGCAGGCCGAGCGCGCCGCGCAAACTGTAATTGTCCTCTCGCCAGGACGGAACGTAGCGGTCGAAGAGTTGCTGAAATGGAGCCGAGGTCCACGTTCCGGCGTGCACCC
>WNFT01000988.1_pt1 | contig 32147 bp, 28 predicted proteins | sample 5400191 | NCBI WGS metagenome assembly WNFT01 (sample SAMN13153359, study PRJNA577476) | soil metagenome | isolation source: 80 cm saprolite under Madrone tree | place: USA:California | collected 2016-06-14 | reverse complement strand
CGCGCTGAATTGTCGAGAGCCGGTGGGCCACAATGACTGACGTGCGGTCGCGCATTACACGCCCGATGGCCTCTTGAATCAATTGCTCGGTTTCGGTGTCAATCGAGCTGGTTGCTTCATCCAGAATCAACAGTGCCGGATCGAACGCCAGGGCCCGCGCAAACGAAATCAATTGTTTTTGTCCCACTGATAATCCGGCCCCTCGCTCGCGCACTTCAGATTTGTAAGCCTCTGGGAGGCGCTGAATGAAACGATCGGCGCGCACCTCCGAGGCGGCCCAATGCACCCGCTCGTCGGAAATATCTTCCCGGCCCAGGCGAATGTTGCTCTCGACCGTGCCGGTGAAAAGAAAAATGTCCTGCAGGACGACCGCAAAGTTTTCGCGCAGCGACTGCAAGTCCCAATCGCGCACGTCAACACCGTCAAGCAGAATGCGACCTCGCTGCACATCGTAAAATCGCATCAGCAGATTCGTGATCGTCGTTTTGCCGGAACCAGTGTGTCCGACCAGCGCCACGGACTGGCCCGGAGTGACGGTGAACGAAACATCTTTCAGGACCCAGTCTTCGTCTTTGTAAGCGAACCAAACGTTTTCGAATTCAATGCGGCCTTCGGCCCGGCCTTTCTTCAACGGATTTGCCGGGGTCGTGATCAAAATCGGGAGATCGAGGGCTTTGAAGATGCGATGCGAAGCGACAACCGCGCCTTGCAGCACGTTGTACTTGTCAGAGATATCGCGAATCGGCTGGAACAGAAATCCCGAGTACTGAATGAACGCAAATAGTGCGCCGATTGTCAGCGCGCCTTGCATGACGCGATACCCGCCGTACCAGATGATGAGCGCAATCCCAACCGAGCCGATGAAATCAACCAGCGGAAAGAACACCGCATAATAAAAAATTGTTTGGATATTCGCCTGGCGATGTTCGTCGTTAATCTCCGCAAAGCGGCGCAGGGATTTTGCTTCGGCATTGAATATCTGCACGGTTTGCGCACCTGTGAAGTGTTCCTGTAGGAACGCGAAGATTCGCGCGACGCGCGTGCGCACCATGTCAAAGCCGCGCCGGGCACCCTTGCGAAACCAGGTAGTTGCCGCAAGTAACATCGGGACCGTAATCAGAGTGATCAGTGTCAGCCGCCAGTTCACATACGCCATGACACCGATGATTCCCACAATCATCACCAGGTCGCCAAGCAGATCGGTTACGCCGGAGGTTAGCAGTTCGTTCAAAGCGTCAACGTCAGCTGTTAGACGAGTGATGATGCGACCCACGGGATTGCGATCATAGTAGGAAATTTCCTGGTGCTGGAGCTTCTCATAGATCTCGCGGCGCATATCAAACATCGCGTACTGGCCCGCAGTGTTTAGCAGCACGACCTGAAAATAGGAGAAGACGAAGCGCATGAGCTGCGTGCTTACATAGACAAGGGCAAAAAGAACAAGGCCATCGGTCTTTTTCGGCAGGATGTAGTAGTCAATCGCGTACCAGGTAAACAACGGCTGGAGGATGCCGAACAAATTCAGTAACAGCGTCAGAATCAACGCGGGAATCAAGAGCCTCACGTACGGTTTCAGATAACGCGCCAAACGGCGCGCAACCTGAAAGTCGTACGTCTTGCCGATTGCTTCTTCCTCGTGAAATTGTTTGGCTGCTGTGGACATTTTCGATTTTCAAGCTTTCCAAAACAGAGATATGAGCCGAAAAAAGGCACAAAAGGCTCAAAAAATGAGACGGCTTTTCTTTTGTGCTTCTTGTGCCTTTTTGTGGCTCATATCACGTCGCCGCCAATTCCTCTTCCAACAACTGTCGCTCGTAAAGATCGGCGTACTCGCCGCCCCGCGCCAGTAACTCATCATGCGTCCCTCGCTCAATAATTTGGCCTTCATCGAGCACGCAGATCAAATCTGCATGACGCACCGTCGAGACGCGATGCGACACAATGATGCTGGTACGCTGGCGCATTACGCCGCGAAGCTGAGAAAGAATTTTCTCCTCGGTGTAAGTATCGACCGATGACAACGCGTCATCCAGGATCAGAATCTTCGGCTGGCGCAGGACGGCTCTCGCAATTGCGGTGCGCTGCTTTTGCCCCCCAGATAGAGTTATGCCGCGTTCACCGACCATCGTGTCAAAGCCTTCCGGAAAATCACTTACGTCCGTGTCGAGTCCTGCTATTTCGGCGGCGCGCTCAATTGCCGGGCGTTCTGCTTTATCGACGCCAAACGCAATATTCTTTGCGAGTGAATTGCTGAATAGAAAAGTCTCTTGCGGCACGTATCCGATCGCCGCGCGCAATTGCGCCAGCGGATAATTCGAAACTGGAATGTTATCGACGAGAACTGTTTCCCGCCGGGCGTCAATCACGCGCGGAACCAAATTCATGAGCGTCGATTTGCCGCTGCCGGTGCGCCCAACGAACGCCACCGTTTGTCCGGCTTCGATCGTTAAGTTGATGTCACGAAGGACCGGTTCCGTATCCTGATGATAACTAAAAGTTAAGCCGCGAAATTCAATGCGGCCATTGATCGCAGGCTGTGGCTTAACGTCCGGCGCGTCGGTGATCAGCGGCCTAATGTTGGCGATTGCCTGCATGCGCTTCCAACTCGCTGAGCCGCGTTGATAAAGATTGACAACGTAACCGATCGCAATCAAAGGCCAGATCAAACGCATTAGATACATGTTGAATTCGGCGAACTGGCCAACCGTAAGCTGATTACGAGCTGCGAGCGGCACCCCGGCCCAAACGATCAGGACGAACCCAAGGCCGATCAGAAAAGTCATCAGCGGCCGCATCAACGCGTCGATACGCACCAAACTCAAATTCTTCTGTGCGTACTCCCAGTTGAGTTTGTTGAAAGCTTCAATCTCAGCAGGTTCCTGGGCATAAGCTCGCACCACGCGCACGCCGGTAAAGTTCTCCTGCGCGCGCGCCGTGAGCTGCGCGAAAAAGTCCTGAATTTGCTGGAAGCGAGTATGGACCTGTTGGCCAAAGTATTTGACCGTTAATGAAACCAGGGGCATCGTGACAAACAAGAGCAGCGTCAACTTCCAATTCAGGTAGAACATGATCGGAAGAATGACGATTACCGCGAGCACGGTTTGCAGGCTGTACATGATGAGTGGCCCCGCCAGTTGACGAACTGCCGCCAGATCGTTCGTCGCCCGCGCCATCAGATCGCCGGTGCGATGCTCGTGAAAAAATGATAACGGCTGGTTGACGAGGCTCGCGTAGAAATCGTTGCGCAAATCGTATTCAATATGGCGCGATACTCCGGTGATAAGCCGCCGCTGGAGAAAAAGAAAGATCCCGCTTGCCGCACTCGCGCCCAGGACCTTCAGCGCAGCTATCGTCAACAGGCGCCAGGTAAGTCTCGCATCAAGTGTACTGCCAACAATTATCGGAATGCTGACGTTGAAAAACATTCCCGCGATGATGCAGACGATGCCGACAATCAGCGAAGCGCGGTAAGGCCGAAAATACCGCAGAAATTGGCGCAGATCATTCATGAACCCGAAGACATATGACTTCCGACCTTTCAAGCACCGCAAAGATCGAAACAGTTCAGCTTCGAGTTTAGCAGGATTATTTTGAAATTCTGAACTGGCAGAAAACCTACCGTGAGTGAGGGTGCAAGTCGCGCCGAGAAATCAGAGTAGATCAGTGTATCAAGAAAAACTCAGAAACAGTTCGCGAACCCAGTATTGAGGCTATTCAACCTCACGCCAGGAGCGCGTCACATCGTGTGCTCAACTGTTTCGGCTTGTGGGTCACTGTGTGGACGAATCAATTCCCGGGCGTCTGACGCTGTTTCGAAAACGCAAACTCGGTTTCGCCCGGTGCGTTTCGCGTTGTAAAGCGCAGCGTCGGCGGCAGAGACCAGTTCGGCGCGAGCGGGTGCCTGCAACGGAAAAGTGGCAATGCCGATCGACGCGGTCACATTGCCGAAACCCGGAATCTCGATCTGTTCGATCCGGGCGCGCAGGCGTTCGGCGACAAGAAGCGCGCCTTCCGCATACGCCTGTGGCAAAATCAGTGCAAACTCGTCGCCGCCAAACCGCGCCGCGGAATCGACGCCGCGCAGTTCCTGGCGGAAACAAACTGCCAATCGACGTAGCGCGTCATCGCCGGCATCATGGCCGACAGAATCGTTCAATTGCTTGAATCGGTCCAAGTCGAGCATGAGGAGGGACAAAGGCTGATGCAGCCGGCGGGCCATTTGCAGATCCTTATCAAGCTGCATCTCGAAGGAGCGACGGTTGTAGCAGCCAGTCAGCGCATCGGTTAGCGCCTGTTGTTGAATCTTCGCAAATAATTCCGCGTGATTCACAGCTACCGCCACCTGATCGGCAACTGTGCGCAGCAACAAAATCTCGTTTTCGTTCCAGACGCGGGCCGGGTCTGCGACAGTTACCTGCAAGGCGCCGATCGAACGCTCATGCAGAATGAGTGGCACGACTGCAGTCGGAAGTCTTTCGGCGCTCGAGCCTGATTCATCGCTGCCATCCTGCACGATTACTTCCGGATGATCCATGAGACGCTGGAAATGAAGATCGAGAGTTTCTGTGATCGACTCTCGATGCAACCCCGCCGACTCTAATCCCTCGTCAAAATAAACATAGGTCAAAGCGTGCTCTTTTGTCTCGCCTTCTACTCGCAAAGCGCAACTCAGGACCTTGAGTGCCGCGCCCACTTCGTCAACTGTCTTTTGCAGGATGATTCCCAATTCCAGTGACTCGCGGATCGCGGTGGCGATTCGATTCACGGCGATTTCGCGCCCGGCTTGTTCCTGTAGCAGATGTGCGAGTTTGGTCGTGACACTTAAAGTGAGCTGCAACGACGTGGCCTTGGGCATCGACGTGCGCACGGCGGAACCAAACGCTGTTGCCTGATACGGATGCTCTGCACTAACCCGGGCCATTAGATACTCCAGCGCTGAGTAAACCACGTCCGGCTCGAAGGTCCAGATAACTTCATCGCCTCCACAGGCGTCGCTGGTGGTTTCATGCACAGTGGCCAGGAGTGCGGAAAAGCGGGCATCCGCGATTACCAGGAAATGCTCGTTCGCGCGGTTGTCTTCTGCCTGGCGCAGAATCAAAGGAGCTCCACCACCTTCATGGCCAACCAACTCGTTGAGCGCGTCGCCCTGGCGAACGAAAAAGAACGCTCGGCGTCCGGGTTGGGCCAGTTGGCGCACTCGCGCTTTTTCGCGCATGTTGCGCCGGGCCGAAAGTGGCAGCCCTTCGATCATCAGGGCGTTGAGATTATTTTCCAGTACTACATCTTCGAAGTAACGGTGCAACTGTGTGATCGTCGAATACGCGCAGCGCACCGGCCGAAGCTGACGAGCGTGCTGAGCCACAAGTGCGTTATAGAGCGAAGACATCTTTGAATGGTTTGGGGCGGGCGGAACAGTTGTGGCTCGTCTGAGGAACAAGCCAAAACCATATTGGCATTTTACCACGCAGCTTGTCTAGAAAAATCTCAACTTGCCTTGGATTGTTTGGCCATTTATGCCATTTTCAGGTAGCTCGTAACCGCGGTGGCGACCAGGACTCCGGCGTTGGTAACTTCGACTGAGAGCACAAACAATCGTCGGCCCGAGCGCACGATGCGCGCCGTCGCGGTAAGGCGGCCGCCATTAATCGGTCTTAGATAATGGATAGTGAGATCGGTTGTAGTGACGCGTTCATTGAGATTGATCCTTGTCAACACGGCAAATGCCGCCGCAGTGTCGATCAAAGAAGCGACGGCTCCGCCATGCACGACACCCTGGTTCTGTTTCAATTCGTCGCGCACATTCAGATGAATGCTCACTTCGCCAGGCTCGATTTCGCCAAGCTCTAGGCCCAGAAATCTGGCGTAGGGAACCGAATTAAACGCGTCGCGAGCGCGCTCGATCCGCGCCGGATCCAAATCGTCTTCGCTCATGCGCGGTAACCCGAGTCGGTCGGTTCGACAATCACCGCCGTTCCGTAAGCCAGCACTTCAGTGACGCCGGTTGAAATCTCAGTGGTGTCGTAGCGCACGCCTATGATCGCGTTGGCGCCGATCTCAGATGCGTGTTGAATCATGATCTCAAATGCGTCACGGCGGGTTTCTTCACACATCTTCGTCCAGATTGTAATATTTCCGCCAACCACTTGCTGGAGTGCCGCGCCCAGCGTCGCAAAGACATTGCGCGAGCGCACCACGATTCCGCGCACGACGCCGAGATTTTGCGTGACCCTAAAATTCGGCAGTTCAAACGCCGTCGTCGCCATTTGATGAGACACCGAATAGCGCGGCGGACTTACCTGGTATGGAGCGCGTTGGGGAACGGGATCGATGTTCATGGTTTGGTCCTTGGTTTTCGTTTGGTTTGGCGTTCGACCTTTCGGTCGACTGATGAGTCTCCGCGCGGGCAACTGCCTAAAAGGCAGAACTCCAAAAAGACTAATGTCGATACAAAGCCTTGCGCCCCTTTACAGTTTCAGCGCGTTTGGTCGATCTCTCCTTCGGGTGCCACAAATAAATTTCTAATTCGCAGCGCGCACTACCATCGAACCTGACGCCTTCAGCTTCCAGCATTCGCTGTTGTTTATCTGAAGGTAATACCACGCGTGCCGTTGAGCAGCGGCCCTGCGAATTGATCACGCGATGCCACGGCGTGTTTCCTTCATCAGCGCCGTGCATCACAAAGCCAACTGTGCGCGGAGTGTAACCTTCGCCCAACATGTACGCGATCTGTCCGTAGGTCATCACACGGCCACGCGGAATACGGCGCACGATTCTATAGACGCGTTCGCGGTATTGCCGATCGGGCTTGCGCTCTTCCTTCATAAGACCAATACGAACTATAGGTCACATAAATCCTATTTGCTTCGCAACACAACCCGCGCCGGCGCGCCATCACCAGCGCCTTGGGCAATCTTGAGCGGCAAACAGATCAACTCGTAGTCACCCGACGGGACCTCGCTGAGGTTCAATCCTTCGACAATCACTACATTGTTCGAGAGCAAAGCTAGATGAGTGCGATGATCCCCGGAGTGAAACTTCTCAATCGAGAGATAATCTGTCCCCACGAGCTTCACTCCCATTTCGATCAGTTTCTCAGCGGCTGCGGGCAAGAGGTGCGTGAAGTCCTTGCGAAATCCTTCGTTCCAGAAACTGGAATTCCGGGTGTGAAACAAAACGCGTTCCGTTTTCTCGAGATCGCAGCCGGCAAGAAAGCCCGGATCGATCTCCGTCATTTCATCCGGCACGCGTATCACTCGCGCCAGGCCAATCAAAGTTTCAAACGAGAGCGCGTCGATCTTTCGCGCGCCTTCGATGAAATGCGCCGGCGCATCCACGTGCGTTCCCGTGTGCGCGCCGAAATGCAGAAACGAAACGTTTGCGGAATCGCCCTTCGCCAGCGCCGACCAAGGCTTGATCTCCACGCCGGGATCGCCTTCGTAAACGGGCATCCCGGAGCGAATTGGAACTGTGACATCGTAAATCTTCATTTTCTGTTTGTTCGTGGTCGCCGACAACTATAAACGGAAAGCGACTACGGACAAAGAGGTGTTAGAGTATCAACTTCATTGGGGCGTTTGTAACACAAACTATTAGCTTGCAAGAGTTCGCGCGCTGAGTTATTGAGCAAGAACGCAAGCCAACAGCTTGCGCTACAAAAATCCGACTAAAGTCGGTACTCTAAACGCCTCTAACTGGGATTATGAATAAGGACACTAGTAATCGATTGCCGCGCGTTGCGGCGTCGAGCTATCTCAATACCGCGCCTCTCATTTGGAGTTTCATTCACGGCTCTCAGCGAGATGCGGTCGAACTGTTTACCGATACGGCGCCGGCTCGTTGCGCCGAAATGCTCGCCACCGGCGAAGTTGATGTGGCGCTCGTTCCAGTCATCGAGTATCAGCGAATCCCAGACATTCTGATCGTCCCTGACGTTTGCGTCGGGTCACGTTCTCTAAAGAAGGTCAAGCGCGTCGCCCTCGACGATTCATCGCGCACATCGGTCGCGCTCGTGAAGATTATCTTTCGCGAATTTCTCGGTTTTGAGCCTGACTGGGAAACATCACCACCCGATCTCAGAACGATGCTGCAACACGCGGACGCCGCGCTCATCATCGGCGATCCGGCGATGAAAATCCCACGCGATCAGTTTCGAGTGTTTGACCTGGCAACGCTCTGGCACGAATTCACTGGCTTTGGATTTATCTTCGCGATGTGGATGGCGCGAAAGGAGATCGCCGAAAAGATCCGCTCAATCAATTTCGCAAGGGCGCGTGATGAAGGATTGGTGAATCTTGATCGAGTCATCACCGATTATCCGCATCAAATCGAGTTGTCGCGCGAGGAAATAAAGCACTATCTGACAACGAAAATTGTCTTACGAGTTGACGAGCAAATGCAGAACGGCTTGACGCTATATCTGGACTTGGCGGCGAAGCATAAGCTAATCGAGTATGCCAAACCGCTTCAGTTTAGTCGTTAACCCAGTATTCGCGACTGTTGGTTCCGAACCGTTTGAGCGGTTCGCTTCACTCTAAGGAACTCGAATCTCCATGTTCTTCTGTTCCCCGGGTAGGAAGGTGACTAGCGGTATACTCTTGACAAATGGGAGAAATCCTCCTCCGACGCGATCCTCATTCACATCGATTCGATAATCGCCAGGTGGAGGGCGAAGCAAGAACGTGCCTTGTTCATCGGCCCGGCGTGTAAGCCGTCCGCCGAGAACTCGACGTGTCCCGATCCAAACTAGCGAAATTCTCATACGAGGCAGAGGCGTCTTTCCACTCTCAGAGACGATTCGCCCGGTGAATTCGGCAAGGTCACTTGCGACGACAATCCTGACGTCTTTGATCTCCATGCCCCTGGTGAGCTTGAGCTTCTCTTGCAAAAGGTCAATTCCGTTGGCGCTGATCGATTTAATATAGTGAGTATCTGTGTGTAGGAAAGCGCTCAATTCAATCACGCCTTCCGGCACGTCGGTCAACCTAAATGCTGTTGTTCGCCCGGTTGGCGTTAGAGACTTAGCTACACTCTGATTCAGCTCAATGGGCACGTCTACCTTGGAGGCGTCGAGGGTGAGAGACGAGAGTGGTTCATCACCTTCTACGATCAGAATACCTGAAATCTTCGCGCCCTTTGATACTTCGATCAGAACATCTTCAAGGTTCGTTCCTGCGACAGTGATCATCTGTTTCTTAGTGGCGAACCACTGACCACTGTTTCGATCTGAGTCAGTTAAGCCGGGAGTTACCTGGATAACATATGATCCGGCAGGCAGATTATTGACCGACCATTTTCCGCTTTTGTCGGTGGTGAAGGAGTACTCAGGTTTTGGTCCAATCCTAGCGGGTTGATTCGATCCAAGGACAACATAGGTATCTTCTCTTCTTACGACCCGCCCCTGTGCGCCGACGATAGCTTCGCCATTGCCTTGCATTCGGACTATTCCCCTAACTGAATGGGATTTCTCCAAAACGGGTGCAGTTGTCTGAGCGATCGCGCAATTGCGATCGAACGGCGCTATGACAAGGATTGAGCACTCTAAGGCGCCGAAAAGAAGAAGATTGCGAAGTGAGCGCGTCACGTTAATGATTAAGCCCGCCGCCTGAACGAACCGTCATATCCTCCTCTCATGCGGTTTTCCGTCATTCCTGCGCAAGGAAGGTCTGATCCGCGCGATGTGCTTTTTGGTCGCCAACCCTTAACCATTGTTACCACGATGTGCTTAGTCTCGGTGCTCCGCCCTGCGGACTTTTGTCCGGTTCGCTTCACGAAGGGGTGCTAGTACCTCTTGCAAGCGGCGAAGCTCCTCTGCGATAGCCAGTTTTTCGGCAATCGACTTCTTGGCGCGTACTCTTCTGCCCTCTTCCTTTCGGCGGTAGAGTTCTTCAATCTTGCTTTCCTCGCTCATTACCTTACGCCTTTTTGTATTGCAACCACTTTTCTGAAAGGCCGTGTCGCTTGAGGACATCTTCTAAGACACTAATCTCAACTGCCTCTTGCGACAAGAACATCGTTATTCGCGCGATGTCTTTTGGGCGTCCTACTTTCAACATTATAGCAACGAGATGCTCCGGACGCGTCACTCGGACTGGAACGTCTTCGACGCTCAGCATTTGTGCCTTGGTGTACGCCTCGCGTTCGAGCGAAGTGATCGCCGGAAGAAATTGTACGGGCCAGCCCTCGACGATTATTCCTTCCTTTTCGACTTTGGTGTAACCGCGAGCCTTCAGATACTCCCACCCAGGCAGTTCTATGATGATCCGATCTTCAGGCGTGAGCACGAAGACATCAAGATCTGCGGTTGCGAATGCCTCGACGTAAAACATCGCGCCGATCGCACCGGCCACGGCGTAGTTTTTGATTGCGCCGTCCGCTACCATTTGGTTGAGAACGGCAAATGTCTTTTTGATCGCGGGACTCACTTCGCCATCAATGCTTCAATCTCTCCCGGATCTTTCGGAACTTTGTGCGTCAGCACGCGCGCGCCGTCTTCGGTGACCAGCACGTCGTCTTCGATCCTGACGCCGATGCCGAGATATTTTTCGGGAACATCCTGGTTGAATTCTTCAGGGATATTACTCGTGTCCGGCGATATGTAGAGGCCTGGCTCGATCGTCATCACCATTCCGGGTTCGGCTGGCCGTGATTCGCCCTTGAAATAGTATTTCCCGGCGTCGTGCACATCGATTCCGAGGAAGTGACCGAGGTTGTGCATGTAGAACTGCATATACTTCTTCTCTTCAATCAGTTTCGCAGGCTCGCCCTTCAATAAGCCGAGCTTCACCATGCCGTCGGTGAGGATTTCAATCGAGTGAGTCTTCAAATCTTCAAGTCGCACACCCGGACGAACCATGTCGACGCAGGACATCTGCGTTTTCAAGACTAAGTCGTAGATGTCGCGCTGCGCCGGTGTGAATTTACCGTTGATCGGAAATGTGCGCGTGATGTCGGAAGCGTAGCCTTGATACTCCGCGCCGGCATCGATCAAGAGCAGATCGCCGTCGCGCAGCGTGCCCTGGTTGCTGATGTAATGTAGAACGGTGGCGTTGGCGCCTGAGCCGATGATCGAAGTGTACGACGGCCCAGCAGAGCCGTGGCGGCGAAAGATCGATTCGATTAGCGCCTCAACTTCGTATTCCTTCAGGCCCGGCCGGACGGCTTTCATTGCTTCGACGTGTGCTTCGGCAGCGATGTCGGCGGCGCGCTGCATGATTTCAATCTCTTCATTGTTTTTGAAAACGCGCATCTCGTGAACGATCGAGCTGGGATCGACTATCGTCTGGGGCGGCTCGAGCGGCTTCCGATTCGTTTCCCGCATCAACGTGAGCTGGCGAATGATTTTTTGATCCATTTCGGGCGTGGTGTGCCCGAACGCGTAGTAGAGAGCCGAAGGGCCATCCAAAATCTCGGCGAGCTTTTCATCGAACTCCGACAGCGGAAACGCTTCGTCGGCGTTGTAGTCGCTTACTGCGCCGTCGACCCCGGCGCGATAGCCTTCCCAAATTTCGCGTTCGCGATCGCGCGGACGAACGAACAGCGTGAACTTCTTTTCTTTTGATGGAGCGATGACGGCGATCGCGTCAGGCTCTTCAAAGCCCGTCAGATAAAAGAAGTCCGAGTTTTGTCGATAGCGATAATGCGTGTCGTGCGAGCGCACGGATTCTCGCGCGGCGGGAATGATGGCGACAGAATTAGGATCCATGCGGCGCATGAATTCAAGAAGCTGCGGTTTGATCATCGTCTCTCCTCGATAGTTGCCAATTGGGAGTCGTATTGTAGCTGAGACTCAATCCGTGACGGAAACGGCGGGCATTCCCTTGCGTACCATTGCGGAATTCTTTGCGCCCGTTGCGTCGAAATCTACTGCAGAGCACTTAACGCAAAGGACGCAAAGGTCGCCGTAAAGTTACGCGGTGGATTCTTCTTTCATTGCTCCGCTTTCTGGGAGATAATCACCGGCGATGGCCCAAAGCATCCCAGCTAAGTCCACCGGAGCCGAACTCATTTCTCTCGATCCTGCAACTGGCAAAGAGCTTGGTCGCGCGCCACTCGTGATGCCGGAAGATGTCGCCCGCGCAGTAGGGCGCGCCCGTGAGGCACAGACCGATTGGGCCAGTCATTCATATCGCGAGCGCGGGAACATGGTAATGAAAGCGCGAAAGATCATCCTGAAAGAGTTGGAAGAGATCGCTTTGCTTATCTCGCGAGAGACCGGAAAACCAGTATCAGAAGCAATAGCGATGGAGCTGACGACTACTCTTGATTTGATGCAGTACTTTGCGCGCAGGACGACGAGCTTACTGCGGGCGCGTCGAGTCAGCGTCGGCCAATACTGGTCGATGGGCCGCTCGTCTTACGAAATTTACAAACCGCTGGGAGTCGTTGGCATCATCTCCCCATGGAACTTTCCCTGGGCCACGCCGCTCGACGAGGTCGTAATGGCGCTGATGGCTGGAAACGCAGTCGTGCTCAAACCGAGCGAACTGACCCCGCTAACAGCTTTGAAGATCAAAGACGTGTTTGATCGTGCCGGTCTCCCAGATGGACTCTTACAAGTTGTTACCGGAGATGGCTCGACCGGCGCCGCGCTGGTCGGTTCAGGTGTCGACAAGATCATGTTCACCGGCAGCGGCGCCATTGGCAAGCGCGTGGCCGAAGCGGCGGCAAAATATTTGACTCCGGTCGTCCTGGAACTTGGCGGCAAGGATCCGATGATCGTTCTGGATGACGCCAACGTCAAGAATGCTGCCCGCGGCGCCGTCTGGGGGGCTTTCGCAAATTCAGGCCAGGCCTGTGCCTCGGTCGAGCGCTGTTATGTTCATGAAAGCATCGCCGACCAGTTCATCAAAGAAGTCGTTGCGGAAACCAAGAGCTTGCGCCAAGCGAACCTCGTATCAGACCCTGGAGCGGGAGCGACCGGACCCGCGGAGGAATCCATCGATATCGGATCTATGACCAGCGAGCAGCAGCTAAGAACGGTCGAGAGACATGTACACGAAGCCACGGCGAGAGGGGCAATTGCGTTGACCGGCGGAGAGCGAATAGCGGGAGCGTCGGGGCCGGGCTTTAAACCGACGGTGCTGACGAACGTAAACCACGAGATGGACGTGATGCGAGAAGAAACCTTCGGCCCGGTCCTTCCCATCATGACATTCAAGACGGACGACGACGCGGTTCATCTGGCTAACGACAGCGTTTACGGTTTGGCGGCCAGCGTCTGGACCAGCAACCTCTCGCGCGGAAAGCGAATCGCCGAGCGCATTGACGCGGGAACGGTCATGGTGAACGAGGCTCTCTACACTCATGGAATCGCGCAAACGCCCTGGGGCGGCGTCAAGCAGAGCGGGTTCGGCCGGTCGCATGGCCGGGCCGGTTTATTGGAACTCGTCAACGCCCAACACATTCACGTGAATCATCTCTGGTTCATTGCCGATCTCTGGTGGTTCAACTACACGCCGCAAGCCGGCCAACTATTTCGCGGATTTGCCAAGCGATTTGCCTCGGGATCGATTTTGCAAGCTTCGCTTTTGTTGCCGCAGATGATTCGGCGTTGGCTCGAGCGGCGCCCTCGATGAACGCGATTTTGGTTCGGCCCCGATTCGGACTTTTTATTCCCGTAGAGGCTTGCTTTCAGCCAAGGTCGAAGACTAATATTACTCGCGTCTCTCATGTTCGATTTCGGTAAGATAAATCGGAGAACAATATGAAAAAAGTTTTTGTGCTACTAACATCGGTGGCTCTGTCAGTTGTTGCACTATTGCCTGTAATCGTGCAGAGTCAGGGTCAGTCTCAACAACAATCGAATGGGCCGCAAGCTGAAACGCAGAAAGCGATTCATCATGATGTGTCCCCTCCTTTGCGGGACGTACCAAACCCGCCGAGGTCGGATGTTCCGCGCGAGAAGCCGCTCAGATTGATTCCACATGCCGTTCACGATCTGCAGGACCCTGTCGTGCAGACAGCGGGCGGGCCGCTGGTTAACACCACGGCGGGTCTGAACATTGCCGGCGTCGGCAATGGCGACTACGGTTTTAGACCGAACGCCGCGCCGCCTGACCCCAACGCTTCGGTGGGCGCGACCCAAGTCGTCCAGTGGGTCAACGAATCGTTCGCGGTGTTTGATAAAACAACCGGGACGATAATCCCTGGTTTTCCCAAAGCCGGAAACAGTGTCTGGGCTGGCTTCGGTGGGGGCTGTGAAACGAACAATGATGGGGATCCGATCGTCCAGTACGACAAGGCGAACAATCGCTGGATACTTACACAGTTCTCAGTCTCGACCACACCATATCTCCAGTGCGTTGCCGTTTCGACCACGCCTGACGCAACCTTGACTTACAATCGGTATGCGTTCAACTACGGCAATGTCCAATTTCCCGATTATCCCAAGCTGGGAGTTTGGCCGGATGCCTATTACATCTCGTTCAACATCTTCAACAACGGGACTACTTTTGCGGGCTCGAAAGTTTGTGCTTATGACAGCGCGGCCATGCGCAGCGGCGCGCCAACTGCCACGCAGGTATGTTTTCAACTGAGCTCTGCTTTCGGAGGCCTGTTGCCGTCTGACCTCGATGGATCAATAGCTCCGCCCTTGGGCTCGCCTAACTTCTTCCTCAATTTCGGCAGCAACTCGCTCAACCTGTGGAAGTTCCACGTGGACTTTGCGACTCCGGCCAATTCGACGTTAACCGGACCAACCAACATTCCAGTCGCAGCATTCGTGACGGCTTGTAATGGAGGAGGCACGTGCATTCCGCAACCTAACACCAGTCAGAAACTCGATTCGCTCGGTGACCGATTGATGTATAGGCTGGCGTATCGCAATTTTGCGGATCATGAGGCGCTGGTGGTGAATCATTCAGTAGCCGTAGGCTCGAACCGGCACAACAGAATTACATCTGTCCGTTGGTACGAACTCCGCAATCCCACCGGAGGTACCATTGCGAGTGGAACGCCGGTAGTATTTCAGCAAGGCACGCTTTCTACCGCCGACGGTATTCATCGTTGGATGGGAAGCATCGGCATGGACAAGATTGGCGACATCGCACTCGGCTACAGTGCGTCGAGCGCTTCCGTCTTTCCCTCAATTCGGTTTGCCGGCCGAATACCAAGTGACCCGGTGGGCCCCGGTCAGATGGAAAGTGAAAACATCATCTTCAACGGCGGCGGATCGCAGCTACCCAACTTGTCTCGGTGGGGTGATTACAGCAGCATTAGCATTGACCCGGTTGACGACTGCACCTTCTGGTACACGAACGAATACCTGAAGAGCAGTGGCACTTTCAACTGGAGCACGCGCATCGCGTCGTTCAAGTTTCCTGCCTGTTTATAGGTCCGACGAACCGAGTCGTCATTTCTGGCCTTCCGAGTTACATCGGAAGGCCGTTTTATTGGTGCGAAGAGCTACCCATGAGTTTCCAGCTTTGGAAGCTTACTTGCATTTCCAGACGCGTCCATCTTGGCCACGTGTCAGCGTGAAGGTCCCGACTGCCTCTTTCGTATCGCTGATCACAACCGTCAACGTCAGCTTCTTTCCGTCTGTCCAGCCTGAATAACGGGCGCGATGGGCATCGCCTGACTCTCCCCGACGTATCGGGCCACCATGCTCCCGAACATAGGTGCCGCTCAGATTGAAGTTGCCTTTACGGTCGACCACCAATGGTCCATCTATAGTTCCGTTTGCACAGTCGTATTCAATGGTAGCGGAGTGTCCGGTCACCTCGAGGCGAATGTGCTCACCGCCCCAAGCGCCGTTCATTATTCGCCGATTCTCATGCGTCATGCCTGAAGAAACCAAGGAAAAGATCAAAGAGGAGAGGAAGACGGCGGGTAATACCTGGCTGCGTATCGTGAACCTGACCTTGCCCATATGTCTTTGATTAGCTGATGCTCAGCTTTCATTTTATCGGACTATTCTCGAAATGCTAAACGCGCACGGTTGAGGGTCATTTTTCGACTTAGAGAAACGCAAAAAATGTTGACTTTCGCGTCAAGTGCAGTGCATTATGCACCAGCTCAAGATTTTTACCCGCGAGCACCAACTTGCCCGCATTACGAATCAATTACAAGCCTTCTGGAGGAAGCCCTATGCGAATTAATCAAGTGTTTCGGTCACGGCTGCATTCAACTCGTCTCGTCATATTTTGGCTGCTAATTCTTTTGGCGGCGGGGGCCATCGTTCGCAACCTGACCAGCACCATAGCGGCAACGCCGACAGGCATCCCTACGAAACCCGACCTCAAGCCACCAATTGATTTTTCGAGTGCTGATCCTGCCGATACCTCAAAGAGTAAGACCCCGGAAAAGAACGCGCAGGATCCGCAAAAATCCGGACGGGCGGATGAATCTCAATCGATTCAACAGCGGGGCTCGACGGCTGAAGGCGACGAGCATCACGATATCTCGCCGCCGCTGTTTGCAATACCGCCCGCACCCCGTCGCACGGGTCAGAGGATTCACGATCACGAACTGCTCCCGCGTCCCACGAACCCGAATCGAAAGGACGCCGCGCTGCAGACGCAGGCGCCGACCGCGCTCGCGCCCGCGACCACATTTAACTTTGACGGCGTCGGCAACGGTTTCTCAGGACCGCAGGGCACTTTTACTGTCAATTCCGCACCGCCGGACACGAATGGCGACGTGGGTCCCAATCATTATTTACAGATAGTTAACTCTGACTTCGCAGTTTTTAATAAGAGCGGCACAGTGCTCTATGGCCCAGTTCCGATTAACACTCTGTGGAGCGGCTTTGGCGGTGGCTGCCAGACGAACAATGACGGCGATCCCGTGGTAGTCTATGACTCCATCTCTGATCGTTGGGTCATCTCGCAGTTTTCAGTCTCCACGAAGCCGTATCTGCAGTGCGTCGCCGTTTCGCAGACAGCCGATCCGACGGGCGCCTACTATCGCTATTCGTTCAGCTACGGCAACACAGATTTTCCGGATTATCCAAAGCTGGGAGTTTGGCCCGACGCCTATTACATCACCTTCAACATTTTTGCGAACGGGTCGACGTTCTCGGGCGCCAGGGTCTGCGCCTATGACCGCACGAAGATGCTGTCCGGTCAGGCCGCGACCCAACAATGCTTCAATACTTCGAACCAATTCGGTGGCTTGCTGCCGGCCGATCTGGATGGCGCGCAACAGCCTCCGGCTGGTTCACCAAATTACGTCGTCGGTCTGGGCTCGGCCGCGAATCAACTCGCCTATTGGAAGTTTCATGTCGATTGGACCACGCCAGGCAACTCGACCTTCACAGGACCAAGCACTCTCACCACGGCAAACTTCTCTGAGGCTTGCAGCGGCGGCACGTGCATTCCTCAGTCAGGAACCACGCGAAGACTGGACTCGCTCGCGGACCGACTGATGTTCCGGCTCGCCTATCGGAACCTTGGCGATCATGAAGCACTGGTTGTAAATCACAGCGTCACTGCCGGTTCCAGCACAGGAGTTCGGTGGTATGAGCTTCGACCTGCGGGTGGAAATCTCTCGATCTTTCAGCAGGGGACCTATGCACCCGACTCGAACTATCGCTGGATGGGCAGCATAGCAATGGATCAGAGCGGCAACATGGGGTTAGGTTTCAGTGTTTCCGGCAGCTCGATTCACCCACAGATTCATTACACGGGCAGGTTGGCAACTTCACCCGCCGGCCAGATGGATCAAGGGGAAGCTTCGATCATCGATGGCGCAGGTTCGCAAACGGGCACGCTTAGTCGCTGGGGGGACTACAGCATGATGGCTGTCGATCCCAGCGATGATTGCACCTTCTGGTACACGACCGAATATATTCCCAGCAACGGATCGTTCAATTGGAAGACCCGTATCGCCTCATTCAAGTTTCCTGGTTGCGGCACCGCGACGAATGACTTCTCGATCGCCGCAAGTCCCGTCAGTCAGAGCGTCGTTCAAGGCAACGCGGCCAGTTATAACGTGACAACAACCGCCGGCGGCACGCCGCAGACGGTAACATTTTCAGTGTCCGGTCTACCCACCGGAGCAACTGGAAGCCTCAATCCAACGAGTGTCACAGCAGGCGGCAACTCGACGCTAACAGTGACGACCGCCGCGAGCACCCCGACGGGTACTTACACGCTGACGATCTCCGGCAGCTATCCCGGCGGAACTCCAACGCATTCGACAAGTGTACAGTTGTTGGTTACCGCTCCGGTCACAAATAACTTCTCAATATCGGCAAGTCCATCCAGTTTGACGATCGCGCAGGGTAGCTCGGCGTCGAGCACGATTTCGACCGCACTTGTCAGCGGCTCGCCTGAAACGATCAACCTAACAGTCAGTGGCGCGCCCGCGGGTGTGACTGCATCGCTTAGTCCGACCTCTGTCGCCACCGGTGGTAGTGCCACGCTGACAGTCACTGTTTCAGGCAGCGCCGCCACAGGCTCGTCCACACTCACAGTGACGGGCACAGCCCCTTCGGCAACGCATAGCACAAATGTGACTCTCACGGTGACTGCGCCAAGTTCACAGTTGTTACTAAATCCCGGGTTTGAATCAGGAAACGTAAACTGGGTAACGACGACTGGCGTGATCAGTAATTCCGGCCGCACGCCGCACAGCGGTTCATGGTTCGCGTGGCTGGACGGCTATGGCACGACGCACACCGATTCGTGTTATCAGCAGATTACGATTCCTTCAACTGCCAACGCCGCGACACTGACTTTCTATCTCAGCATCGACACGGCCGAGACGACGACTACCACCGCTTACGACAAATTGCAGGTGCAGATTCGCAACTCGTCGAACACGGTGCTGGCCACGCTGGCGACGTATTCTAATTTGAATAAGACGACCGGGTACGTACTGAAGACGTTTGATCTGACAGCTTACAAAGGACAAACAATTCGGGTTTACTTCCTCGGCACGGAAGACGTATCGCTGCAAACGTCGTTCGTGATCGACGATACGGCCGTTAATGTGCAGTAGATCTCGCTCCGCGGATCTTAAGACCCGGCAGGCAAGTCACCGGCAGGCCCGAAAACCTGCCGGTGATTTTTTGTGCCCGGCTTAGCGCGTTTTCACTAATAAACAAATTTGCGGGCGCGAATCAGGGACCACGTCGCAGTATTCATCCGCAGATTATGGTAGATTGCGCCGATTAAGCAGACAGGAAGTTCAATCTGCGAAAGCGGCGTAATCTGTGGATGGGCCCGGTGGTTAAGATCAACCGCCCGGTATCGCAGGCGGTTCCGACCAAGGTGCTCTACGAATCACGACATCCTAAACCGCATTTGAGATCCGAGAATGATGATGTCGCCCGGGCGCGTGCGGCCGTCGTTCTGTCGCATGATGTACAGATCCAGCGTGAAATGTTTGTTGAAGGCGTGATTGGCCCCGACCGCAAATCTGTTCCGCACCCAGTCATGCTGGCTCCAGTCGTAGAAGACTTCGTCAGCGACATACCCCGTGAACTTCGCTTTCTTAATCATAAACGGATGCTCGATCTGGCCGCGAATGCGATAGCGCCAGGCATCGACTTGCGGCTCGCGCCAGCGGCGCTCGAACCAGTTGCGTTCCACCAACGTGAACTTGCCAGCCGGAAAACGCAGAGTAGCGCCCAGAGTAAGCCGGTCTTCATATTCACTCTTGCCATGAGGCGGCTTAGCTTCGCGATGAAAGTAAAATGGATTGAGACTTAGGTACTTGTTGGCTTTAATTACCCAACCAACTCCCCAGCGCCCATCGACTACGCTGCTGAAATTACTGCGAATTCTGATCGTACCCTGAATTACGAAGTCGACTTTCTTGCTGATCGGTATTGCTAGTTGTGTGTCGTTCCAAAATTGAACGTCGTCCTTCGGTACGGGCGTTGTCGTTTGAGCGTGTGCTCCCCAGGTCGCGCCGAGGAGAATTGAAATTAGAAATAATCTTTTAAAGCATTGATTCAGTCGCTTCATCTTTGTCTCGCGAGCGTATAGTTTGGCAGGACACTGAACGAAGTTAGTCCGACCGCGACGCGATCGCCGGTTTTAAATCGCGTGGCGCTCGCGTCGGGCTTAGGACGCGTGGCCATAATCGGAACTCCTGTCATTCTTTCAGGGGTATTAACGGTCACTTGATACAGTGGAGCCTCGTCCTGTGACTGGCGGCGATGCGTCAGATCGAGACGGATATTCAAACGCTCGTAGGCGCCGACAAAATTCACTTCCTCGATCACACCGTTCGCCAGTCGCCGACATCCTTCCGCCAGGTTCGCATCCTGGCTGATGCAAACGTCCTCGGGACGAAAGACCAGCTTAACCGATTGCCCTTCACGAAATCGTTTGGTTTCTTTTTCGGCAGGCAAGCGAGCGGTGCCGATTTCGATCGCTCCACGGGTCACGACGCCCACTAAAAGATTGGCCGCTCCCAGAAAAGTTGCCACGTATTCAGTGGCCGGGTGATTGTAAACTTCGTCGGGCGTCCCCACTTGCTCCAAATGACCGTTATTGAGCACGGCAATGCGGTCACCCATTTCGAGAGCTTCTTCCTGATCGTGCGTAATGAATATCGACGGAACCTTGACCTGCTTCAAGAGCGCGCGAATCTCGCGACGCAGATGCACGCGCGTCTGCGCATCCAACGCTCCGAACGGTTCGTCAAAAAGCAACACTTGCGGCTTGTAAGCGAGAGTCCGCGCGATCGCCACTCGTTGCTGTTGTCCACCGGAGAGTTGCCAGGGATATTTCTGGCGATGTTCTTCCAACTTCACCAACTTGAGGAGAGAGCTGACCGTTTCTCTTCTTTCTTTGCGGGGACGCTTGCGAATCTTCAAGCCATAGCCGATGTTCTTCTCGACCGTCATGCGCGGAAAAAGCGCGTAAGCCTGGAAGATGACGCCCACCCCACGTTCACGCGCCGGCAGATCGGTCACGTCTTTGCCATGTAAGACGACACCACCTTTGTCGGGCTGTTCCAGGCCGGCGATGATGCGCAGGATCGTAGTCTTGCCGCTGCCCGACGCGCCGAGCAGGACGAGCGACTCACCTTCCGCTAACTCGAAGCTAATGTCCTGGAGCACCTGCGTTTTCTTGAACCGCTTGCTGAGGCCATGCACACTGGCGGCAACCCCGGTTCGCCGTTCGCGCTCCGGAGCCCATGACACATGCAATTGATCCGTGTCGGGAGCCAATCTCATTTTTGCGCTCATACTTCCTGAGCCTCGAATTCCAGCCAGTCGCGAGCAAAGAATAGCACACTGAAAATCACGAAAGACAAGAGTGCCAGCACGATCGCGATTGCGTTGGCGGCCTCAATCTGACCCTCGTTGAATTTGGCGAAAATGTAGAGCGGCGCGGTTTGCGTGCGGCCCGCGAGATTCCCTGAAACCAAAATCGTCGAACCGAATTCGCCAACCGCGCGCGCGAAAGTCAAAAGCGCGCCACCGACGATTGCACCGCGAAGGCTCGGTAACGTAACGTGCCAGAACGTTTGCCAACGCGTGGCGCCGATGGTTGCCGACGCCTCTTCCAGCGAACGGCTCATTGTATCGAACACCGGCTTGATCACGCCGAATGCCAACGGAAACGTGACGAAGATGTTCGCCAGAATGATCGCGTAAGCTGTGAACATCACTTGCACGCCCTGCGGATTCAATAACCGGCCTAACGTGCCGTATGGTCCCCAGAGTAACAATAAAGCAAAGCCGGCGACCGCTGTTGGGATCGCCGTCGGTAGAGAGATCGTAACGATGACCGCGTTGCGTCCCCAGAAATCGTAACGCGAAAGGACATAGGCCGCGAAGATGCCGAAGATCACATTGAATACCGTGGCCCAAAAACTTGTGACCATCGAAAGCTTGAGCGCAAAGGTGGCTTCCGGGGCAACCAGCGACGACCAGAATGTCCCCAGTCCTTTGCTCGTGCCATAGATAAAAATCGAAAGGAGGGGCAGCAGCACGAGAGGCAGCATGATCGCCAACATCACGCCGATACTGACCGGGCGCGCGACGTCGAAACCGCGAACATGTCGAAGAGGGGTAAGCTTTATCGCCATTTACTTTTACCTTCGCCTTTGCACTGAGTCGCGAAAGACTCCTTCGATTACTTCGGGATACGCTTTATCCCAACCGCCGAAATAGTCCACTGTAAATGGGTATTTGATGGTTGCGAGTTCCTTGTTTTCTTTATCCAGAGCTTCATTAGTGCTGGAGCGGAAATGGAATTTGACGAAGGCGCGCTGCGCCTCCTCACTCCAAAGGTACTGCATGAACGCGTCGATTATGGGCCGGTCAGAGGCTGTGACGTTGCGATCAACTACAACTGCGGGATGCTCGCTGAAAATGGTTGCTTCGGGAATGACGATCTCGGCATCGGCCTTGAGATTGCCTTCTTTCATGAGCAAGGCGTCGAGTTCATAGGTCACGAGTGCGTCGCCATTGCCGAGCTCGAAGGTGGTGCGAGCCTCGCGCGCCGAAGCGGGCGTGGAAAATACATTGCGCCAGATCGCTTGGAGCATTTGCAGCGCGCGCGCGTGATCGGGCTCGCCGGATTGCTTTTGCGACTTCACCAGCTCCGAACCATAGATCGCCAGGATGGACCATTGCGCCCCGCCCGAACTGATTGGATCGGGATGGATCAGTCTAATTCCGGCCTTCGCAAGATCCGAGAAATCATGAATCCCTTTTGGATTTCCTTTGCGCACCAAAATCACAAACGGCGTCTTGTTGACAATCCCTTTCTGTGGAAATGCATGCCAGTCCGAAGTCACGAAGCCACCTTGCTTGAGTCGTTGCGCATCTCGGTCGATTGAAAGAATCGCGATTTGGGCTTTCACGCCTTGTAGAATCTGGTTCGTGACCGTTTCCGATCCGGCGAACGAAGAGGTGAAATGCACATCCTGGCCGTGCTCCTGCTTCCACTTCGCGATGAAAGCCGGATACACAGCCTTTTCCAGCGACTCTTTCATGATCGAAAAGCCGTAAAGCGTGATATTCGTACCACCACCGGATTCAGACGGAGGCTTTGGCAGACAACTGCTGCCGCCGATCAAGCCGGTCAGCGCTATCGTTAGCGCAGCAGTTCTGAGCTTTGTGAACGACGTTCGCCTCTTGATGAGAAAAGACCTCCTCCATGAACCGCTCAAAGCAGGTTCGCTAATCGATTCTTCTTTTCAGGTGCCAGGATTAACTACAGGGTCTATAGCATATTTCCGAGATTTGGGAAATGGTATTCTGCTCGCTTAATTTTCTGTGAAATCTTAGGGATGCTTTTTCCAGACTTATGCCATTACAAAGGGACAATAATAGGGTTGCGCGTTCCTGCCTTGATTTGAGAGTTCGCTAGCCTTTAGGATGCCTTCTTGGATTTCGATAGTTCCCATATAGAGGAGTTTTTGATTTGTTCGGAAGATTGATGCGCGCGCGCGAGATTGCGCACACAAAACGCGACGATAATCGCGTCGTACGGCCGTTTGCGTGGGGCGCCGAATTTATTCGCGAGCACGCGAACGGCGATGACCCGCATATCGTCTTTGGCGACCACACCGAACGGGTGATGGCTCGAAGCGAGGACTTCTATGCCTTGCCGGAGATTTCTGACTGGCAACTCGCTGGGGATCGCCTGGCGTGGACGAGTGCGATCAAGACTCCTTCTTCGGAAAACAACACTGCGCGCGCGCGGCTGTTCACGCCGCGACGTGAGCGAAAGAATAAACCACGCGCCGCTGTTGTCGTCTTGCCACAGTGGAACGCACAACCTGATAGCCACGTCGAAGCTTGTCGCATCTTCAATGGCTTGGGGATGACCGCTCTGCGGCTGACATTGCCATATCACGAAGAGCGCCGGCCGCCGGAACTGGAGCGCGCAGAGCACCTGGTCGGCTCAAACATCGGCCGCACGATTCAATCGATGCGCCAAGCGGTGTTGGACACCCGCGCTGCCGTACGCTGGTTAAGAGAGCAGGGTACGGAACGCATTGGAATCCTGGGAACCAGTATCGGTTCATGCATTGGATTTCTCACCTTCGCACATGACGCGGCGATCGACGTCGGCGTTTTCAATCATGTCTCAGGTTACGTTGCCGACGTAGTGTGGAAGGGGATTTCCACGCAACATGTGCGCGTGGGAATCGAGAGCCATTTGACGGTTGACGAGCTGCGCGAATTCTGGAAACCAATCAGTCCCCTGCCTTTTATTCCAAGACTGCTCAACATGGAGCCACGGCCGATGCGCTTCATCGCCGCGCGTTACGATTTAACCTTTCCCGTCGATCTTTCGCGTCAGGTAATCGCCGAAGTGAAACGCTTCGGAATCGATCTCGACGTGGTCTGGCTGCCGTGCGGACATTATACGACCGCCGAATTGCCTTGGAAGGCGATCGACGCATGGAAGATCGCAACGTTTTTCAGGAAACATCTATAGCTGCCGGCTGATGATTCGCTCTAACGGGCTGCGACCTTGTCTATCGAAAGCTGAGATCCGTCTGAACAGTTTCCGCTCCCGAACTGCGCTGGAGCGCACATCGACTGCAATCGTATTGGAAGGTTGTACGTTTCGTTTGAGGTCAAGAATGGTGAGCTGCCGCCCTTCGAGCAACCGCGGGACGACAATGAACCATTGGAGGCAGCCGCCACCAGTCATTATGAACCATGCGATGATGTAATCGGATGGATAGTGAACACTACTAGATTCGAGAAAGGACATCGAGATCAAAAGAAAAACGATTCCCGCGGGAAACGAGAGTAGCAACATGAATAAGAACATTGTTTCTCCAGCGGCGAAGCAAGCTTCGTCTGTTGAGACGCACAGGTTCGTTCCCATGAACAGAACTATAAGAGCCGCCGTCAGCCATGCAGTTATTAGACAGAGTTTGATTTGCCTTCTCATCTCAGAAACCCTAGCGTCTTGACTTATTAGAGTTAGACCGCCAGTCGGTTAATTTGTTCCATACCGATTTCGTCTCTTATGTCGCCGGCAACGCACCAAATGCTTAACGAGCTTGAGCGCGCCAAGCGCCAATTTGATATTCCTGAAAGCAAAGTCATCAGGACTCTCTCTCTTTTAGGAAGGCAAGAGCTCAAGAATGCAGAGTTGCTGATCCGACTACATGAAATTCTGCTCTTTCTGCGCGCTTACCCGCGGAGTGCGTCAGTTCTTAGTGAAGTCGAGAAGACTCTGAAGACATTTGCGGAACGAGTTTCTAACCTTGGGGACGCAGACATCGATCTTTCGCCGCTCGACGATCCCGAAGAGTCTGGCATCGCTGGCACGAGCGTCACGACTAACTTTAGCTATGCGATTGTTCGTTGGCTGGTGGCAAAGTATCCGAAACAGCTTTCGATCGATTGGGACTGGTTTGAAGAAGAGGATCGATTTGGCGCGACGATGCCGCGCTTTCTACCGCTCCTCGAGGAAGAGGCGATGGTCGAAGCTCACGTGCCTTATCGCGATTGGCTGCGCCCGGCGATAGGTGGGCGGAATGAGTTGGTCTGGTTGATCGCACGGTTTGAAGCACTGAATGTATCTGAGCAGCGGAAGGCTGAACTTTACGATTCGCTGAAACTGCACGTGACCTGGCGGTTTGGCGTCCGCCCCTCGCGCACTGGAATGAAGCTGCCCTCCCGCAAAATATTCTTTCACGATCAACCGCTGATTCAACGTCGCGAGATTTCGCTGGCGGCCGAACTCAGCTCGCCGCCAATCGCGGTCGAAAAGGTGTCGACCACGATGGGCGAAAAAATTCTCAACCTGGCGCGCGAAACTTCCGCGGTACGTTATCGAGAGTTGCACGGTTTTACTTACGGAGATTCGCGACGGGTCTTGAAAGCGAGTCTCGGGCGCGGCACTGAAGGCTTTGTGATTGGAGTGCCACCGGAATACAGGCTTCCGCTGCGCGCCTATCACGCGGCTTTAATCTTCAAGAATGGCGTGCCCGTCGCATACTTCGAAGGTCTTTCGCTCTTTGAGCGAATGGAAAGCGGTTTCAATCTTTATTACACCTTTCGTGACGGCGAGACCGCCTGGCTCTACGCGTGCATTCTGCGACTGATGCGACAGCTTCTCGGCGTCACCGTGTTCTCGATTGAGCCCTATCAGATTGGGCACGAAAACGAAGAAGGAATCGACTCGGGAGCGTTCTGGTTCTATCGCAAGCTCGGCTTTCGGCCCGTTCGTCCAGAGTTGATGAAGTTGACGCTGTCCGAAGAGCAGAAAATCTCGGCGAAGCCAGACTATCGTACTTCAGCGCGCACGCTGCGAAAACTTGCCGGTGGTCACCTGCTGTTTGACTTGGAGGTACCTGCCGGCTACGAATCTATTCTCAGCGACTGGGACCAATTTGCGGTTCGCAGTCTCGGTCTGGCAGCTCAGCGCCGCATGTCACAGGACTTCAATGGCGAGGTTGGCAAGATCCGATCTGCATCGGTGAAATTCGTGAAACGCGCTCTCGCTCTGAGAACCGATCGATGGCGTGAACCGGAATTGAATGCGCTGGAGAATCTCGCGCTGGTGCTGGCGATGATTCCCGGCGTCGAGCGATGGAGTGCTGACGAGAAGCAATTGACCGCGCAAATCATTCGTGCGAAAGCGCGTACCGACGAAGCCCGCTACCTTCGCCTCATGCAAAGGCATACAAAGCTGCGCGCGGGAGTCATTGCGCTTGGTTCACAATAAGAGAAAGGCCACGATCGCAGAGCGACCGTGGCCTACTTACTGGCAAAGATTGTGAAGGCGCTTCTTAGAGCGGCGCCAAATCCAACGCCCGATTAAAGCTGCGATAGAGTTCGTTGTAATGGCGAATAGAAATTTCCAGCGCCTCCGGCAATTGCTCGACATCGGAAAGATTGACGACGAGATTAACATTTTGCAGAAAAGCCGCGTGCGGATCCATTGTGCGCACGCCAGCCGTCAGATAAACAAAGAATAGGCGCCGCCGTTCGGACGGCCGCAGCAGTTTGACTTCGCGCGTGATGAATGCCACGCCCTGCTCAAGCGGATCGAAATTCGCATCCAGGATGACTACATCCATACGCTCTTCACGCATGCGTCCAAGACCCTCTGCCATGTTTTCCGCCACAAAGACATCATAATCATGCTCGACCAGCAAATGCGCGATTGCTTCGCGATACGCCGGACTCGTGCATACCAAAACTTTTCGCCTATCCCATCCCGCGCGCTTCCTTCCGCGACCGCTGGTTGAACCACTCTCGGCACTACGAAGTGCTTGCGCCAGCACCCTAGCGATGTCGTCCAATCCGGAAGGAGTTCCCTGGTTCACCGCCAACGCGTTTCCGTCGACGGCCTTTGAATTGAACTGCGGAGCGGCCACTTGGCGCTCAAAGACTGCAGATACGGGAGCTGAAACCGTCTCAGAGGCCGCAACGGGCTCGTTGCCAACAACGTTGTGCGGCTGAACGTCGACGCTGGTCTGACACTTTGGACAACGTACTGAAAAAGGATGCGACGGCAGCTTCGCTTCATCCAGTCGCAGACGAGCTTCGCATTTCGGACAAATGAGAACCATACCAGTAAGTCAAACTTGCTTTCAGTCTAATCGTTCAGAGTAAACGCCGCAGGATAGTGCTCGCGCTGATTGTTGGCGATGAGATTTTCGGTTTGAGCACGAACGTAATCCTCACCGGAAGTGAGGCCCTTGAGGGACAGCAGCAGGTTGTTCTGATTCGTTGCGAAACCGAGACCATCTTCAACCGTGACGATGTTGCGCTCGATTAGGTCTTTGATTACCGTGTCAAAGTCTTGCATTCCATCCAGTTTCCCGTCACGCATGGCTTCGAGCAACGATTTCCCTTCCGTTTCGCCGTTTTCGATGTATTCACGCGTGCGAGGCGTGGACCTCAAAATCTCCACCGCCGCGATTCGACCGCGAAAGTCGGCACGCGGAACTCGACGCTGCGAGACTATGTAACGAAAAGTCTGGGCCAGCCGGGTGCGAATTACCGGCTCTTCATTCTTCGGATAGAGGCCGATGATGCGGTCAACTGTTTTGGACGCGTCAATGGTGTGCAGGGTGGAAAGCACCAGGTGGCCGGTCTCGGCCGCTTCGAGTGCGATTTCAGTAGTCTCGTAGTCGCGCATTTCGCCGATCAGGATCACCTTGGGTGCTTGGCGCAAAGCAGCGCGCAGCGCTGAGGGAAAATCTTTTGTATCGTGTCCGACTTCGCGTTGATTGATCGTCGAGTTCTTGTGCGTGTGCAGATATTCAATCGGATCTTCGATCGCGACCACATGATAATGTTTCGATTCATTGATAATGTCGATAATTGCCGCCAGGGTTGAACTCTTACCTGAGCCCGTCGGTCCCGTGAGCAAAACCAGGCCGTTGCGAAGGTCAGCGATCTCGGCAAGCTGTGGGGGTAGACTGAGGGAGGCGAGTGTCGGAATGTCGGTTGGGATCACGCGCATCACGATCGAATAAACGCCGCGCTGCTGGAAGACATTGCAACGAAAACGTGCGCGCGAAGGCAGCGAGTAGCTGAGATCGGCCGTGCCGCTTTCCACCAATCTCTCTGCCGCTTCAGGGTTCTCCTCGAGCAGCGTCATAGCAATGATTTCGGTCTGATACGGTGTCAGCTTTTGCAGACCCAAAGGCTGGACCGGCGTCAGTTTTCCGTTAATTTCGACTTGGGGCAACTGGCCGACTGAGAAATTGAGATCGCTGATCTTGTCAGAGACCAGCAACATCCGTTCGATAATGGGCGGCAGATCGAAGAAACTCATCCGTTCCTATTTAATGAAATTGTCTCGAGGTTAATGGTCGATGAGGAGGGCTGAAGTCTTGCCGCAACAACTTCGCGGCGATTTCCATTCTCGCCGATAGCGACGACAAACGCAAGCAAAAAATGTTCAACCGATGTTTCGAGAGGTAAAAGGCAAAAAGCGAGAGGCGTCAGTTGCACTGACATCATTGCTCACCAAGACAACCGGCACTCATTCGTGCCTAGCAAACGCAACCGCCAGTGCGAGGTCGGTTGAAGAGTCAATGCCATTTATGTGGGAACTTTTCCCACGTTCTCCTGTCCACTGCCATCAAGCCTGCCGCCTTTTGATTCCTAACTCCGCGACCAAAACACACCTCAGGCTTCGCATAAACGCGGCTTAAGACGGCTTACTGACACAGGCATGGCGTACCAGCAGGTATAAAAACTATGCTGAACGCGTAAGTCGTAGTCCACGCACTCTCGTGTCTCTAAAACAAATGGGAGTAATGAGACTCACTGATCCAAAGCGGTTTCTCAAAAGGGCTGCGTATCGAAGAGATTTGTCTCCGGCCGCTTTCTCTTTATTGGCTTGGGCGAATCACCGGGCGTTGTTCCTTGCGGTTTATTCTGAGGCTGTGCGGGCGCGGTCGGTTTAGCTTTGCCGGAAGGCTTGCCTGGTGGCGGCGGGGTCAATGCGTCCTTGTGTGACAGGCGATTTATCGTTGCCAGATAACCCTGGGCGCCATTGTCGTCGGTGCCGACGGGAACCAAAAATAATTTGAAAGTACCCAGCGCCGCGTGTTCGACGGTGTAGGTATTCTGTCGCAGCGCCGGCCCGCCTCCGCCACGGAACAGCAGCGAGAAACATTCTCCTCCGGGCGCAGCTTTCATGTCACTGACTTGCATCAGCGTTACCTCGATATCCTTTCTTATACCGGGAGCCCGAAACACAAAAACAGAATTAATGTATGAAACGAATGTGGCTTTGGTGTAATTTGAGAGCGCACCGTATATTTGTGCTGCTTGATCGACGGGATTGTCGTCCGGACTTTTGTGGATTTTCTGGCCCAGGACATTAACAGTTGCCAATGGCACTCCGGCAAAGAGTGCGGCCAGTGTGCCGGCCCGCATGAACGTTCGTCGTGAAATTAACATTTACCCTCCTGGTTTAGCCCGGGGCGGAGGCGAGATCCAATACCGGGATGCGGCGAGGTTCACTTTTACAAATCGCGATCCCGTCGCAATGTAGTCTATTAGTTCTTTAGGAAACATTCAACAGTTTTACGACGCCGGTCCATCAATTTTTTGCGAGAATGCTAATGAAAAAATCGACACTGGTGTTCTCGTTGCCGCGAGGCGGAAACTTGACTCTACGCCCCGTAACGGAGTCGGACGACGAATTTCTTCTCTCGGTTTATGCGAGTACTCGCGCCGATGAGCTCGCCCAGGTCGAATGGCCGGAAGGACAGCAAGAAATCTTCCTACGCTGGCAATTCGATATGCAGCGACGCCAATACGAGGCCCGCTTTCCCGACGCCGAGTATTATGTCATTCTGATCGACGATGCGCCCGCCGGCAGAATTTGGATCGGGAGGGATGCCGAACAGATTCGTCTGCTCGATATCGCGCTGCTGCCTAAGTTCCAGAATCGGGGCGCTGGAACGCAGCTTTTGGGCGCCCTTATCGATGAAGCAAAGATGTCGAACAAACCTCTCCGTCACATGGTGTTCATGCTGAATAACGACGCTCATCGTTTTTATGAGCGGCTCGGGTTCGTCGTAATTGAAGACCTGGGAGCTTACAAACACATGGAGTGGCGCTTGTCAGAACCGCCTGCGGTAGCGGGCGGTTGATTTATCGAGAACGGCGGGACTCTAACAAACCGAAGCTCAACCGCTCGCTACCGCAGGCGGTTCTGACCTAAAGTAGTTAAAGACCGCCTCGTAACGAAAACCCTTTTCGTCACCCGAGATGGGTACGAGAAAGATTTCGAACTCGCCCATCTGCTGGTGCTCAAGCCGGTAGACGCGTTGAGGAAGACGGATATTTCCGGGACCCGCAAAGAAGATCGAAAAGCGCTCCATTTCGCCTTGCTCGTTTGCCTGCGGAAGATAGGCCTTGACCTCGATCAATTCCAACTCGAGCTTTTGGTCCTGGATGTTCAGCTTGAAGCTTGAATTAAGGTGTCGGGAAAATTCCTTCTCGGTCAGAGCAACAGACATCAATCGATCTCCTGGAAATCATTTTGTCTCGTCATGCAGCGTCTTCAGACGCCGGATTTCAAATCGACGCGAACCTGACGGGATCGTCACGACTACTTCGTCGCCGGCTTCTTTGCCCATCAAGCCACGACCGATCGGAGAGACGGTAGAAATCAAACCCGCCGCCGGATCGCTTTCTTCTGGTGTGACCAGGCGGTAGGTGACTTCTTCTTCTCGCTCGGCGTCGTAAAGCACCAGCGTCGAACCGTAAGCGGCTCTGTCGCGCGGAATTCTCGATAGGTCAATGGACGAGATCTCGCTCAGGCGCTGGCGCAACTCGCGGATGCGCGCTTTAACCATCGTCTGGCGTTGTAGCGCGGTTTGATATTCAGAGTTTTCGCGCAAGTCGCCAAACTCGAGCGCGCGCTTGATCTCTTTCGGCAGATGTATGCGCAGCTCGGACTCTAACTCGCCAAGTTCGGCCTGAAGTTTTTGTTTGACGTCAATGGTCATCGCTGATAATTCACTCTGCCACTGACACAGTTCAGAGTTCAAACATCGGTTTGCTCTTTCGCCGAAGAAGCAAGCTAAAGCTTGAACTCTAAACCGCGTCGATCACGCTTTGCCCTTATCGTTCAATGCTTCTTCTACCGCGGCCCGCATTAACTGAGGTGTCGATAATGGGCTGAAGCCCTGAAAGTGTTTCACGATGCGGCCATCGCGCGCGATCACAAAGCTCTGCGGAATTACTGAACGGGCTCCAACTGCCTCGACCAGCGGCGCCGCTAAAGTGCCGTCATCCCAAATAATCTTATATGTGACCTTCTGCGAGCGGACGAATTCTTTCACGTGCTCAGGGTCATTACTCTCGTTGTACTTCGTGGCCAATCCCAGCACCACCAAACCGCGCGACTTGTACTCGGTATTCATCTTTACCAGCTCAGGCATTTCCAGGCGGCAAGGCCCACACCAAGTGGCCCAGATATTTACTATGATGACCTTGTTTGCATAATCCGAAAGCTTGAGCGATTCGCCTTCCAGCGTTTCAACCTTAGTGTCGCGCACTTGCTGAGGCAGACTTACGAATGCTGTGGGCGGCGGGTAGTTCGGTGCTGGATTGTTTGATGGCGATGCCGGAGAACTCGCGCTGGCAGGACTCCCCGATCTCGCAACCCCAGCCCCAGGCTGATTCGTATTCCTTTCAGTCGAGTTGCAACTCGACAACCCAAACGCGCTGATCAAGGCGACTCCGATCAGCGTGAGCAAAATTCGCCCGGGCGTCCAGAAGCCTTTCG